>ERZ1463038.18-NODE-18-length-38481-cov-15.800630_pt1 | contig 38481 bp, 61 predicted proteins | sample MGYA00564479_ERZ1463038 | MGnify/ENA primary metagenome ERZ1463038 (study PRJEB39244, sample SAMEA3635134) | Helicobacter pylori | study: EMG produced TPA metagenomics assembly of PRJEB11511 data set (Assembly of a 5300-year-old Helicobacter pylori...
GCGACAAATGAGACTTCAGCGACGCGCTCACCCTTCGCACGCGAAACGAGGCGGGGGCGCACCTTGGACACGGTGCCGGACCAAGTGTCAATCTCCCACGCCTTCTGCCTCGTGAGCCTGCGCTGCTCCAGCGAATCATAGTGCCACATATGGTGCACCTGGTGCAGCTTGCCAATCTGGCTGAACCAGGCGCCGATCGGCGAGTGTCCCGACGCGAGGCGCGCCTCGAGTCCGACGCGCCTGAATCCCACCCATCGAGCTCATCAGCGCTACGCTTCAAGTAAAGAAGGAGGTAGGGACAAACCACTCGTGCTCCCACTCGAGCAACGCTCCGGGTTTGAGCGTGTAGCTGCGGAGCTCGTAGATGCCGCCCTTGACCTCCGGTGGTGCGGACGCCCAGAAGGCGAACTCCTGGTTTAGCTGAGACGTGCGCTTCTCGACGAGAGGCAGGATCTCATGGTTGAACAGCTCGAGGTGGCCCTAAAATGTGCGCGCATCAGCGACCACGCCTTGACCTCGGGCTTGCTGGGACGCACCTTGGACTCCCGCACGGCCGCCTTGGTGCTCTCGAACCCGGGCAGGCCCTCATACTCCCAGATGTGAACTGCAACATTTGGTTCGTCGGTTCATGGTTGACGAAAGGTCAAAGGGTGAAGGGGGACGCACCAAAAGTGTCGACCTCGCCAACGACGACCTCGAACGAGCCGAGCAGGCGCGCGTGAAACTCGGGCGACTCGTTGATCCCCTTGTAGTACGGCGCGATGAGCTTCTTGTACGACTCGACGTGCTGCGGTTGGACGCTGTGCTCTGCGGGGTCGGGCGAGCCGTCAGCGAGGTCTACAGGGAAGGGAGCGGGGAGGCGGCCGACTTTGGAACTCGTGGATGAATTTCTTAGAGGATTGAAGATGGAGGTCAGCGAGCTGTTTGGGTGCCAGTCTGTCTAGAGTTGAAAGTGCACGGCCAGGACGACGACGAGAAGGACGGGAGCGGGAACTAGTACGCGGAGCCTTCTACTTCTCATACTTCTTCAAACGAACTCGCGCTCGTTCATTGACCCATAAGTTTACTAGGACAGCCCTACGACGGCGCCGGACGCGCCATTCCCAAAGGCCGCGCTGTGGTCTCGCGGTGAACAACCGGTCAGTCATGGCTTCCAAGGCGCCACCATGTTGCCCAAGGTCGAGCACGAACCCCAGTACGACACTAAAACTTCTGCACGAACGCCGAGGGCGTCCGCGAGGAGGCTGAAGTCTGTCGCTCATGCCACTCGCTGGTGACAGCTTGGGTACCCACGGGGTAGCTACATTTTCGCTCGACCACTTCCAATCAAGACGACGTGGAAGGACATCTCTGGAGAATGCAGCGATACTCCCGACGCACCGCGCTTGGCTCTTTGACGGATTGCCGGTCGTCTGACTCGAGCGCCGTCATGCCTGACGACCGATTGACGCAAGCCTACCTGAACTCAAAGAGAAATGACGTGAAGTAAAAGGACGCCCGACAACCAGGACGACGTCACACGGCTCGAGCGAGAGCTTTGCGACGGTCTCACTGCGAAGTGCTCGGCTGCCCTCTCCTCATCATCTCACACCTTGATCGTTCCAGGACGAACCGCCAAGTGGAACTTAATTCAATTTGGAAAGCAGACTGAGTCCCCTCTCCCTAGACACGAGCTTTCCAGCCGACATCCTCCTGACGCCCGAGCGTCAACGTTGCGACATTCCGGACTCGACATCGCGACGGCCGCAGCAGTGTCAGAGTCTGCGGGGCCTACACCATGTCTGACGTAGCTCCAAGGACTCGAGCTCGGGAGCAGTCGACCAAGACCAACACGCTTGTACTTCCAGCGCGGCACAGCCAGTCCGTGCACCCAAACAAGGGTAGAGGCAACATTGTGGATCCTTCACGAGATACGTGCGTCTCCAAAAGCGCCAAGCAGTGTGCCGTCGTTCGACTGCCCGCGGTCCTACGATCGGAGCAACTTCGCGCGCAGCACTTGCGGGCAGAACTGTGAGTTGGATGGATCGAGGAGAGCGCTGATAGAGCTCAAAGGAGGTCTCGTGCTGGCCTTCAAGAGGGCGTCGCGAGACTCTCCCAGCGAGGTCGTCAGCTCCCTCCCGCTGCTGCACCGCCCGCCTAAGACCACTTTCCGGAGACGGTGAAAGAGAGATTGACACACACTCGCAGCCTACTCCGAGGCCTCGCTGGTGGAGACCAGCGAAGCCATCAGAATGGCCCGCGATGTGTCTTCCAAACCTCTTCGACACGCCTGATTGCGAGTGCTACAGGCCACAGGTGCCCCCGATTCAGCTACGCATCTAGCTACTCAGCCGGACCCAAGCCCGTCGCTCCCGAGGTCGAGCACACAGCGGCCGCTCGTCACGCGCAACCCACCCACGCGCCAACCACCCGCCCAATCAAACAGTTCGACTCACCCCTCGTCCAACCAGCTTCGAGTGCTGCTGCGCCGCCTCGTCGCCCTCCTCCCTCGCCGCCTTCGAGCCGTGCAGAATCGCCTAGAGGAGTCGTCGTCATCGTCAGCGGGGAAAGCCGGGCCACCGCGCGGGGGGGTCGTCGCACTGACCGAGACGGCGCCGCCAAGAGCTGGAGCTGGGGTCGAGTGCAGAGATCGCAGGAATGGGGCGGTCGTGCGGGGGAGGCGAGCGGTGAGGAACGACATGGTTGGAGCGCAAGTGGAGACCGACCCGACGTCCCCACATGACCACTTGAGCTTGGGCCACGGGCATGAGTCCAGCTGGCGGAGGTCTCGCGCGGAAGTGGTGATTGTCTTGGAGGCGTGCAGCAAAAGGCGAGTCCGTCGGCACACTTCAGACAGCGAACGCAGCTTGCGAGACCTGGACGCCGTTTCCACTCGAGACGACAACCGAGCGAGGCAGCAAGCTCTTTGTTTCGGTCCCTCCCAGCAAGTCAGGTCTGGTTTGATCGATGGGAGTTGATGCAGAGCATAGTAGTCTGTCAACTTCCGGCTGGCCTCAGCGCAGCGGTTTCGGATCCGCGCCGACTCACTCGCATGCAGTCTCAATCTGACATCGCTCACTCCTCACGCTTGCGGGATTTGTAATCTATACACAAGGATATCGAGTACAATACGTGCTGAGACAACAAATCCACAACGTTACTCCGCATGGAAGGTGAAACTTTGGGTGACAGCCTGCGCCGCTCGACGCTCGGTGACGCGCCCGTCCTTGGTCTGCAAGGTGAAGTTTCGGTCCTGGCCCAACATTTCTCCTCGTGTGTTTAAATAGGCACCATCAAGGTGTTTATGTCTAACCTGCGGAAAACTCATTTAAAGATTCACAGGTAATCCCACGCTTCGCGAGACGCCCTTCAGGTTGGCAGGAGCCTGGACCCCGAGCTGGAAGGGATGAAGGGCCTCAACATGCTGTTACGATTCCTATTCTGGCCTTCCTAGTCTGGGAGTGGCTCACAGTGCGGACAAGACTTTCTCGTTTGAGAATTGACGCCGAGCTTGGCCTCGAACGGGGCGCGCCGAGGCAACGATGCCCAACGCTCGGAGCCAGTTCTAGCTGATGCATGTCACGAGGTTCTCAAGGAAAGATCTCACCAAAATACTCGAGACGTCTCTCCAGCACCGCATCGAGCTTCTCGCCCGGGGTCGGCAACCTAGCGAGTAGGGCCCGTCAAAGAGTTCCGTCGTCGCTGATCTCGAGGGCCACATGTCGAGAGCTTCTCCATTCGATCTTCATCTTCTCCATTCACATCATACTGCTATATTCGAACCAACACCACGATGCTCGCTCGCTTCACACTCTTCCTCGCCGCCGCGATGGCGTCCACGGCGCTCGCAGGCCACGGACCTTCGCGGCACGTCGCGCGCCAGTCGTTTGGCTGTCAGCCGCACGTTGGTGCTGGTAAGAAAGTTACGATCACGAGTCGTGGGAGCTGTACGACCCCTTACCCTGTACTCTGATTGCATTTGGGGAAGCTGATGCGAGTCGCATCAGGGAACCACACCTGGGCGCCGGGACAATTCGACGGCACCAAGCTTGACAACTCACCCGGTTGGTCCAGTGTTCTTCTGGTCAGTGATGAGCAATTGATACTCGGAATTTCCTCTGAGAAGTCGTTCTTTCGAACAGGATAACACGGACAACAAGGCCAAGTATTGGAACCTCTACAACGCGCATGGGGGCGACACGGATGGCATGTTCAAGATTGCGTGAATAAACAGACTATCTTTGAAAAAGCATTCTCACCGATCGCTCTGAATCAGGTCGGTCGTGGACCCAAAGAAGTGCATCACGGGCGACTACGACAAGGCGACCGGGACTCCATTGGTGACCAGCAGCTACAGCTGCAACGACCACGTTTCCGCCGTACGTATTCACTCTCTCCCTTATCCATCTCCGAGATTACCTGACCCTCGTCCCTTCCCAGCTCCTCGTATCCTGCACGACTTGCGACCTCGAAGGCGCGTCGACCGACTGCTCGTTCTTCATGTACAACGACCGGAGCTGCATGACCCTCAAGAATGGCCGCCTCGTTCACCAAGACTGCTCACTATCTGGGTACTTTGGGCGTGTTGGACCGCACATTGGCTCCGCATTGGTGGGCCGGATCTGTTCAGCGACGCTCACGGAGGTGCGCACAGACTGACGCATGGATATACAGGCTGCGGAACCGCCCCAGCCCCAGCTTTTCGACATTCAGTACTGCTGAACTCTCACTCGTCGTGGATTCAAGTGGGGGTAAAGGAGCTTTGGAGGCGTGAATCATGGTGGAGCAAACCTCGCGGGCGTGGACCTACTTGAAACAAGTGGATCATTGGGAGCTCAGAGCCTCTCCGGCATCTCAAGTATCGGTGGTACGATGCTGGCCCGGTGAAGTTGCACCAAAAAGAGGGGAATTCCGCGCCTCTCACGCGCACGGCAACTTTGATGTGGCGAGTGTGATACTTGACCGATGCATAGACTCAACTTCCTTATATTCATGATGAGGGTCAGTGCTCTGGACAGGTGGGGTTATCTCTGGTCCCTGTTGATTCCGGTGGCGTAGACAGTCCACGCCCTACTCCCACTTGTACTTGTAACCGCGCGCCACGACGCCGACGCGATCCGGGCGAGTCCACGGGAGAAGTTGCAAGTCTCAAGCAACACGTTCACATATTCGAGGATCTGTCGACAATGGCCAAGCCGGCGAACACCGAACAGTCGCTGCTTCCCCAGATTGCCCTGGCGGCCGGACTCGCCAGCTCTCGGCTGCTTCTCACACATCGCAGTAGAACCTCGCCATGATATTCCAACGTCAGATCTAAGCAATTTCTTTCACATCGAACGACGGCAATAATGCGGGTGTTAGCCTGCGGTGCAGGAGTTTGCCACCCGATCCGCGTCTTGTGCTCACTGGCCCGTGCGTGTGCTCAAAACAACCGATCCTCCGGAGATTCTTTCATATCGAGAACTGAAAACTTGCTTTTTCTCTTCATCAGAGAATTGCTGGAGTGCAATTTTTGATGGTGGATTCGCAAGATCGGAAAGGAGCGTGTTGCAATGATGGCTCGAGCGTGGTCTTCTACAGCAGTGTCTATAAGATTCGTCTAGATGTTTAGGTACAGTGCTGAGCTTATATGCATGGGAAAGTGTGGCGGGAGTACAGCTTCACGGCGGAGCCGGTGGCGTGGGTTGGGGGAAGAGGACCCTCGAACCTCCAGAGTCTTGAAGCGTGATCCATCACTCGCAGGACTCCCAGATACCGACACACTGTACGAGCGCTACAGCTGTCAGCGTATTACTCAAAACCTGCACCGATTGACGCACCTCGAAGCTTCCGGTGAGCTCGATCGGGCACGGCTTGAAGGCGGCAGGACACGCATTAGCGGCGAGGGGGTCGAGGACGACCATCTCGCTACGCTGAACTGGTGTGATCTGCGATGCTGCAATCCGCCTCTCGATGCTGTCGACATCGGGTGCGGGCGAGCGGCGACGCGCACGCTGCGAAGCGCCCTGTCGGGGCTCGAGAAGGACCTCTGCGCGTCGCCGGGCTCGCTGGGATGGACCTTGCCTCGGCTCGAGAAGGAGCTCCGCGCGTCTCCGGGCGCGTTGAGACGGCCCTTGGCGCTTTTCCAGCGTCTCGCGGATCGAGAGCAAGCCGCAGTCGGAACTCTGCCGTGTGAGCACTGTCAGCCTAAGGTGCTGGGAGGAAGAGAAAGGTCGACCCGCACACTTTGGCATGCTCCAGTACGAGAAATCAGAGCCTTGGATGCGATTCCACGCTCCTCGATGCCGGCGGCGACGACGAACGGTGCGAGTGCGACGAGGACGAGGCTGAGGTAGGAGCTGGGGAGCATCGTCAGGGTCGGGTGGAAGTAGGTTGCCGAGGAGTGAGAAGTGGGAGTGGGACAACGAGGGAGTTCAAAAGTGGCTATGAATAATGAACGGGCTGAGGTGACTTCGAAAGTCGGTGCGACACCGGGGCTGACATCATGCGCTATTGGGTTTGCGGGCGCGCTCGCGGCGCACGTTTACCGATGATTAGCGTTATCAATAGGAGATCATTCTGTGCAGTTCCTTGTTCAAGTAACACTAGAACGTTGTGATCGACGGGTTTCACACGCCACTCGCGCGCACGCCCTGGGTCGGAGCTCCGTCGCCAGCGCCGGGCCTAAAGCTGCGGTGCGAGACATTGGAAGCATGACTCGGTGCACGTCGAAGGTGCAAGCTCACGCAGTGCGGAGGAGTGGTCGCTTGATGTTCATGCCTGCGCCTGCGGGGCCACGTCAGACCAGCCACGGCTAGCCGCCTGGAGTCGCAGGGCGTCCCCGGAGTGGGTCCCAGTCAGCGCTACTCGCTCCACAGCGGCGTTGTGGACGTCTTCTATCGCACAATAGTTGCTGACTTGCTACAGGTGTCCCATGCTAGCAGCTTCTCATGGGCGAGCGCATTTTGGACCCGAAAGCGACCCTTGGCCTTCGTCGTGCGAAGGGGGGGAGGCCGGGTCCGAGTCCCCCAGCGCGAGGCCCTCAACGCATCACCTGTTTCACTGTACAACAAGTCAGCAATCGGTTCATCTCTGTTGACGAGCAAAACTTTACCTGTGAACCCGCCTGATCGAACGGAACGCCCGCCTCAGTCCGTCCGCGATGGAGAGTCGCAAGGTTCAGACGGACCTCAGGCTATGGTGTTGGTGTATTATGATTTCAGCTATCATGCAAGCCATACTTTGTGGATCTCAGCTTGTGTCATTGCTCAAGCAAGGCCATCTCAGATAACGCTCTCGAAGTACATCGAGCTCCGGGCCGAGTCCACTCTGCCCATAACAGTGCGTCTACACCCGCGTCTATCGATTTTTTCCAGGGCACATTTCTACCAAGCGTACCTATAGGCTTGAAACCTTCTTTGAAGACTGGGGCCACAGCACCGACTGCTGCGACATCGTCGCGACCATCTTCCCATCCTCGCCCCACAGCACGCCCTCGGTGAACGTCCTCCCGTGGTCCCCCGTGATTGTCTTAATCTCCTCGAGATGCCATTTTCTCAAGTCTACTTGATCCGAGTGGAACCTCAGCGCAAAGTCGAGCGTCGAGCACGCGCCGACGTCGGGGAGGAACCGATTCGAGTAGGAGAGCGGGATGAACGCCAAGGCGAAGTCTAGCGAGAACGCTATCGCTGAGGCGTTTGCGGATTCTGGTGAGATGGCGAGAGCATCGGAGGGTGGGGCGGAGTGGGTGTCGGGACGCGCAAAGTCAAGCTTGGAGCGCATCCAATGCGAAGACCGCTTCTCCGTCACGGCGAGGTGGTCCTGTGCTGTCTTCGCCTTGCTGTTGACTCCCCACGCGTTGTTACCGAGAATGGCGTCTTCTGGAATCTTGACGTCCATCATCTTGAACATGAGCCCGAAGAGGATCGAGTAGACCTGCGAGACTTGCTCGGGGAGCGTGCCGGCTGCGACGCGGGCGTCGAGCGCATCGAGGTAAGGCGGGAGTTGCGAGTGGTGGGTGATTTGTGGAGGAGGCGTCGAGTATGAAAGGACGGAGACGGGAGAGGTTGACATGAAGTCGAGAGTGACGGCGAGGGTGTCGCGCGAGGACCCGTCGTCCTGCACTTGGCTCACGACGACGCGGCGAGTCGCGAACGTGCGCGTCGTGCGGACGTCCTCAACCCGAAGGTGCATGTGGCGATCGGTGGTTGATGGACCGAGGAAATGGCCCAGCATGGAGTAGAGGGCGAGCGGGGTGGCTTGCGAAGAGGGGAGTGTGTGGAATCCAGCCTGTATCGACAGCGCCAGCGCGCAGCCTGAGGCGCATTCGAGTCAGCTTTGTCATGAATCAAGTTAAGTCCTCTTAGGCGGAACTCACCACCATACGCCGCGGCCGCGATCATACCCAGCGGCTCCGACAGCGACAGCGAGATGAAGCTCAAGGGGCCAGTGCGCTTGAGTCGGATGAGGTCCAGGAAGTCGGTGGACATGCTGGGCGTCTATGACAGTGTGAGTGATGAGCTCGTTGGCTGCTGGATGCTGTTCGTGCTGCGCTCACTTCCTTGGGAACAGAAGCGGGTGCGCAGGTGTCCCTGCGTCGGCCGATCGCGCGAGCTCGCTCCCCAGGTACCGGGCGAGCAGAGTTCTGGAACGGGTCGAGAGTGATTCGAGCTGAGATGCTGTGGGTGCGGTTGGCAACGGTGCGAGGAGGCGCAGGCAGGACGACACAGCTCGAGCAGAAGTTGGGACTGCCGGGCACTTTGGGTGGCCGGGCCCGGCGCGCCGAAGCCCGAGCGACGCCAGCGACGTCGCCTTGGCACGACGCGGAGTCACGACCTGGAGAGCAACTACATCAATAGTTGTGAGAACCAGTTGAGCTTGCATCTGGCATTTAATGAGACGTGAAAATGAGCGGGACCGGTGATGCGCGGCCAGACGTCGAACCTCGAGAAACTTGACGCCGGCGGCGTGGTGGTGACGGGTAGGTGTGGCCCTGTCTCGTGTTCTGCTTTTCGTAGCTAGTGGAATATATCTTTTCTTTTCTTTTGATCAGGCTAGTCGCGCTCGCGCTAAATCAAGCATATAAAGTCACAAGCATATAAAGTCAAACATTTCCCCGGAGTCCCCACTTTGTTTTGCAGCTCGTCTCGGAACCAGTCCTGTGGAGGAGCTACGTCGAGGGAGCGATGCGGTTTGATGCAGAAGACTTAATGAAGCCTTAGTGCGTTTAATAATGAAACCAGGATGTGAAGCAATCAAAAACACGGGCGCCCCTCTGACCGCGTTCGGTAAGGAGTACGCCCGATGCTGACGGTTTGATCCCTCTCAGCAGCTCTCCCGTTTAATTCTTGCCGCTCTCATTCACCCCCATTCAGTCACAGCTTCATGCTGTTGGTGCTGCTCGCCTTCACTCTTCCTGCCTTCCTGGCGGCGCTGGGCGTCACCCAGGCGGCCGTCCACCACCACGCGAGCGAGCAAAGCTCCGCCGGCCGGGGTTTCACTCCTACAAGCAATATCAGCTCAACGTGGAGCGGACACTCGGCGCTGGACGTCGACTCGTTCAAGTCCGCGGAGCCCTTCGCATGTCTGCTCGCGGTTCCGGACCAGGACTTGTCCCGGGATTTGAAGTGAGTATGACGGTATCCTGTTTCTTTTGGAAGCTCATCCTTGTCATTTTCAGCTCTCAACTGTACCCATCAGCCTCGTTGTCCTTCCCGCCATGCGCGGACATCCAGTTCCTCCGCGAGGACACAACAGGACGGGCGAATTCAAAAATGGTATGCCGAAGAAAAACCTCCTTCATCATTTTTATGCTCAGTCTGCGCTTGTAGGCTTCCCTTTAGGGGTGGGGAATGTGTGACGCGAGCCGGCGAGCAGGCGTGCGGAATTAGGGTGTAGTCGATTGTGCAGGTTTCGGCAACATCACATCAATGTTCCGATCATTCTAGCTAGCTTCTAACTCTCTCGGCTTCCAGCAACGTCAAGAATGAGGAAGAGCGGCCTATTCGACGCAAGCTCTAGGAGCTGGGACACCTGCGTACTTCACCCGCCAAAACAGCACGTCGTCAACTTGTTCGGGTATTCAAGCATATTTATTCAAATATCGTGGCTCGGCCAATTCACCCGGCAGGTGTCAGGGTCTCTCCTTGGCAGCCGTCGCGTGTGGAGGGGCGCAGCGGCATCCATCTGCTCGCTCAGATCAGTCAAGGGTACGGAATAGTGCCAGATGGTAGACATGTTATTCAGAACGCTCCAGATCATGAGTGTGCCCATCGAAGCATGGTGAACTGCAGGGGCACCGCACCACTTTTTTGACATCGTTATTCTGACAGTCAGACCTGAAATTTGCTGCAGTGCTCCAAGGTCTCTTGCGGGGTGCCGTTTGGTCCACAACAGCGGGGGACCGCGTGAAGCAGTCGGAGGGGCTCAAGAGCGAGGCCACAGCGCTGTGTGCACGCCATCAAGATGTTTGTGTCAAGATGTTTGTGAAGCGGTTCGAGTGTGTGATTTTATTTATTTATATCAGATGAAGATGTGACTGTTACTCTCGCTTTGACAATCAACTTCGATTGAGAGTGAGTGAGTTCAGGAGTTGATCTGTGGCAGCCGCCACATCAATGTTGTCGCAGGGCAAGTTGGGCCCTGATGGGCCCCCTTTCGGTTGCAATGGGGGCTCTTTGGACCCTCACACGTAGTGTTTCAGGTTCTATTTGCACTCTGACACGAATCTATCCCGCCGCCGACCCCTGACGATGGTCCTGTCAGATGGACGTGCGTGACGGCGGCGGTGGTGCAGCTTGTGCGGGGGAACCATAGGGGAGAAGATCGAATGCGTACCGCCTGCGAGAGTTACAGCCGGTTCCAAGGCTTGATTTCTTGGGTCCGCATTCACTCCAGCACCTTTGCAGTTGACCACCCGCTCCACATGCCTGCACACCCCCACGGCCGAGCAGCCATGACACCGTACAAGATCTCCGATAGAACCTTTAGACCTGCTCCAGGTCGACATGTCAGCTGTCAGGTGAGGCGGGCGCGCGCCGTGCATCGAGGCGGAGCTGACGTCTTGTGCGCGCAGAATTGTAGAGTGCGTTTCTAGTTCTCAGTCGTTTCCCCACAGCTGAGCTGTTCCCTCCAGAAGCGAAAGATGAAGTGCTCGAGGACCATGCCTGTACGTCTCAGTCCTCGCTGATCCAATGCCTTGCTCGGCGGCTGACGACGTCGCTCGCAGTGTGTGTCCTGCAATCAGCGCGTGCGTTGCACACTCTGCAACAACGCACTGATCTACAACTCATCAGGAGCAAATCACAGGCTCGTTTTGACCTTTTCACGTCTTTATCACGACCCAAACAGACCTTCCAAGCTCGCCTGCGTTCAGCCCTGCGCCCAATTACCCCAGCTCGCCACGCAACTTCCCCAGCTCAGCCCTCATCACTCCTCTCCTCAGCCTAGTCACTCCCTCCATTTCCATCCCACTCAAAGCTCCAATAGTACCTCTTCCCGTAAGTAAACAAGATCTGCGAACCTCGAGCTCGAGTTTACGCCGCGGCGATGCAGCGCGGCGGCGACGACTGGCGCGGCGAGGACTGGATGAACGCGGGCGAGGAGTATGCCGAGATCGGTGTCGGTAATCATGTCGAGTACGGGGAGAAGCGGTGGGTGGGTCGGCGGAGGTGATGGAGGGTGGGGAGTTGGCGAGCGATGTGCGATGCTGGAACTGCGCGAGTCGGGCGGCGGCGTGGCTCCGGTACGAGCAACTACAGGTAGAGCGATCGGCTTTTCGGAGAGGTGGGGTAGAAGAGCGACGGTGGGCGGCGGCGTTGGCGAGTGTGAGGTCGGTGCTGTTGCGGCGACTTTGGGGCTTCGGCGACGCGCGCACGAAGGGAGGACCTGTAAGAAAATATATGAGCACAATTCATGAGTGTATTGTGGCTTAAGCTCACGGGAGGCGGCTCGCCAAGGTCCAGGAGCGAACCCAGTCTCGTCGAACTTTTGGGAGCCGACCACGCCTGAGCCTTGTGCAGACACGTTGGTGCTTGACGAGGAGCAATCGGGACTTCAGCCCTTCTTCTTACTTTAAACGTAGACTCGGGTCTGACCTTTTTGCGAGTGCACGCGAGCCGGCGTCACCTTGACTTTCTTCGCGCCACTCTCGACTGGAGCCGCAGCGGGCCGCTTGACGGGGATGGCCTTGACGCTCGAGCTCGCCTCGCTCGGATCTGCGGCCACCGAAAGGTCAGCCCAGTAGCACTTTACAACAGAGTGGATCACACGCACTTTGGTCAACCTCGTGAGCGTGCTCGTACACGCTCTCCTCCCCATCAACAACCCACCCCTCGCCCTTCGACCACCGAGCGACGACTTTCCACGAGCATGGTGTTGAACTCTTGTATCGAGGGCACACATCGCGGATCCGAATCGCACCGCCGCCAGTGCGCACCGCGCGAAGGTTGTACGGCGAGGCGAGGAGGCCGGCGAGGCAGGCTTGGTGGAAGGCGAGCTCGGATGGGAAGATGGATCCCGGAAGAGGGATAACTGCTTTGAGTGGCGATTCTGTGCTGTGGGTCGAAGGCTGCGGTCGGATGATGCGGGTCGAGCGGCGACGGGGAGCGTGAGTGTCGGGCGTTGCAGAGTCGTTGATTGCCTTCCCAGTAATCGCAGAACGTCACCACTAACTCACGGAGAGAGTTGGTGTTGCCTACAGGTCCATCCCCGATGTCTTCGTCCGAGTCCTCGCACGAGGTGAGACTTGAGTCCGTCAGATGCGGTTCTGGGCACAACGTCGCCTGCCGGAAGCTTGCGTTAGTCATAACCCGGCTGATCAGTTACTGAAAGATGTCACCTTGGTCTCAACGTCCGAGTCCGTCAGCTCGCCCATCTCTGAGTCGTTCCTCGCGGGCCCGGCCGTTGGTCCAACTTCAGGTATTTTTGTCTACACAATCATGTCATCTTCAGTATGCAACAAAAACCTCGAACGGTGCAGAATGACCTTGGGAGCGCGGTCCGCTACTAGTAAGTGGGCCTGCGCGAGGCGAACTTGAGCGACAGGACCACAAGCCAGGAGGAGGGACGCGACCTTGAGAGGTTCAGAGTCAATCGCTGTGCTCGAATAAGTTGATTAAAAAATGTACGTACCTCATGGTCCGAGGAATCGCCGTCCGAGGCGACGACCGAGGCTTGTGCAGGTGACCTGCCACCGTGGACGAGCGTGATTGGAGGAAGGACTGGAGCGAACGGGTGATCCTTCTAGGTCAAATGTGATCAGCCCACCTATCAGAGCACAAGGGGGTGGCGCACTTCGCCTTCCGTCATCACGCCGTCCAGCTCGCTGTCGCCATAAAGTCGCTCGTCGAGGCGCGGTGAAAGATCCCTCGAGGCGAGATCGTGCGATACTCCAGGCTTTTGAGCATTCTCATCGTCTGGCCCACCAGGCGCGACCCACGCGGCGCCGATCGTGAACTGCCGAAAGAGCTCGTCGTCGCCGTCCGACTTCGGGTGGGGTGGTGCGGGGCTCGGTGCGGGGTGCTGGGGTGCTTGCATGCACTTAAAAGCGGATCGAGTTGTCGAGCTCGAGAGCGCGGACGGCACCACCTTGGACGAAGAGGAGGTCAGGGTTGCGCGTCCGAGTCGAAGTAGAGTCGGCTCACTGGGTAGGCTCTTTCGGCAGCGGTTACGCAGACTTTCAGTAAGGGTCAGTGGTTGAGGACGAACCTGTCAAGTGGTGGGAGCAAAGTACCAACTAGGCCGGTGCCCTGAACGCCTCCGAGTCGCTCGTACCAAATCTGCAACCGCCTGGACCTGCGTTCCTCAAGTCTTGCCACAGAACAAGTCAGTTTCAGACCAAAAGCTGAGATTGGTCGGGTGAGCACCCTTTCCCAGCACTTTGTCGGTGACCAACGACGTGAGCGACCTATCTGTGCGGGTCGATTCGTCCGGTAGTGACGAGCGAGCTTCGGCTCACGCGAGAGGATGCTATTTGAGTGATTGATGGGAGCGAGCACTTCGTGAAGCGGCGGGAAGGAAGAGAGGCACTGAGCTCGAGGTGCGCGATTGGACGTTGCGTCCGCGGAGGCTGAACGGGTGGATCGGACTGGTTTTGGGTTGGCACAGTTAGTTTCGGAAAGTAAGAATGATCTCAGTGCTAATTCCTGGATGTGGTTTACTCCACGACATCGTTGTGCGGAGACCTGGGCTCTCTCGCGTCGACCTCGCCGCGAGTGCACACACTGCGGGAGACTCGTGAAGGAGGACAATCGCCATTCGTGACATCAGTTAGATTTATTGAGATTATTTGCAACTGTCAACTTCGCTGCGAGGGAGTAAGAGTTTTAGCGAGCCGAACCCTGCCGCGTCTCAACAGGACTGCCAAACCTGGCGAATCTCAGCCACACTCTGGTTTCTGGAAACAGTGCACCAGAGGAGCTGTCCAGCTACCGTGAGATAAGCAAGAGACAAGAGAAGCTCCTATAGATTCTCATCGCCGTCCGACGTCCCAACTCGAGGGCACACCGAGCACGTCGTTGATCAGGCTTCGCGGTCACTCTGCTCCATGATGGCAAAGTACGACTGCCAAATAATGTAATAACCATGTAGGTGCGCTCGGAATCCGGCTGATACCCGCAGACGAGTCCACGAGGTGTGAAAGGAGCGGGGAAGAGGGAGCGACTGTAAGCTAGATACAAGCCCTTGTGCCCGTCCGCGAGCCTGAGAGCCCGGGCGTTGCGCTAGATCACAGATGAGGACTACAAGTGTCTGCGAGTTTGATATTCCGGCAATGTTTTCTGTCCACGCGGGTCCTTCGAGGCTCACGCAGAACAAGGTCAAGCTGCGAAGTAGGAGTGCAGCGGGCCAGTGGGAGATGAAAGAGTCAAGTGGAGAGTGAAAGTGGTCGCCACCCATGTTAAAGTGCTTTAGGCTCGGGAGGTTTGAGATGATGACCAGAGGGAGCGTGGTTCGTCGCGCGTATGAGGGGATGTCGTAGCGGAGGGAAGTGAAGATGGTGTCGGCCGTCGCGGTCCCGCGCAATGTGGCACAGTCCCGCGTCTTGGGTATTGTGATCACTAGCAGATAGATACACGCTCCTCCATACGAGAGGAGCCGTGATCCGGTCGAGGCGACGATTGGTGAGGCGGAGCGGCGCGAGCTTGCGACCGCCTTCTGAACCTTAAAAAGGATTTTTACAAAAATGCTCGAGTAAGATTCAGGATCTTGGCATCGGGAGCACTTGGCGTATACGCGTACGACGCTGGATCTGTGCTGTGCGTGATCGTCAAGGTGAGTCACAGGAGCGGTGTCGGCCTCCTTCTGGCCTCGAAGCTCACCACTCATGACCATGAGCCTGTACGACCTTTTCCTGGCGTGATGGTGACCGGAGGAGAACAAGAGTCGTCGCCGAAAAGTCGACGTCTCCAAAGGCTCTGATCTGCAGGATTTTAGTTCGCAAAGCTGTCCTTCTCGTGGACGCGTACGGACTACGTACATCAGTGCTCAAGCTTTCAAGCCGGTAGCAAGCTGAAAATGCATACACGCCCCGGAATCGGTTAGCGAATGAGACGCCCTGCGCGCGGCGCAACCCGTACCCTTCCGTCGCGCTCGGCCAAGTCCGCTCGCTTGCCCGGGCGCGATCTACTTCCCAACGGATCGATGCGCTCGCTCTTGACTCCGCTCTCATCACTCGCTCCTAAACTCTCGTCGCACCCAGCCCTCACAACCCAGCCATGTCCACCACCTCGTTCAAGTCCACCATCGCGTCCCTCGGGGCCCCACTCGCAAAGGGCGAAGTGCACCCCAACCAGGTGGCGCCGATCTCGCCGCCCTCCTCGATGAAGAAGACGCCGTCGATCGCCTCGTCCGACGACGTCGTGCTCTCGACCGCTGCCGTCGAGGACTACAACGGCGCCTACCAGTTCACGCCCATCAAGGAGTGGCAGGTGCGCTCCGCTGCCCCATCCCCACACGTTTTCCCCCACTGACAGATGGCGGCCCGCTTTGCAGGTGTCCCGCGCCATGACCAAGCGCTACGGCGACGACCTCTACCGCACTGCCATCAGTGACATTGTCATCATCGGCGCCGGCTCCGCTGGCCTCTCGTGCGCGTACACGCTCGCCAAGGCCCGCCCCGACCTCAAGATCACCATCCTCGAGGCTGGTGTCGCTCCGTGGGTTTCTTCGACGCTGTTAACCAGCTCATCTGACTGACTATCCTCGCGTTCAACAGCGGTGGAGGCGCCTGGCTCGGAGGCCAGCTGATGTCCGCCATGGTCGTCCGCAAGCCCGCTCACCTCTTCCTTGAGGAAGTCGGAGTTCCTTTCGAGGACGAGGGAGATTTGTGCGTACCTTTCTTCGATCAGTACTCTTGCTGGGTGCCGGTCATGAGCGAGCGGGAGAGCTGACTTCATCCCGGTGCAGCGTCGTCGTCAAGCACGCCGCGCTTTTCACCTCGACGATCTTGTCGAAGGTGCTCCAGGTCGGTTCCTTCTTCTATTACCCATCTCCCAGGCGTCATCGCTTGATCAGGATGCTCCTCGGTCAACGGCGATCAGAGACTTTTCGCGGTGTTCGTCGGTCCCCCACCGCCGTTCACCCGATCAGCTCTCGGCCTCCCCAACTCGGTCCTCTAATGGAGGACCAGCGGGGCTGTTTTTCAGGTACACAAACCAAGCAATGCGGGTGCCTCTTCGTCGACCATCGGGCTCCTCGGAGCTTGGCGGTCGTCGTTGCTGAGCTGAGATTATACCGTCAATTAGCGGACCACGATAATGCGTGCGTCGCGAGTTGCTTTTCCGGTTCCTAACCTCTCGGACTCTTGTCCCTCTCCCGCGCTTTCAGTTCCCCAACGTCAAGCGTACGTTGGGCGATCCGTCGCGGCTGATGGGGAGACCCGAGTTGATTCGGTCTGCGTCGCAGTCTACAACGCCACGTGCTGCGAGGACCTCATCACCCGCCCCGACGTGCTCGGTACCGGCCAGCTCCGCGTCTCGGGAGTCGTCTCCAACTGGTGCGTGGTCCATTCTCCTCGAGTGAAAGGCGCTTCGCTGACGCAAGCCTCGAATCGCAGGACGCTCGTCACCCTCGCCCACGGCCTCCAGTCGTGCATGGACCCACAGACCATCACGGCGCCCATCACGTGCTCGTTCGCGGGCCACGACGGACCCTTCGGCGCGTTCAGCGTCAAGCGCCTCGTCGCGACCGGCATGGTCGAGAAGCTCGGCAACATGCGCGCTGTCCGTTCCTCCTTCCAACTTCACCTATTCACATCATCGCTGACACGTCTGCTTCAGCTCGACATGCGCACCGCCGAGGACTACATTGTCAACAACACCCGCGAGGTCGTCCCCGGACTCATCACCGGCGGTATGGAGCTCTCCGAGCTCGACGGCTCCGCTCGTGCGTTCCCTTGATCCTCACCTGGTGCTTTCGCTCACCACACTCGTCTCAGGCATGGGAGCGACCTTTGGAGGCATGCTCGCCTCGGGCGTCAAGGCCGCCAAGGAGGCGCTTAAGCTCTACGAGTCGTACAAGATCGTCGACGGCGAGGTTGTCGCTTGAGCGACTCTCGAATGCCACCAAAACCCCATCACCTCGCAGGTGTCTCTTTTAGTTGAGGTCTGGGAGAACGTTTGAAAACACAGTTGTGCTCATCAATGCTGCTCGGGCGCCGTGTTCGAAGATGGATGACTGGAGGTTGATATTCCAAGAGAGATTGGAGATGGGGGAGTTCTTTGCTGCCACAAGCTCGGATGAGTTAGGCTCATCAGCGCCGGACCTTTGTCTGGGCTGCTCGCACAGCGACATGAGCTCGGCGCCCGCCGCGGACGCATTTCAAGGCGTCCACTAGCATCCCGTACTTCACGATCAGTTAAACTCGGAGCGTGCTTGCGAATGCTGTGATGTGTAATTGTATGCTCTCCCAATCTACAGCTCCTCCTTGCCCGCCTTGCGGTTCTTGATCTCGAGGAGCTCGACCTGCGCCGCGAAAAGTGGTGTCAGCTGACCGCTTCTAGCAAGTTCTAGGGGCAAGAGAGCCGAGCAGTGCTTGGGTGGGGCGAAGGAGCGCAGGGGGAAGGAGGCACCCACCTCGAAGACGAGCGTCGCGCCGCCGGGGATGACGCCGCCCGCTCCGCGCGAGCCGTAGCCCATCGCTGGTGGCTGTGCGATTGTGACTTGGGTCAGCTGTCGATTGGAACCACACGTCTACACGACACTGGGCGAACGCCAACGCAGCTCCCGCCGGGGGGTCGCGCCGACGCGGCCTCGAGTATGCGTCGGCGCGATGAAGGACAGGACGTACGATCGTAAGGGTCCTCTGCTCTCCAATGCACATGTCGAGGAGACCGGCGTCCCATCCTGCACCCCGCACGTAGTCAGCTCGGCCCGCCCTCTGCACACGCACGTCGACGCACCCTTGATCACCTGGCCCGTGCCAACTGTGCGCGCGGGTGAGCGTCAGCTGTGTTCGAGTGGTCCAAGTCGCCGAGGTGACGCTGGGAGAGAGAACCGAAGGAGGGACTCACGCGTGAAGGCGAACGGCTGGCCGCGCTTACGCGACGAGTCGAACGGGGTGCCATCCTGTCGGCTTGTGGTGTTCAGTTCGTCTCCAAGTCCCGCCATCGGAAAACGTACGGCCAAAGTACCATCGTAGTGCATCGCGAGCTTGTCGCCCTTCTGCGTCTTGATGAGGCACGACGTCGGGACGTGCTTCTTGACTGTCGCGCGAGTTGCTTCAGCAACCCAGCCCGTCCTTGCTCACGAAGTGCCCCGATACAGCGGGCGCCCACTCGAAAAACAGCGACTGACCGATCACGAGCTCAGCGTCGCCCGGTGCAGCAGGAGCCTCGGCGGCCCCAGCGGTGGTCGCGCCGAACGTGAGCAGCGCGAGGGAGGCGACACCGACCGAGAGGATGCCACCGTAGACTGAATTGGGAACGCGCATGTTGGCTGTATGGAGCTGAGTTGACGAGCGCGACGATATGGCGGTGGGGAGGGACGTCGATCGGACGGGGGGTGGGCGCTGGCCCCAGGGCAAGACGGACAGTAGCGGACGGGAGCGGAGGACGGCTTGCGTTGCAACAACTTTGACCGACAGGATGGATCACGACCTTCAAACCGGCACGAGTGCTCTGGCGTCTGGGAGCGGCAAGCGGGGCAGCGAATCGCTCGACGGTGCCTCGGACGCGGGCGGCGCAGCGCCGGTGGGGGAGAAGCGCAGGAAGCAGAAGTTCCCACGCAAGGTGCTCAGCTGTGAGTTTTCTCCCCGTCGGCTCGATGCATCCTGGCAGCTCGTCTTCCTCGTGTGAAGGGCGGCTCCCCTCAAGCTGAGCCGAGCCTGACTTGCACATGGACGGGGCCCCGGGCGCTAGCTGACCAGGAGCGAGAACAGGTACTGTTTGCGTCCGCCGGAAAACAAAGTGCAACCACCAGGTGCCCTGCGACCAATGCCTCAAGCGGGGCGCGCCGGAAGCTTGCGTCGTCGAGGGCGCCGCTCATCCGCCTGGCCCCGTGGTCTCGTACGTGAACTGGTTGCGCTGCAAGACTGCAGTACTTAAAACTTTTTAGGTCGAATGGTGCTGCGTTAGTCCTGGATCATGAGCTTCGAGCGCGCGTGGCGGTGCTCGAGCAGACGGTCAAGTCGCTCGCGGCGCGATTGCCTGGGGACTCACCAATACCACCTACTCCTGCACCCGTAAGCTCTAATATCGTAACTCTTATATACAGTACTGATTCCCAAGATACAGCTACCTCGACAGCGGCTTCAGAGTGGGAACTCGACCCTCGACGACCTCTTTGCCCTCCTCCCAGTTCCGAGCTCCACGCAAGAGCTGTACGGGTCCTTCCTCGAGCGAGCGGATACGTGTCTTCATGTACGTCGCATCTCTTCTGCCGCCTACTTCCTGCCCGATCTGCTCGAGTCGACCTGTCGCCTCGTTCGCCCCAATCTGGTCCACGACACGCTGCCTCCGAACGAGCTCTCAGCCAGCTATGAACTCTCGCTGACTGATTGCGTGGTGATTTTCAACTATAGATCCTGCACCTCGGAACGCTATCCGAAGACATGTCCACGCTCGCTGCGCTCCAGACCGCCCCGACGTTGCTGCCGGACGGCATGACCTCCTTAGCAAGCTGGCTCATCCCGCGAATGCCCAACTTCTTCATGGTGAGCATAAAGATCCCACGGCATCGCTGAGAGCTCTGGTCCTGTTGATGCTGCCTCCGTTCTCGCCGTCACACTGGACCTTTACGCTGACTGACACCGCGTCTGGACGGCAGGTCACGACCCTCGGCCTCTACTTTCTCCCTCCCTCACCTACCACCGACCTCTTCGATTCAAGACTCGAGCAGCTCAAGATCTGGGTGAACGCGACCGAGCAAGCGCTTACGCTCTCTGAATGGAGCTCGAAGCCCCAGCTGCGCACGATCCAGACGATCTTGCTCCTGACGCTCTACTGGCGGAACACGGGGTAAGTCCCTCACTCACCTCGTATCTGTAATGAGGCTCACTCTTGCTCGTCGGCGTCAAAGGGAAATCGATCGCTTGTCGCTATGGCTCGCGGCGGGAGTGCGCATTGCGAGGAGCCTGGACTTGCACAAGCCTGAGCCTGCGCTCGAAGCGGCGATGGGAGTGTACGTATCAACTTTCGTTCTGTCAACTTTCCACTCGCACCGTCGTACTTCAGCCTGTTCGACCTGGCAACGCACCTCTGTCCATCGTCGGCGAAGAACCCAACTGACGGCTTCCCCCCAACGCACAGCACAACCCCAGGCCCTTCAAACGCGTTTCGCCCCCTCTTCTTCCTCCGCCAATTCGGCACCCAGCTCTGGTGGCTCCTCGTCGCGCTCGAGTGGGACATTTCTGCTCGCTGCCGCGGTGCGCCGACCGTCCTCGTGCAGGATTGTGAGTTGCCCTACATCCCCCTTTTGGTCGAAAGGAAGAGCTGACGATTTTCTTAAGTCCAATCGAGTCCACCATTGAACCTGAACGACCTGGACTTGGTGTATGGACCGGGCGTCGAGCCGAGGCCGCTGACGGAGTGGACGATGGCGTCGCACACAATATATCACACCAACATGTGCTTGGTGACTGTACGTATAGATGCACTTTCATCCGTTATCTAACTAAGAATGAGGTGACTGAACTGCCGAATTTTGACGAGCAGGAGCAGTGGATGTTCCTGCGCACGTCGAAAGACGAGTGGCGGTCGCGAGTCCCGGATACGGAGACCAGTAAGCATCGACCCAAAGTTCAGTGAGCTATGTTTGACTCTTCGGCATCGCTAGGTACCATTTCTCTCATGCACGGGGTCCATCTGGAATTGGCGGGGCGCTTTCCGCCGTTCTACCACCTCACAGCTCCAGTCGAGGGCGTCTCGCTCAAGATCATCTTCCAGCGTCTCGATCTCAACAAAGACCTTCACATCCGAGTGCGTCTCTTCAAAGTCCAACGGGTGTGAGTTGCGCTGACGCGCGTGCTGCAGTGCCTGCGACTGCACCGTCGCAACATCGTGTCGGATCCTACTCTGGACCCAGCCATAGCGCATTCCCAGAAGTCCGGACTCGAGTCGGCCTCGATCCTTCTCGCCATCATCGAGGACGTGCACCAGCGGTTCGACTTTGCCAATCAGCTCTGGTCCGTTCTTCGCACCATCCAATTTGCGCGCGCAGCCGATCGCTTATTCCACAGAAATGCAGGTGGACCAGCAGCTACGCGGTCCTCGCCTCGACTATGCTCCTACTGCACGCGCTCTCGCTCTCCCTCCCACCCACCCGCTCGCCCGCGCTCCTCCTGTGCACCCCCCGAACGGCGCACGCAGCTCAAGGCCACCGGCTGCTCTCGATCCTCTACTCCGCCGCTCTCGCCTCCGCCCCGATCGACCGTGGGACGCTCAAACACATCGCAGACGTCACGTCCAAGGGCACGATGTCGACGGGCACGATGGAGACCGAGTGGCTGAGCGCGCTCGCGGACGAGCTCGAGATCTCGGGCATCTCGGACGGGACGGTGGTCGCTACGCCTCTTCCGGCGGAGAGCTTTGGGGGAGTGCAGGGGTTCGGGGACGGGTGGTCGCCGGCCGAGTACGACGACTTCTTCAAGGATCTGGGGTTCTTGCCTGGGGGCGGCGCGATGGTTGCGGAGGACGCCGGGTCGGGCCTCGTGCCCGGAGCTGTCGGACCCTGGTAAATCCCAGTTGCTGGCTTGCACTGCATAGCAATATCCAGAAGCTGCGAGTACTCAAATCCAAATCGTGTGGGCATATGGCCAGATCAACTTGCGCAAACAAGCTCTTCACACCGACTGAATCGGTCAAGCATCTCCCCATACGCCTCAAAGGCACCAGCCTCAGGCGCACACACCCGCTCCCCTTCGCCACCGTCCGTTCCGCCCTGCGCCGCCTTGATGACGTCCTCAAAGTACTGGTCCCTATTCCCGTTAGAGCGCTTCCAGCACCAAAATGCCTTCATACATCCGCCGATAGAGCACGAGGTCGACGAGGACGAGGAGGGGCGGTGGACGGGCGCGCCCATCACGGACGACAGCGCTTGCAGGATGGTGGCGTTCGACGAGGCGCCGCCGACGGCGTAGATGGTGCTGCAATTCTTGAATGAGCAAATTATTGACGAGGAGGAGTCACAAGTGCGCACTGCGGAAGCCCTGTGGTCGAGGCAAGCATCTTGCTCGACCGCACGCGGTAGCTCAAGAACTGACTTTCAAGAATCGCGCGCGGGTTAAAGTGGGGGTCCTGTGAGATGCTCTGTCAAGACATTGATCACCTAGCTCTAGGAAGTACAAACCTTGAACTCATTGACCTCTCCGCCAGCCAGATTAAAGTGGTGGGTTCCGTGTCCATTGTGCGGCTGCAAAAGGGACTAGGGTCAGCTCGGCCAGGTTGTGCAACCAAGGCAGCAACTCACGATGATCTCGGGCTTGAGGAACCAGAATCCCAGCTCTCGTTCACGAGCTTCTTCAGTCGTTTTTGGCGAAGGGTACGCCTCAACTAGCCGGTCAAACTCGGACCAGGCGCCGCCCGCGTACTGGTCCCGCACCGCCTCACGGGGGAGGGAGCCACTTCAGCGAAAGTGATGTCAGCAAGACGAGTTTGGCAAATGGATCTGGGAGCTCACTTCTTGTAGCAGAGCATGGACATGTAAGAGCGCTTGCCCATCGCGTTGGGGAAGTTGGCCGGGTAGGCGAAGACATGCGAGTCCGGGCTCGGGGCATACGTCGTCGTGGAGAGCAAGAGAGTATCGGAAGTGCCGAGGCTGACGATCACATCACCGGAGAGGAGCGAGAACGAGAGCAGTGTCGCGGGATTGTCACCGGTGAAGTGCGAGACGAGGCACGCTGAAGGCAGTGAGGTCAGCGGACCTGTTCGGGTGGTACGAGAGAGCGGGTAGACTCACCAGGGTCCATACCGAACTTCTGACACCACCAAGATCCGAGGGTTGCGGCAGATGCACTGCCGTCCTGAACGATGGGGCCGAGCTTCTGGGCGAGAACAGATGCCGCAACGCCGTCGCCAGCATCACCGGCGACGAACGCGAGGAGCGTCGGGTCCCACTTGTCCCCATGCTCCAGATCTGGATCAATTGAGCTTTATCAGCTTTCAACGCTTGAAATACGGCAATCATCTGTGGAAGCTCACCCCACAGGTTCATTCCGCACGCGTCGGACTCCTCCATCGGCTTGATCTCGCCGTCCGCGCAGAAGATGGTGGTGAGGAAGCTCGAGGCCAGGCTGGTAATAATACACAGGTCATCAAATAAGTATCCGTCTTGGCGCAAGGTGAGCATACCTGATTCGTGAGGTCTCGGCATACAACGCCGGCTGCTGTCGTCGCAGCTTCAAGATTTGGGGCTGCGAGATCATTGGCCTAGTCAGCAAGAGTTTGAGGGAGTTTGAAGGATATAGGGGAGATCACTTACTCCAGTAAAGCGCTCGTGTGCCCTGCTCCCAGTCCTTGTCGCCATGACCTGAGCGCCCCCGATACAGGCCTCCATGTCGCGGCACTCGCGCGTCGTGGACGAGTCCTGCCAGTTCGGGCTCGTACTTAACGCGAGCGCCTTCTCAAGTTGAGTAGCCAGGGGAAGAGCTGGGTCCAAGTTGCGGAGCACCGAGGTCGCAGAGGCGCCCCAGAAAACGGAGGCGTGTTGCTGAGGTAGCGGGAACTTTTCAGCTATCGTCTGGAGGTTCGAGAGCACGTTGGCTTACTTGTGCAGCTCCAGAGATCGCAACCACGCGGCCGAGGAGTGCTCTTCCGAGGGGTGAGCGATACATTTGTGTGAAGAGGAGGTCGAGTGCCTCGAGCCACATCGCAACGGGCGACGTGACGACGCCATTCTCGCCCAGGTGAACTCCGGACGTGGTGCTGAACATCCTTTCGTCAGCTCAAGCTGTTTCTGGGAGGCGACCAAAGCTCACCCGAAGTGGGGCAGGTCCTCGTCGAACCGGACGCTGTACTCCGCAACGACCTTCACGCGCTCGTCCGTGAAGCTCGCTTTGAGCGCCTCCGAGAAGGCGTTAGCTCTCTCGTGCACCGTCGCTCTAACCGAAGAGCTCACCTGGGTACTCAAGTCCAGCCCGAGGAACACACACGAGCCGCCCCGGACGCCGAGCTCTGGACGGCGCACGGCGCTTGCCGGGAAGGGAAAATCCTGCGCTTGCTCGTTGGCGTGCGGGTCCCAGGCCATCGGGGTCGCGAGCGGAGTCGCCATCTGTAGGTGCGCCGCCGAGAGTGACATGGTGGTCGTTGTAGAAGGTCGACGGCCGAGTGCGTTCATCGCTCCTCTCGGCTCGGCTGGGATGTGGTCCGAGCTCAGCAGCGCAGTGGGCCGGCCCGGGGGCCGAGGCAGCGCATATATCGTTAGTTGTAGCCGCCCTCCCGGAAACCTTGCTGGACCTCACTCGAAGAATGAACAAGAAGCTACCCTGCTGCTGGACAGGAAACCAGTGACGTTGTGGCTCGAGCACGCTCGCCCCGTCTGCTCGCCGGGATGAGGTTCCTCGATTAAAACACTCTGGTAATAGCGGTAACGCGGTAGTCCTCGTGTGCTCACGCAGCTCGACCGCCATCAATGCAACCTTCGGGGCAAGGTGAGCGCTGCAACAGGCCAGAACTCCTCAATCATATTCTCACAGCTCGCTATACCTGTTAAGATCCACCAGTCCCTCGCATACCTAGCACCGCGACCACTGGCACTCAGCACGACCCACGCTCCCCAGACCTGCCCATCACCAGCGCTGCTCTCCCAATCTCCTACGCCTCCCAGAACCCGTTAAAAAAACGCCCTCGTCTCCCACCTCGAGTCGTGACCGCGAGCCCCGCCCCCTAGCCGAACTCTCCACCCGTCCGACAACAGCCCTCCGTCCCGAAATCTCGGCTCCCACCAGAAACACCAGCGAGAGCGCCAATCACCACCGGACACAAACAGTGTGTTCGAAGTGAGCGTGTCTATTTAATCTGCGTCATTCAGTGCTGGGTCAACTCGACTAGGATCGGCCACTCTGCCCTCCACAGCACCGCCGGCATCGAGCTCCGCCTGCCGCAACTTCGCCGCCCGCCGGTGTTCCCTCTTCTTTTTCTTGTTGATCGCGGCCATAGCGACCCTACCCAATAGCTCGGCCTCCACTGCAAATCAGGGCCAGGTGAGTCGTCGGAGGGAGGAGAGCCAGGGCGAAGGATGGACGCACACAGCTGCATCGCGCCCGGGAACTGGTCCAGGTCCGAGAACATTCCGTCCACGCAAGCCCGCTTCCAGTGCTGCTGCGCCTCTCCGCTGTTACGTGGTGCGTTCGCCGACGACAGCGCGGCCTTGAGCCAGCCGAGCCAGTCGCGGACCGGGAACAGCGGGAACGGATGCCTCGGATCCGCCGCCGCCCGCTGCGCCGCCGTCTTGTACGGCGAGACGAGCATGATGGACGAGTGGACCGCGCCAAGGCGGCCGTTGCAGCGGAAGCGCGAGAGGACGTGCACGACGCCGTCGCCGGGCCCGCTGTACATGGCGCGCTCGTGCGGCGGGATGGTCAGGAACAACCTTTTTTTCCTGCTTGAGCAGGTTGACGAGCATCTCGTCGCGGCCGTGCGGCGCACTGTCGCGGTGCCGCAGCTACGCCCAGTGCCGCGCGAGCATCGCTTCGTGGCCGTCGAGCCCGGCGTCCGTGAGCGTGAACTGGTCGCGGAAGCGCGCCTGCTTCGGGTCGTACTCGAACTCGAGCCACATGATCCGGAAGGCCTTGAGCACGCTGCACGGGTCGCGGATGTTGAACGCGACGTTGACGGCGAGCTCGAGCTCGGCCGCGATGAAGTTGTCGAGGAACCGGAGCGCGTTCGCGTAGCAGGTTGCGTGCGCGGGGTCGACGAGCGCTTGCTCGTCGGCGAAGCGGCTGTCCCGGAGCATGATGGCGCAGACTGGCTTGTGCCGCTTCCATGCGGCGCGCTGGCAGCTGCTTGCGGGAGCGCGATGAGCGGCACACTCCCTCATCAGTTGGATAGCGCGCATACGCAGCACCGCAGTACTTTGCAAGGAGGCAGTCTGAGCATTTCAGAAGAGGTCGGGGCAGGCGTGAGGCTGAATGCGGAGAGGCGACCCGGTCAGCAATGGCGCGGCGACTCGAGAAGGCGAACGGCGCACCGAGCGTGTTGCAGTTCTGACAGAACTCGGTGGATGCCATCCTTCGCACGAAGAGCTGTTGCCGACGAGGCCGACCGACCGATTGGGCGGAGCGCAACGAGCCTTGCGGCCCGCGCGACGCTGGTTGACCTCGAACATGCGCGCGGGCGAGCTACATTGTCTACCCCAACCTCTCCAGCTGTTCGAACCACCTTCCACTCTCCTTGCACGCACCGGAGCACATCTACTTGCCCTCCGCCTGCGGCGATACGCGGCACGCTGTCCTTGCCGATGGCCCCTTCGTCGGCGGAGGCACGACGGCGAGGGCAGCAGGAGTGTGTATCGAGTACGTCTGTCAATGACTGTTGGCCGGCGGCACAGGGGTGGACGAGGGGCACCAGGGAGCTGATGAGCGGCCGAGATGCTGTCCGGCCCATGACCCGACGGGCGCCAGGCAGGATCCAGGCGGCCCAGTGCCCTCTGTAGTCACCCTGGCAACAGCTACGCTTGTTCAGCCTGCGCGGCGATTGAGCGGTATCCCAGCCACCACTGGCGCTCGCGAGCACCGTCGGCACGAACGGCGCACGCCGGAGCACGTGCCGACCGAGCCGGCTTCCGCTGCTTCCAAATCGTCACGGAAGCGTCCGCCGTCCAATTTGTCCCTTGGCATCGCGGTGTGAGTGTCCAAGTTTAGACGCTCCGTCATCGACCCGCTCTCTCGGCATCTCCACCGCCACTAGCGTCCCTGCCCCTCTTTGAGCACAAGAAGGAGCCTCGAGGTCGCTCAGTTCCTTCTACCACTTCACCCGGCTCTACCTACTTCAGCTGACAATGCACGCCTTCACCCTCGCCTCGTCGCTTGCCGCGCTCGCCACCGTGGCACTCGCGGCTCCTCTACAGTCGCGAATGGCAGCCTGCACCCCTCCCGTCGTTTCAGGCGACATCGTCCGCATCGTCACTTCAACAAACTGTCGGTCCTCTCCTCGTCCCGTCTCCCCGGAATCCCTCGCGACTGACTCCTTCTCCGGCACAGCGAGCCTCAGTCTCGGGACATACGACTGCGAAGCCTGCACCGCACTCGAGCTGCTCCCCAACGACCAATCGAGCAACTCCGAGTTGCGCTTCGTCGCGAGCAACCAAACCGGGTACTACACCCTCGAGTGCGTCCCTCGCCTCGCCTGTCCCAGTCGTCGCAGCACTGACTTGCGGAAGCAGGACCCCAAACTACGGCAACGAGTGCATCACCCGCACCGCCAACGGGTCGGCCTCTCCTTTCGAACGCGCTCCCTGCGTCTCCGACTCCCGCTCCCAGGACTTTGTGCGTCCGGCTTCCGCGCTCGCTCGGGCGTTGCTGACCTCCCCCCCGATCCGATAGTTCTCGTTCTACTGCGGCGAGAGTTGCGCTCATGGGTATTCGTCGGGATGCCAAGTCCGCTGGACGAACTCGACCGACATGGGCGACATTGAAGAGCGCTGCCTTGAGAGTGCTGGCACGATCAATGTCGGTGGGTTGAGCCTGGAGAAATGCGTCACGCTGCAGCCGAACCAGGTGCGTCGGCTACCTTCACCTCGCAATTTCGGAGCTCGCTTGCTGATTTCACACTGGCGTGGTAGACTTGGACCATCATGGACGTGTAGACAGACGCACGCCCGACCGCACTTTTGCTACCCTTGCATTCGCATTGCCCCCCCATCACAGACACTCGGACACTCCATGGAACACAGCACAAATCACCTCGAGGCAGCCTTTTCGAGGGTCGTGCACTCAACGACCCAAGTCGGGCTTGCAACCAGAGTCGTGTGAAAGAGAGAGAGAGAGAGTGCGCGAGGGAGGAATGGCCAAGGGGCGCCCTGCTCGTCGGGCGGCTCGAATCGTCGCTTTGCCACCAACCTCGTTACGGGCACGAACCCGATTTCCCCATATACAGCACATCGCGCAATAAACCACTAGGCTCCCCTGGCCCTCTTCTTGGCCTCCCTCGCCTCGCGCCGCTCCTTGGCCTCGGCGGCGACCTTCGCGACCTCGGCCGGTACGGCAGTCGCGACCCTCGAATCGATGAGGTCCGGCAAGCGCTTCTCGACCGTCTGCCACTGTCGTTCTGCGACGCGCTGCAGCTCCTCGACTGCGCCGAGGCGGTGGGCGAGGTCCGTCGGCAAGGTTGGTGCCTGCCGCCGCGCGAAGGTTGTTTGGTCAGGCGGTGTTGGGCAGGGAGAAAGGAGAGAGAGAGAGGACGCACGGGAGGTGGAGCATGCGCGGGAGGAAGGACGAGCTGCGCAACGGCGATTTGCTGGTTGACAAAGTCGATGATCTTCTCGTACGTGGGCGTGTTGGACACGCGCGAGGACAGGTTGATGAGCTTGAAGTCGACGTTGCTCGCCAGCACGCCCAGTTTCGTATCGACGCTCTTCTCGAGCGCGGCCATCTGCTCCTGATCCTCATTAGCTCAGCTCGGCTCGCAACTCGGTACGGGGAGGCACTTACGCGCTCCCTTCCCCACGCCTCGCACACCCCCACACGCTGCTCAACCCCCATCGTGCGCGCCTCGAGTCCAGCCATGCGCTCACTGAGCACCTTGAGCCACTCATCCCCCTTGCCCACATGCGCCTCGAGCGCCACCACGCGCGGGAACAGCCGCTGCTCAATCTGCACCTGCAGCTGCGGGAACTCGGACTGGTACAGCCTCTCGCGCCAGACGCGGAACTTTTCGGACGAGACGAACGAGTCGGGCGCGGGTGGGAGCGAGCCGAGGACGAGCTCGCGATCGCGCGGGGAGCCGGCGTAGACTGATGCAGGCGAGCGCTTGGGGTTCAACTCGAGCGAGGTGGACAGTTCGGCGACTTTCGAGTCGAGGAGCGCGCGCGAGGATTGGTCCCGCTCGGCGAGTTTGGCGTCGACGAGCGAGGCGAGCGCGGTGACCTTGGCGTCGACGAGCGACGAGAGGCGAACGTCCGTCGCCTGTTCGCGCTGGGTGAACTCGAGCCGGAGAGCGGCGAGCGACTGGGCGTGAGCGGCTTGCATCGCGGCGAAGCGCTCGTCGATGGTCGGGCCGAGTGCGGGTGCGGGTGGTGGAGGTGGCTCGAGTTTGAGCGGGGTGGGGAGCGCGACTGACTTTTGGGACGAGGGGGACAAGGCGTGGAGGAGGTGCAGCAGCGCGAGGCCCGCCTGGTCCCGCCTGGCCGCGAGCGTCGATTGCGCGGTCGAGAGTGCAGTCGAGGTTGAGCTCGAGGCAGCCGTCGAAGTCGATTCGCTGGTGTAGGCTGTGAGCGCCTCCATCAACCCGACGAGCGAGCTGCGTCGTCCACGCACCAGTCAGCTCTGTACGACCCCACAGAGCCCGACGTAAAGCACGCACCTATTGAACGCCAGCAGCTGCTCCTCCGCACCCTCTGGCGGGCCCAGGTCCTCGTCCTCGTCCTGCTCCGGACTCGGACTACCCCGGCGCAGCTGCGCGCGCTGCCGCTTCTCAGCGTCCGCAGCGAGGCGCGCGACGGCCCTCGCATCGTGCCACGCCCTCGAGTTCGTCTTGTACCGCTCGCACTGATCCACCAGCGGCTGTTCGTTCCAGTACTGCTCGAGCAGCTCCGCGGCGGTCCTGCGCCGACCCCCGGTCAGTCCACCCCGGCGTGAATGGGGACGGGGACGAAACGGGAGCGTACGCGGCGTTGGCGTGGGACACCCACTGGTCCTCTGACGAGTCGTACCCGACCCAGGAGACGTAGTACTCGACCGAGTTGTTCTGGGGAGGGGGGTCAGCGCTCCGTCTCGCCCCTGCACGCGTGCGCCCGCTCACCTTGCGTCGGTGAGTAATGATCCGTTCGACCTCATCTGGGTGAGCCCAGCGTACCGCATCACATCAGTCCCGGGCACCCGCCCCAGCGCCCGACAGTCTCCAAAGGGGACTCACACTCACACTCGTCCCCCTGCGTCTCGTCCACCTCAGCCATCGCCCTGGTTTTGGGCGTCGCCATCTCGCTCTTCACCGCAGTCTACCCACCCGATCCCAGTCCATCAGCCGACATCCAGCAGGCGAGAGAGACAGGGGACGCGGCACCTTGGCCGGACCGCGCAGTCGGCGCACGAGCACAGCTTCATCCTCGGCCTCTTCCGACCGAGCGCGTTTGGAGAGTCGGTCTTTGCCTTTCGGTCGCATCCCGGTTTCGAGCGGCGTGGGCGTGGGCGAGCGGGAGCGACGGGCACACGAGCTAGAGGTCAGTCAGGGGCTCGGGTTGGGAGAAGCGTGTCTTGAGAACTTTTTTCGGACTCGCGACATGAGATCGGGGCCGAATGATTCAAGTAAATGGTGCACAATAGATTGAGAACTCGTCTATCGGCAGCGACGATCCCGAGCACGGTCGACGGCGACGCGAGGCAGGTGACTTGGCCCCTTCGGCGGGGTCGCACGAACAGAACGCGGGTTCCGGGATCTAACATTGGGAGAGGATATTCTGGATGCATAGGGTCGAGCGTGGGGATGGACAGCGGGCGCGTGACTTGCACCGAGCTCGGCGGTGGAGGCGTCGCGCGGACGTCAGAGGTGTACTGGCGTGGAGCTCGAGCGGATGGTCAGCCGGACGAATGTACCTGAGACTTCAATCTCCACGAATGCTCATGAGCTGAAGTACATGTCGGCGGAGGAGCTGCAGTGATTCGCTGGCCGAGGGTCGCCGAGCTTGCGAAGCCCAACGCTGATCAAAGTTGAGCCGCCACCTGGGCCACGACCCGACTCACACTGTGTCTATTACTATTCCTGCGCATTAAAGCGTGAAGTTGGCACAATCATGGCTGAACGGTGCTGGGTTGAAGCTCTGAAGCTTGCCCGCCTGAGTCGGCGCTCATCGAAACCGAGGCCATGCGCGAAGGTGGGTTTCCCAACTAGGTAGAGATGATTCCAGGGAGTGTCGGTTTCATTTCTTTAAATGTCAGGCGCACAGGATACGATGGGCGCATTGGTGACGCCTCCTCCTGGTCCGTGTCGTCGTCAGATGTTCAGTATCTATAAGTGAAGTCGGGATATGAACCTGAGGTCATGTGGACTACCAAATCGCGTTGAAGATGAAGGGATGTTGCCGTTCATGAAGCTTGTCGCCCGTGTCGCACCACCTGAGCATGCATCGGAGACGCGAAGAGCTCAATCGGGCCACTACTTACCCATCCGCCGCATTTAACAGCCCCATGTCATACGATCTATACCCACACTTTCAACAACACGATCTACTCTAGTCCCAACCTCAGCCCGACCCGCACAGCATCAACCCACCTCACGCAGACTCGGTGTCCACCTCCTTGATCTGGACATTCGCGTTGATCCGCTTCTTATCATCTGGGTGTACTTCGTCCATGTTGCTGAAAGCGGTGTCATTGCCATCGAACAAAACCGCAATCCTGGAGCGGCCAGAGCGAAGTCAGTGACGCGATCCGGCAGATCGAAAGGGAGAGCGCTCACTCTTCAAGAGTGTATCCACGGGTCTCAACGATGATGAAGTACATCAGGATCCCGGTGATGACCAGAATGACGGTGTACACTTTCGAGAGAAGGTGGTGAGCGGGTTGCCGAAGCGCCAGCGAAGGGGGAGTCGCACCGAGGTAGTAGTGCCATCCGATCTTGGCAAGAGCGATACTGTTCACGTATGCGTTGAAGATCTAGTTTTTTTTGAGTTGTTATTAGTAAAACGGCGGGGGCAAGGTTCTGGACGGGTGAACGCACAGCGCAACACTTCACAACGATGGTCCAGACCATCATTCCCTTCGCTTGAGTCGAGTACTGCGATACAACAAGCGTCAGTAAAATCTTCGAACGAAGGAATCCTACACCTACGGTGAGAATCTCGGCCTGGTAGCTGAAGAATAGCGGCCCGCATGCGATGAAGAATCCAGCATTGTACATCTGCGGGTATTGGTCAGTAACTTCCCTCGTCTCCAAAAATAAAAAGTCCGGCAAACGTACCCACACGAAGAACACTGCCGCGATTCCAGCTGGGGAGGAGAGACGGCGTCAGCACAAATCTTCAACCCGAGCAAACGAAGCTGACAGGCCGAGTCCTTGTGCATCGCGTAGTGACTCGAAGAGACCACCAAGCCGATGTTCGCGCAAATCGTCGTGCCCCAAGAGATGGCGAGCTGAGGGTGGCGGTTGATCCGCTGCGTAAGCCACAGCGCGAAGAGCGCGACGAAGAAAGTCCAAGTGGTGAGGCCGGCGTTGATGCCAGTGACCTGGCCAGTGTTGGTGATGCCAACGAGCCTGAAGTTTCGCGTTAGTACTCGAGGTCAAAAGCTGATTGCAGGCAGACTGACTTCAAGATGCCGGTGTAGTAGTAGGCGATAATGGCGGTGCCACTCAAGTTCTGGCAGACTCCAATGAGAGCGACTGCGGAAAGGGATGCGTCAACATCACCTGACAGACTCGAGGGAATGTGGAGGCGTAGAAGATGTGATTCGGACGTACCACAAGCGAGACGGTGGCGGTTTCCCTTCGTCGCAAAAAGAGCGCCCCACGAGTCCGACTTGTTGATGAGCTCAAAGTCAATCTGGCTCTCTGTGCGGTCGGGCAGGGTGAGAAACAAAAAATACAGGAGCGGTAGATGAATCCTCACGGATCTCCTGCATCTCAAAGTCGACGAGCGGGTCCCACTCGGCGCCGTTCGCGTGGTACTTGAGGAGGAACGCCCGCGCCTCGTCGGTGCGGCCTTTGCTCATGTACCACCTGGGAGATTCCGGGAGGAACAGAACGGCGACGACCATGAACAATGCGAAGGGAATGTGGATGATGTAGGGAATGCCTGCAGGGCGGGATCGTGGCCGGTCAGCGGTTTGAGCGGCACACCGAACGAAAATGGAGCTCACGCCAGGACCAGTTGTTCTTGATGCTGTGGGTTCCATAGATGATCCAAGCGGCGAGGAAGTTTCTGTTGCCGAGAGTCTGAGTCAGCATCACCTTCCCCTTCTTGCTGACTTGCAGGCCTACCCAATTATGAACGCACAGTCTGCATTGGAGTCAGCACGCTGTTAATCTCGACGAAGCGAAAGTCGCACCGAAGAAACCAGCCATCTTGGTTCGCTGACGCGGGTGTGGGAGCTCTTGCAGCATAATTGGTGAAACTGGCGAAGAGGTCGGTCAGCGGCAGTTCCTCGACGATGATCGTCGAGCGGACCCATCACAGCAAAAGCGATGCCAGATCCACACTAGGGTTCAATGTTGTCAATTACATGCATGAGATATATAAAGGAGGACTCACGATGATTCGGCTCGCAATGAACATGCCGTAGCCAGAAGTCTTTCCAGCACTCGCCGCGCACCCAATGACGGTGCCGATCAAGTTCGTGACCGCGGTGTACCAAATGCAATACCTTCGGCCGTAGTTGTCGGCGACGTATCGAGCAAATGGTGCGGTGAAGAGGCCAGAAATGTCTGAGACGGTCAAAAGTCGTCAGGATGGCCCTCGCATGGACTGCCCGCCGAAACGACGCACAGACGGCGGCATTCAGCAATCCAATGGCGCTGGCGCTGGGATGGCCCATGGCAGCTTTCCAGGGCGTCAATGCCTGAAAGCCACTAACTAATGATCCATCGTATCCGTTCAAGCACTGTGTTGACGCTCGGTCAGCTGGCGGCGAAGAAGGACAGGAGTCGGTGGCGTCGGCTGACGCACCTGGGCAACAAAGATCGCGCTGATGGCGAGATTGAGCCGAAGCATGCCCGAGTTCTTGTACCACGGAAGTTCGGAGCCGTTGTTCTCAAGCTCGGCCACCTCGTCCTGGCGCCCGTGCAGGATCGCCGCGTTGTCGGCGGACTGGTGTGCCTTCGACATTGCTCGGGGGATGAGAGGATTGGAGCGAACAAGCGTGAGCAGCTGAGATGAGAAGCGGGAGCCAGTCTGAGGATCTCTCGGCCGTGGCTTGCGCGCGAGATAAGGACAGGGACAGAACGCGGGGGCACGACGGGCGAGCCGCACCTGCGGCCGACGCGCGCCGACGTCGTCGCTGTCTCTGATACACGATTTGAATTGCGGGCAACGGCCGTATCAGCTACAATCAGCTGGAGCGAGCTGGAGTAAGATTGCTTCGTGCTGATCGAGGCTGTCGGCGCACCGGTCGCGAAGCTCGACCGTGACGGTCGTGCGAAGCCGATGATGCGCAAGGTGGTGTATTATCGCTGATCAACCTCGAATCAGCATGAACATGAGCCAGCTACGCACGCTCCCGGAAGCGACTGACCTCTAATCATGACTGCCCCCACAGCACTTGTGCCCGCCCGTCTCCTCATCCGAATCAAACTCGTCGTCGTCGTCCTGGTCGTGCTCATGCTGCTTCGCCCTCGCCAGCATGGCCTCGACGGCGCTCTTCTCCTCCCACAGCAAGACGCCCGCGCGCTCGAGCGCCTCCCACCGCTCCCGCGCCGTCTGCCCAACGAGGCCATACACGGTCGAGTGCATCGTGCGCATCAAGCCCTCGTAGACGTCCGCCGTCTGGTTCGCGGGGTCGTCGACTTCCGCGCCGGAGAAGCCGGCGAACGAGTCGCGGTACGGCGGGATCATGGGCAGGCGCGAGGCGAGTTGCGCTTTTTGCGATGCGGATAGGAGCTGAGCGGTGTGGATGAAGAGCACGCGGGAGAGCGTGAGGAGCGCTTGGCGGTATGGCTGCGAGGTGAGTGGCGGCGAGAAGGCGACGTCGGGGTTCGTGCCGTACGCTGTTCACGGGGCCGAAGTCAGCGGGGGCCAGGGAATACAAAGGCATGTAACGCACCCTTGAGCAGCTCGGCGGCGTGTTTTGAGCCTGCGCCGGTCGCGTTCGCGCCGTTCGCCTTGGTGAAGGCGCGGCAGTCGGCCTCGATGACATTCACGCGCGCGTCCGTGATCGGCGCGAGTCCTTGTGCTAGCCTGCACTCTCGCATCAGCTCCCGATCCCGCCCAGCCCAGAGCGACGGCGTACCTGCCCGCACCAGCGCCGGCCGCCTTGAGTCCCTTGCACTCCTGGCCCTTGTGCCCTTTCCACGCAATCTTCTGACACATCGTCCTTGCACACCTCATCAGCTCGAGCTCGTGCCGGACCAGAAAGCCAGCTTACCCACAGTACCTGCCAGACCGCGCGTGAGCCGAGCGCCCGACAGGCAGCGGAGAGAAAGCACGTACCATGCGTTTGAGCACGCCGAACACTTCAGCGTCGCCTCGAGGCCGCACTCGTCGCACATGCCCTCCTTCTGCCCAAAGTGGAATCGCGAAGTCATTCTTGCGCGCGTGTGTTGAGAGCGGGTTGAAAGCAGAGCGCCGACGCGAGCGTGAGCTTTTGGTTGGCGGGGGCGCGTGGGGGCGATTTCGAGAGGACGAGCGGACACGAAGTGGAACTGGGGGAAGCGGTTGAATTGTTAGACGTTCGGGCAGCGGAGCGGCTCCCAGGAATGCAGCGTCTCTAGATAGCCGTCTTGACGAGCGTCGACAAGCCAAGGTGCTCCACGGACTTCGGTGGCGACGAGCACAAGATCCAGAATCCCCACCGAGATACCGCTGAGCAAGCAGGAAACTCCTCAAGGGGGGGTGTTGTTCACATTTTGCGCCGCGCCCATCGCCCGTCGCTCCGGCCCAAGTCGACCGTCGACCCGCGCCCACCGGTCCCTCAACCAAAAGCAAATCCCAAAGTAACCCCAAGTGACCCGACACCACAACCCTCACTCCTCCATCCGCTCGCCCTCGTGCCCCGGCGCGAACCACGCGCCAATACTCGGCAGCGCGACGCTGGGCCTCTTCTCGCCGCTGCCGGGCGGACTGCGCCTGATGGGCGGCAAGTCGACTTCGGCTTGTTGTTCGATCTCGTCCACGACGGACGCGAGCGACGGTAGGGACGGCGAGTGCGGGTGGAGCGCAGGCGAGTGCGGGTGCGGCACGACGGGCGAGAGCGGCTTGGGCGGCTGAGCGAAGCCCGGTGGGGACATCGCGTAGGCGTGGTAGCCGTGTGGTCTGACGTCCTCGCCGGGCCCGTATGCGCGCTGGAAGCTCGGCTGCAAGCCTGCCTGGGGCGGCGGTTGGAACTCGTACGCCGGACCGCCGGCCGCGGGGGCTGCCCAGCCGGGCGTGGGCTCGTACCGCCGTGGACCTGGAGGTGCGGCGGCCCAGGTTGGCTCCTTGCGGTCCCAGGAGCCCCAGCCGGCGGTGCTGAAGCCGCGCTTGTAGTAGCTCGCGTCTGGCTCGGGCTGCTGCTCCGGGTCCTGTTGCTCGGGTGGAGACGGCGCGCGCGGGGCGGGGGCAGGTGCAGGTACAACAGGGGCTGCGAGTGGCTTGGGGATGGATGGACGCTTGCGGGGTGGAGGCTTTGGTGTGGCCGAGGACGGCTGCGAGGTCGAGACGGACGGCGATGGCGACGGGTCTTGCGAGCGCACGAATCGCTCGGCGTCGTCCTCGACCGCGTCCAGCTCTGCGGACGAGAGCCCGAGTTGGAGTGCGAGTGCCTTGATCTCGCGCCGAAGTCGAGCGATCTCGCCGGCGTTTTGGCGTAGCGGCGATGGCGCGCTGTAGGGCCGGGGTTGGTCAAGGTGGTACAGTAGATGACGGCGGTTCGGATCAAGTGGACGACGTTGGGTGCGAGCGCGGCAGGACGAGCGGGGGCGGACGCCGGGGCGAGAGGATAGGAGCGGGGCGGGGTCAGCACGGACTTGGCGCGCTTGCACGGCACAGGGATGGCACGCACGCAGAGACGTCTGGGGGCTCGACGGCCCACTTGCACTCGACGTTCCTCAGCGCACACGGCGAGCACGGGTTCGTGCGGTCGCACTGCGCGCCCACGGGAATGGATCAGCGTCGTCCTCGACCGGGGCGGGCGACGGGCACTCACGCGCATCTTCTTCTCGCGGCAGTTCTCGCCTGCAATGTCATCGTCAGCTGCTAGTAGATCGCCCGCCCGAGCGAACGGAACGGAACGCACAGTTGAGCACGCGCGAGCTCTTGCGGCTCTCCCTGCTGCCGCTGCCCGCATGGCTTCCGCGTGGCGCCCTCGCCGGCCGCGCCTGCTGCTCGCCATTCCCATCCTCGTGCTCGTGCTCGTGCGCGTGGCCGTTGCCAGCCTCGCGGCCGTTCTCGTGCTCCGCGGCGGCCTGGTACTCGGCTCGCCGGAACGCGTTCAAGGACGGGCTGGGGCTCGCCGTCGCAGGCGGCTTGCTCCCGCTGCTCGCCGGGCCTGCCTTGAGCCGCGGCATCGGCGCCGGGGTCGAAATCGCGGACGGGGAGGGCGGCGCGGGCGCGCGTCGAGCTCCGAGGAGTTGGCGGGCGGTAAGAGTGCTGCGCGGGCGGGGATTGGAAGGCTGCCGAAAGCGCGAGCGACGGGGCGAGCGGCGGGCGGTCGACGGTGGTGGGTGGTGATCGAGTGGAGGTCGGTACAAGGACAGAAGTGGGGGGGAGGGAGAGAACGGGACCTCCGCGGAACCGGGTCGAGCGAAATCGAAAAACTTGGGCGACCGAGACAACGCCGCGGACTCAGCGACGCGGTGCAGCTCCTGAAGGTCCTTGCGAGCACACCACCAGTAGTGCGCTGCAGCCCCAGCGAGTGCGTCGAGGGCCCCACGTCGTCGCCCTTGCGGCTCAGATCTCCCGCAGTCGACCGTCGTCGGAGCTTACTTCGCCGCCGAGTCGACCGAGCCCGCTACCCGACCTCCGACCTGTTCTTTAGGCTGGACGAGTGCTCCTGGACAAGCGGGCCTCGCACCATCTTCCCTTGTGCTCGCCCACCACTCGCAGATCCCCACGGGCCGCCGCCGATCAACTCGCTGGCCAGCCTGAGGTCCGCGGCTCCGCGAGTCGTCGACCAGCAGCGTTCAACTCGGCCATCCTGTCACCGTGTTTGGTCCGGGAGCTCACATAACAATATCGCTGCTCTCACAAGGCTGCGACTCGGACTCGTTCGTCCGCCCCTCCTCGAGCCTCATCCCCTCGGCGAACCTGAAG
>ERZ1463038.19-NODE-19-length-37195-cov-15.249731_pt1 | contig 37195 bp, 64 predicted proteins | sample MGYA00564479_ERZ1463038 | MGnify/ENA primary metagenome ERZ1463038 (study PRJEB39244, sample SAMEA3635134) | Helicobacter pylori | study: EMG produced TPA metagenomics assembly of PRJEB11511 data set (Assembly of a 5300-year-old Helicobacter pylori...
TGGCGTAGGGCAGGCCAGACTTGCCGAGGTCGGGGATGAGGAAGTTGTTGCCCGAAGGAAGTTGTTGCCCGAGCCGTCGGCCGAGCGGAACGTTCCCAGGTCGCCGACGTGCGACGAGGGTGGGTGAGGCATGTCGTACCACAGGAACTGCGACCGAAAGGATTTTTTTTCGTCAGCGTGCGAAGGCGGCGGATCGGCCGGCGCGGAGTGGGACGCACCTCGATGAGCTTCTCTGCGGCCGTGTTGCCGACGAGCGAGCCCTGTTGGGAGAAGCGCGAGTGTGAGGTTGTGTTCGAAAAGGAAAAGTTTTCCGCCGCGAGCGCAGGCAACGCACCGGAGGCAGGTGCTGGAGGAACGAGACGCCGTGCTCGAGAAGGAAGGTGCGGTCGTTGAGCGGCTTGCCCTTGATTCCGATCTCGTAGATGCCCTGGAAGATGAGGCGGATGGTCGCAGGGATCTGGCCGCGGCGGGCCTGGTAGATGATGTCGCGCCCGAGGCTGACGACCTGGCGCCCGAGGACCGACTTGGGCTGAGGACCGTTTTCCTTGAGGTCGTGGATGGTCTGGAAAGAAGCGAAGGAAGCTCGTCAGCACTGGCAAGAAAAAACTTTGAGGTTGCAGGGCGACGACGACGAGCAAGGGCTGCTCAAACTGCCCACCGCCGCCGGAGCGCGGCCTCCGCTGACCTCCCCATCTGTCCAGGACCGGTCCCAGCACCCTCTCAGGTTAATTAACAGCCGATCCAGCACCTCCGGCGCCCCCGAACGACCTCCCGCCGACGTCGACGACTCCCGAGCTCGAGCTGGGCGGTGGCGTACCGAGATGAGAGCGTGGAGGCTCATTTTGAGGTGCTGGTGGCTTGGCTTGAGGCCTCGGGTGGGCAGTCGAGGTGTTGGAGTCGAGTCGAGTGTGTGGTAGGAAGGAGAGATGCGCGTGCCGAACGCACTGCAGGTAGGGTCGCGCGCGTCGGCCAATCAGCGCGCGCGACTATCCCCAACCGCGACGCTGGGCTCGGAGGTGCTCGCTTCTCGTGTCCGGCTAAGGGAAGGGTGAAAGAAACCACTAAAGAGTGCTCGTCTCTAAGATGAAGCGCCCTCGTCGGTATCTGACCGCGTGAGAGCGCGCGCAAGGCGAGAGTACATGCAGTGGCCCCTGTCCGCGAAGGAGGCTCAGGTGGTGGAACCGTCGTTTGGCCGGAGTTCTTGAAGCGCAGAGGGCCACATTTCGACTGAGAATAAAAATAGGTGCCTGTCTGGCCCATACACCCGTTGTACCGGTAGCGCGCGGTTCGCGACGACGACCGTCCGCTCGCCGTTCTTGCACACGCGCGTTCTCGTCTACTTGGGCTCATTTTTAGCTCCCTACTTCGCTTCAACAGAAGCATTTTTTAAGTCGAAAGTTCGCGCCGTGTAGATCATAAACCCGAGGAGGGCTTGCGCCATGGCAGAGGTTGGGTAGAGGGCAGCGGCAGTGGGCTCACTGGGGACAGTGGTGGGGCAAGAGTTGTCGGATGCAGATTTTTCCCATCAAATAATCACTCTTCGAGGATTGTCAAATGGCTGGAAAGAGAAGTTCGCGGAAGTGATTGACCGGGCTTGATGCATGACGGCCGGCCAGACGCGGTCGGTTGGACAGCGCTCTTACCGACGTCTCATTTCACGGATGCCAAATCAAGCGATCGACGGAGGTTCTGAAAGGTTGCTGTGCCCTCCACCTTATGGGGGCGCGGAAGCCAGTCTGCGGCATGCGAGACGCCTTCCCCCGAAGGCATGTGAGGGCCTGCCGGTGATCCGGTCGCGGACGGCAGTCCCATCTAGGGAAGTCTAGTGATGCATAACAGTAGATGAAAGAGGCTCCCGAGCTGAAAATCCTGCAGGGTTGTCGTGCTTTCTAGAGACCAGGCGTTATCACCGCGACCGACTCTCGGAGCCTGCGAGGATCGTCAATCGCCGACTTGCGCGAGTTGACTGGCGTATCTTGAGAGCTCCCGATGAAAAATACGTTTCACTCGCCAAGCCTGCTCGCACACTTCAGCAGCAAAAAGATACCGCAGGGAGGCGACAGTGGGTACGCCCTCACTCGGAGGTCCATGCCAATCCTATTTGAACATGAACACGAAGTGGCCGGAAAAGTTTCTCTCAGTGCCGATTCGAAAAAGCAGTGGAATCACACCCTTAAATTTTTCTGAAGGTATGGATGAGAAACCGCTGGGACAAACCAGCACGTCATGAATGGTGGTCGGTCGTGGTCTACAAGAAGTGGTCGCCCTAGTCGTGGTATGCGAAGTTCTGCCGCTAGCTATGGTCCTCTTTGCCTGATGAATTAAGAAGCAGCTTTGTGTTCGAATTTGAAACCCGAGCGCGACAGCTGGTCAGGCGCTTCGAAACGTCATGAAGTGTGATCAACAAGTTATCGGCCCTCTTAAAGTGTTTTGGTGTAGTCTCTGCATGAACGGCCCGGCGAGGATGTACACAAGGTGTTTACTTTCATTTCCACAAATGTTCAACAGCGCCTGCAGGCAATCCGAGGAACAAACATCGTCGTCGCTCGGCAGCTCTGCGGCGGAGTCACATCAAGGACTCGACGCTGAAGGAACGCGATTGCCGGGCAAGTGTGAGGTCGCATGAGGCCTTGAGGGCACGCTCGTTCAGCTGTTGTCCCACCTGCCGTCCCTGACAAGGCGACGGGCCCGACCGCACTCTGCAGTTGTCGCGAGCTGCGCCACAAGGAATACACCTCCAATTTCCGCCTCGTTCCGATTGCTCAAGTACGACGGCACTCCGCCCTGTGCCCATCAACGTAACGCCAGTCTGCCAATCGACAGCCCTCGCTGCAGTAGAATGCCCAGTCACACTCACTGCAAGGTACGTTCGCCGGTTCGGCCTTGGGATACGTGCACCTGAGATATTTGATCTATCAGCCGGTTGGCACGTTATAAAGAGGACGAGCACCGCACCACCTGCAGCACCTCACGGGACTCTCCTCCTCGTTGACAGCGAGCGGCGCCGTGATTCTGTAGACCTTCTGCTTTGGGAGGAAAGAGGCAATCCGTTTGGTGCCCTCGAAAACACCGCCAAAGTGTTCCGCCAACTTCTCGCTCGCAATGTTGCCCACGATGGGGTCGATTACGACGGCCGAGAGGTGCAGGGTGTCGAACGCAAACGCGATGGCGGCCGTAAGAGCTTCCGTCATGACACCTTGGCGCCAGTAGCTGGGTCTCATGCCAGATTAGCAGGAAAGGAATAAGGTGGGGCAACGGAGAAGGACGTCACATACTCGGGATGGATTTCATAGACTGTCGAGGTAGATGTCAGCTGAATATGCTACTGAGAGTTGCACAAAGCGCTCACAGAAGGTGCCGGTTGCGTTCGAAGTCCGGAGCTGCTTCTTGGTTGGGTAGGCGAAGACCTTGCCTGGCCGGAGCTTGAGACGGATGCCCAGCCTCTCCTCGATCTCGAGTCCTGACAGGATGAGCCGGGTCAGCGGTATGAGTTGTAGATGGAAGCGGTATCACAACTGGCTAACCGATGTTTCCGATGTACCCGTCCGGTGAAAGACGCCAGTGAGCCTGGCTGCCCTCAACTTTGGGCGAGAGCTTCCTCCCTCCGCTCGTCTCATAAGTCCGCGGTTCGATGCCAAACATCCAGCGGTTACGCATGTCCCTTTTGGAGTCGCTTCGGCCCGTCAGGAGTCGGACCGAGAGTGCCGGCGCGTTGTCGAGAACGTAGCCGCGCGAGAACGCGTCGTGCACTTCCCAGAGCGAGTCGACACTTCCGTAAAGCTTTGAGGAGAGTCAGAGCTGAGGGAATGATTCTCTTATTGAGCTTGAAGCGAACCTGAGTCTTCTGCACAACCTTCTCGCGCTTGACGGCGAGGATGCGCTCCTCATCTGCACGGTGTTGCGCATTCAGCACAGAGCGCACAACGTCATCAGCCCAATTTTTCACTGCTCACCATCAAAGGTGATTGCTCGCAGAACTGTACATTGCGAAAGGGTCAGCCGTACATTCACGGTGCACAGGTCGGGCCGTTACGGATTCTCTGTGTTTCGAGCGCAGCCTTGCACCCCGGAGTCAACAGCAAAGGAAGCGTAGTCTGACATCAAAAGGAAATCCTACCATCAGTTTCCTCCCCCGCTGTAGTAGCCTAGTGCTCACCTCCTGGTCGTATCTCAGCGGGGAGTCCGAGTCGCTGCTGGCGGTGCCCTGGAGCTTTGGCTGCTCGGGCTTTGCGGATCGTTCCGCACAGATCTTTTTGTGAACCATCCATCCAGCTACAAAGCAAGCTCTGTCACAGCAGAAAACGTCGCGTGAGACCGACTAATGCCTGTGCTGTGCAGGGTGCACACACTGGCTACAGTAAGGTTGAGCGTGACAATTCGGGCAGACCAGCCTTGTCTGGACTGTGGCAGCATGATCGTCAGCTCAGTAAACTAGGCGCTGAACAACGCGTTGGCTCGAGAAGAGACGCGTCGTGACGTCGGAACGCACCTTCTGCCTTGCAGGTGGTGCACAAGAGCGACACCTAGGGTGGCTTGAGCATGAGCAAGCGTACATGTGTCTGTGGAAGTTTGCTCCACCATTGGGGGGAGAGCCTGAGGAGGGCTGAGCGTTGCCCAGAAGCTTGATGCGTGCTCAAGAAGGCGACAGTGGCCCGGCCGATGCGTGTATGAGCCCGTCCTTGACGTGTGGATCCAGGACGTGGAGATCGAGGGATGAAGTGCGTGCCAAGGAACGTCTCCGGCGGCACCCTTGTCCGAGCAGTGCAGGTGGTGGCCAGCGTGGTCCAAGCTCAAAACTTGTTAGCGCCCCGCCGGCGACAACTCGGAGAATGAAACAGGGATCAGACTTTCGAGAAGGAATAATCTTGGATGCGAATGACGGGCGCAGCATCGACGACGGATAGGACGATGGGGAGGGCTGGCACGCGAGCTCCGCACGTGCGAGACAGCTCGCGCCGTAGTCCAGGTCGAGGTCTCTCCCTCGAAGGCTAGGGAGAAATCGGATGGAGGATGCAAAGTAGTCGCTGCACCACCGCGCCCACCAAATCTACGAGCCCGGCCTGCAGTGCTCCGTGTCGACAGCGCTATTCCCCCACCACTCGGCCTGGAGGCGCAAGGAGGTCAGCATGCTGGGTATCAAAACCACGATGATGGCTGAGCTCACGAAGCTCGAGAGCCCAAGAATGTCTGGGGCACCAGGCGCACGGGTCAGCGAAAAGGGCAGGCCCGTCACTTCCAGCACGAACGCTCACATATTGTCAAAGCATTGATCGATGTCCCCGCGTCCAAGGCACTGCTGAGCACGTAGCAATACTGCACGCACAAGTACCATTGTAAGCAAGAGCTGAGCCGGCCTCCCAGCGTGAAAGGAACAGGCGCACCTTCTCGAACCACCTCGTCCGATACCTCAACGCCCAGAACTGACTCGCGAACGAAACGAGAAATCCCGGGATGATAATATTCGTCGGACGTTGCGGTGGGGCGATACTCTGCATCCCGGAGTCATCAGCTCGAGCCCGCGACGCAAGGGGAGGGTGACGCACGCCGTGGAGGATGAGCGGGATCGAGATCTTGCGCCAGAATGGTCCACCGTAACGCTTGTGCATGATCCAAGGGAAGACGGGTAGGAGCGCGCCGATGAGGAATCCCTGCGACCAAGACGAGATCAGATTCGCCAAACGCGGTGGCGGCTTGGAGCGGGCAGACCCAGTAGAGGACGGCGTATTGACCCGAGAAGAAGCGAGCGGGAGCAACGAGTCTGAGTGTGGAAGGCTGGATCAGTGTCCTGTAGATTGGAAGAGCGAAGTAGCTCACCCCCAGATCACGCTGGCACCTGGTGTGAGGAGAATGTCAGAACCTGGCGGCTGAGGATCGCTCAAGGGAAAGGAGCCCACTCATGAAGATCTCAGGAGCCCTGCCGCTCCATTGACTTGTCGGATCACTGCGAAAGATGCCCAGAAGTGAGTCCAGTGCCCGTGCGCAAGGTGAGGCGCTCGACGCACACCATGGTCCCATCGAGATAGGGTCGTTTTGAGTTGATGACTCCTCGAATCACTGTAGACGATTGCTTCAGACTTTGGCTTCCTCCCGGCGCCTTCGAGCTCGACGTACGCGAGTAGTTGACGACGCTGCCCAGCGCGGTCCCGTAGACCTGGCAGATGAAGAGACTTCTTGGCGGGATCTTGCAGTAGCTACGAAATTCAGTCTGGTCAGCTCACGTATTTCGACTGAAAGCTGTGGTGCGCACAGCCCGAGCTTCATGTCGGCCGTGAGGTCGATGCACTGGACCAAAGTCATGTAACCGTACACCTGCGGAGGCAGTCAGTGCCATTCGCTCGGCGGAGTGGTTATCGTGGAGTACCTTGAAGACGATGTTGGCGATGGGCTTCCCGGGAAAGATGTATCCGGCGACGAACTCGGTCTGCGGGGCGGCAGGACCCACAGTCAGCCAAAAGTCGCACATGCCGCCTTGAAAGGGCTTACAATCACGTTTAGCCCCAAGGTCGTATTTGTGATGGCTGCGATGATCTGAAAGTATCGAGCTCATCAGCTTGGAGCTCGAATCAGCGTCACGGTCAGAAACCTGGGCTCACGCCGACTCTGCAGACCGGGCGAGGTCAGCGAGGGCGCGCGCCAGGCGTGAGCGAAGACGAACGGGATCAAGAATGCGACGGCCATCAGAACGGCGAGGTACAGACCCCACACGGGCAGCTGTAGCGGCCAGAACATCATCAAGACGGTCGCCGAGATGAGGTTTCCGCCCAGCACGGTGAGGTAGTACGACGTTGGGATCGCAGGGTACGACCTCTCGAGCACTGCGCAGACTGCATCAGCCATTACCTTCCCCGATAAGAGGAAAGATCATCGTACTCTCAACATGGATGTCGGCGGCGACGTCGCGGCTGCCGAACGCACTCTTGATGTCGTCCCAGTGCCACAGCGCGACGGTCGAGATGGCGCTCGTGAGGACCGCGAAGCTGACACCGTACGACAGCGCAAAGTAGGGCGTGAGCAGGATCGGCTGGATCTCGGCGAAGCGCGTCTCGTTGAGCGAGAGGTCCGGGTTGAGGATCTCCTTGACGTCGAGGCGCCCGAAGGTCGAGTTGTAGAGGTGCTTTGGGCAGATAAGGCGGGTCAGCGGAAGGAAATTGCGAGCGGCTGAGACTAGGGAGAACGACGGAGAGGGCTTACGGCTGCGAGCGGCGAGTCGAAGCTCTTCGCTTGCCAGAAGTTGTTAAAGTAGAGCAGCGGCTGAATGATCCACATATTCACGGCCAAGCCAAGAAAGTAGCTCGCCTGCGCGAAGAAGGGCGTGTACAGCGCGCCCGTGCCGCCGATTACGCTCCAGTCGAGCGACTGCGCGGCCCGGTCAGCGTCGTAGCCAGCGAAGGCGAACGGGGAGGACGCACAAAGTCGAGGAGTCCAAAGCCATCGTACCCGCTTCCAAGTGTGCGCATTATCACGTTGTTGTTGTCCATGAGGCACAGGACCGCGATCCTGCGATGTGCAAAGGTCAGCTTCGCATGAAGGCTATCGTGGCTGCAGGCCGCACGAAGTGAGGGTCGGGAAGACAACAGCTGGAAGGAACTGCCACGTGAAAATGCCGAGGAAGCTGATGCTGAAGAAGCGCATGCGATCTTTGGTCTCCTTGACGCTGTCCTTCGCGCCCCCGTGCAGCGTTTCGAAGAGAGTCACGAAGACGAGCGTTGAAGGCCAGAGCATCGCTGTTGGCCGCACTCTGTGATATTTAGTTCGTCCCGTCAGTGTGGGCTCGTTGGTTGACCTGTATGCAGGCTCACAGCAAGCGGTACGTCAACGCGCAGAAGCCGAACCCGATGAGCTGCGTCGAGAGGAGCAGCAGCAAGCCCCCGACGGCGCCGAGCTCCGTCTTGTAGTATAAGTCCTGCACACTGATGATCTCTCCCGCATATGCTGCTGACGCGCCCGAGCCCGCGAGGACGCCGATCTGGTGCAGCGCGATGAGCCGCACGTCGTCAAAGTGGCCACAGGCGGATGCTCACAAGCAAATGCTCCTTCTTATTGAACGGTCCAGGATTCAAGGAGAATCGGACGCGGTTCGAGAACATCGAGTACTCGTGGTCGGGCAGCACCCTCGCCATCCAGTGCCCCACTGCGGAGCATACAGTCAGCGCAGGACGGCACGATTGATAGGCCAGGGGGCCGCACGCGGGAAGGCGATAAGGATGATGAAGAACGACGAGCTGGAAGTGGGAGTGGTCAGTACGTCACATGAAAAAGGAGAGCCTGGCACTCACAAGGACGGCGCGTTGGACTTGAAGAAGAACAGCTGGCTCACGGCGGCTGCAGGGGCGTGGTGAGCTGAGGGATGGAGACGGGCGCGGTCGCTTGGTGCGGACCTCCAAAGACGCAGAGTATTGAGCCGAGGAAGACCACGCGGAAGGTCAACGCCGGGAGCGACGGGTCGTCAGACTCTGGTACGATCTGCGACGTGCCGGCGTGATCAGCCGACGCGTTTTCCCCCGCCCAGAGGACACCAGAAAGAGCTCGAGCGCACCCTTCTGACCATCGCGTACGCGCTGTCGAAATCTGACTCCTCGCCGCGGAAGATGGGCGGCTCGATGTCCTCGTCCTTGCCCTCGCCGTCGGTCTCGTCCTCGCCACGCCGCTTGCCGCCGCCCATGAGCCCGTGCACCTCGTGGTCGGTGTCCTCCTCGTCCTCGTCGTCCGAGTGTTTCGACGCCGACGAGGTCGACGGGTGCGCGCGGTGCCGCGGTGACCGGGGGCCCTTGGACGTGGACGCGGCCGGCGCCATCTCGTCGAGCTGGATCCCGTCCTCCGCGTCCGTGTCGTCGGGCGCATCGAACAAAGGCTCGTATGTCGTTGACGGCGACATCTCCAGCTTGGGGAGGAGAGCGTCCGGGGCCAACCTCCGGCGCGTCCTGCGCCCTCGGCTCGACTTCCGACGCCGCAGCTTGCTTCCGCACCACATCGCCCTTTCAACTTCTTCGCACTTCATCCGCCTCTTCCGACTCCGAGCTCTGACATTGCCTGCCCCCTCGATGGCCGCAGACGCTGGCTGTTGTCCTGCTCCCGTCTCGACATCTCGACTCCCGACGCGCCCAAAGCGTCGACTGCCAGCCACGACCGAGCCCTCGGTCGCGTGTGAGCCGGTTCACGATGCACTTATCGTTGATAACCATTTCTACCTGCAGCTTCTACGTTTCCTTGCGCTGCGCGACTTTGCGCGACCACAACCCGGCACCCGGTGGCACGGCTCGGAGCTCTGTATGAGACCAAAGCTGCACCCGCCAGCTCTATCTGCGACTTTCAGCTGCATGCGGGGAATGGCTGACTGTCGTGGTGTCAGCTTGGGCCCTGGGGCTAGCTATGTCACCCACAACTCTGCTTGCAGCGGCACCAGGCGCACCACTACTCAGATAGGTTCGTCTCGTCAGTCCCTACAGGCCGAGGTCATCCGAAATCAGCATCCCGCCCCTCAGTTCTCGAGTGATCTCGCTCACCTTCAAGTGTCGACTCGGGCTTGCCCCCTCCGTCCTCGCGCTCCATGTGGGGGTGAAAGTCCACCCGCACCGCACGTTCAACCGATACCGAAACCTGCATCGCAGACGTTGTCGCAGGTGGTCTCCGAGGGGCCGAGTGGCACGACAGCGCAAGTTGCGTCGCCGGCGGTGTCCGCATCCGTCGCGGCGGAAGGCTGACCCACGAGTTGTGGAGCGAGCAGAGCACGAACCCCAGCATCGTAAACGAATCGACCCAACTCGGGATGAAGTAGAATACCTCCAGCCTTGTTGCAACGTACACCCTATCAGCTGGGGAGCGAGTGGCAAAAAAGCGAGACGCTCACCAAGGCCAGGGCAGCGTGAAGAACGTCTAGCGCGAGAGAAGGATCGCCAGAGACAGCGTCAAGATCCCACCACCGATAGATAGCTGTGCAACGGTGCTCGCGATCACAATCAAGTCGAATTGGACGCGCTGGAGCGAGGCGAGGTAGCGGGCGTTGTCGCCTTGCGGGCCACTCAGCCTCGCCAACTCGCGGACGCCCGAGCGCGACAGCCTCACATGCGCTGGCTCGATGGGGAGATCGAGGTTCTCGGAAGCCCCCGTGCCATTGCCCCGCGTCCAGATGTGGTCGCGGAGCGCATGGAGCCGCTGCCGGATCTGCTGTCGGACCGCGAAGAGAAGGGCGAGGGATCCGATGTTCACCTGTCAACTTGATTGAGTCAAATGTTATTGTATCGTGAGGGAGCACCCTACCAGGCCCATGCAGAACGCAACGACCGTCAACACACTGAAGGTTATCCCAGAAATTCTACGCGTCCGATCAATTCAGCGTAGGTCAGCCGAGGAGGTTTCCGACGTACCGCTGGACTTTCAAGAAGTGTTCGTTGAGGTCGACCAGCGCAGGTACGAGCTCGGAAAGCTCGACGGGTCCCGACGCGACAGCTGCCTGACTCAGCTCGTGAACGACCAAGTCGTACAGGTCGAAAGTGTTTGAGTAGGTGATGCTTTCGAGTATGACCGAAGCCTGAGAAAAAGCTTCAGCCATTCGTTGTAATGGCAAATCAATCGGTAAGCCGGGCCAGACGCACCGCGAGAAGTGTGAACAGCGCGGCACGAAGAGGAAATTGACGACCGCCGGTCTCAAGATCCGCCACCGGAGACCACCCATGGGATTGCTGAGCAGATACGCTTGCAGCCCACCCCACGAGATTATCCATCCGCCCACGACAAGGGGGACCGCGAGGCCACAACGCCACCCGCCCACCTGAGACGCCGAGCATCGGGATCAGTTGCACCTGGGACCTAGTGAGATCGATACTTACTCGCTTCTGGGGTCCGTGACTTACATGGACATTGTAGGCGTCGTATGTGTACCCCGCCAGCGTCACAAACATCGCCACCGCTGTGACGGGAGCCACGCTTCGCACGCTGGTCAAATCTCGATGAGCTTACCTACGTGAATCAGACCTATCGACTCACTTTGTAATAATGTATGCTCCCTCCTCGCGTCTCACAATCCGAAAGAACCAGATCCGCTCGCCGTTCCGCCTGGATCGGTCAAGCAGGCCAACTACGACGAGGGCGACCGTCGCCACCAATCCCCTAGTCAATAGACACAGTTAGCCTATCTCACAGCCAACCCTAGAAGATGCTACTCACACTCCGAGAACACAAGCGAGTACAATGATCCTCACCCTTAGGCCCTTACTTGGTCGACTGTACGCGTACATGTCGAGAGCCGCCGCGTAGGCTGCGAAGGCGTTCGCCTCCGCGGCCCAGTGTGGACTGGTCGGATCTGGTATGCGAAAGCTCATTTGTGCTCAGACTAATGTGATGAGTGGAGGTGAAAGTGTCACACCCACACTGCCGTCCGTCCAAGTCCTCCTAGCGCGGAGCTCGGACTGGCCTGGACGGCTGTCCGATGGGGTGTCTGCGGTCTCGGCCACGGGATGATGGGCCCAGAAATGCCACGGTGCTAGATTACGATGTAAAAATGTGACGTTGAGGTGGAGTCCCCTGGCTTTGATGCAGACCACGGGGTAAGACCCAGCTGGGGCCCCGGGTGCTCGGGTCGCCATCGCCAGAGAAGCGTTTCAGAGCGTGTCAGCTAGGGTCGGCTTCCCTAGTCTAAGGCAAGTGCCCTTTATTCCTTCGATCCTTGAGACTTTCACTTTAAGATTGCTTCAACCGATGCGATTGGCACTTTCAAGTTCTGCTTCATGTGGCACCATCAAGTGGAAAAGGAGATTCGCGGTGCGTAGATTCTTCTGTTGACACGACTGATACGTAATACGGAACTTGCTACCCACGCGAAAGGTATGAGCTTAGTCGCTGCACGCGGTCTAGAGGACAAAAAGGATTCAAAGCCTTACAGAACCCCACGCGGAATGGCCTGACAGAACCCCACGCGGGACTTGAACCCGCAACCTTGCGATCGCATTAGAAGTCGCATGCGCTAACCATTGCGCCAGCAGGGCGGAAATTTTGCCTCACGCGTCTGGAAAGCGTACCCATTGCTCTTCAGGTGTCTGAGTCGCTTCGCAAGTAGCGAACGAGATGTGAGCCACTAGGACTGGCGCCCGGGTTCTCTACTCGTGACATCTCCTGAATCCGTTGCTAGGGTCATGCGTGCCGTTGTGACCCGACTCTTGCCACCCGTCGCCCCACCCCGATGCACCACCCGCTCCAGAGGCTGCCAGCTCTGAGGCAAAGTACGCAACTTCTGATCAGGTCCAACTCAAACAGTACATACGTTTCAGTCACACCATTGAACGTCTTACATCCTCGGCTGAATCACCCAGGCTGAGTCCCCTCAGCCTTCGTTCCACGCTCCCCTTTACGTCATCGGCCAAATCTTCGTCCATCGTGTTGTCCATCAGAGAGTGCTCGGGATGATTGATGTCGGGTTGATCGACGGACCGATCCCACGCCCGAAAGCGCTTCGTCCTCGGCTCGTTGCGGTCGTCCTGGTCGAGTGTGGCGTCGAGCGCCAAACTTCGCTTTGTTGCTAAAGTTAGTGAGGGGGAGGGGGAGATGTCAGAGACGTGGTCAAGGTCTGATCTTGATGCACTTGTAGTACACTTAGGACAGGGAAGCGCAGCTGGGCTTGGGACGAAAGCCTGCGCTGGCGCGTCGATTGCGGTGGCCGGAACGAGCTGCTCATGTCGGTCCACTGCCGAGGGAGTAAATACATTCATATCAGCTGAAGATTTTCTTCTCTGATATCAGTGTACGCAGGTCGAACGAGCCAAGATTCCGACTCACCTCTTACGCGGACGGGCCGTATCTCCTGCCACCGCGCCTGTAGCGCATCCAGGTTCCTCCCCGCGTACCCACTACCATCCAACTTCGCCTCAACATCATTCTAAGCCATATCCTCGGTCCCAGCAAGGTCCCAGAGGACCACGTCTGTATCCTGCGTCCCTGCGGCGGTGGCGAGCTCGGCCGGTAAGAAGCCTCCATCATTCCCTTATTTCTCAGTATTTGTTCGAGATTCAAGCACACCTGCATCCAACTCACCCTTCACACTTCGCATCAGCGCTAGCTCCGCCCTCAGGTCCTGCGCGGACCTGAGCGAGAGGAGCGGCGCGAGGGCGTCCCAGATTGCGTCGGTTGGCTCAAAGTCGAGCGAGAGCAGCTCGCGCATGAGGGAATCTTCGGAATCTGAGAGGGCGTAGGGAGGCGGATCCGAGGCTGGCGTCATCGGTTGCAACTTGCAGTGTGGGGCCGATGCCGAGCCTGGGCTGGGGTAGGTGAAGCGGAGCTGGGTTGATCAAGCCCAGGAGATGCAAGAGTGTGTATCTGGATAGTTGGAAGAGAGTGAGTAGAGGAGATGAGCATCATGGACCACTTCCACAATGGAAGCAAGTAAGAGGTCAGTGCGACTTCCTCTTGCGGCATCTCCAGGTCAACCAATCGCGCACCATATTGGATCAAATTTGAAGTATACGAGCCATACTCGATTTTAAAGTTGACATTGGTGTGTCACGCTGGAACGGTGGCGATGAAAGCCAAGAGTGGGCGACTGCGAAGCGCAACGCAGGAGCCCGACCGCCTCTGCTCTGAGGCCTCCGAGAATCTGGGAGCTGCCCCGCTCACCACTTCAAGCTGAACTGTTTAAAAACTGAACAGATACGGAGCGATTTGCACGAGGAAGAACGCAAGCGCGCTGAGCCCCTTTTCTCGTGCCCGAGCTGCTTCGGCGCGGCGATCCAGGCCACTGTCTCCCCACACCATGTTCGCGAGCTCAGTGCAACCGAGCGTGCTGTCGCTCTTCTCGTCCACCGCGTCCGACCCGCTCCTGCTCGCCACTCACGCCTCGACGTCCGCCTTTCCCGCCGACGCGCTCGTCGCGCTCCTCTCCGACTCGACCGACACGTGCGAGCTCTCGTGCACGACCACCGCTACCGCACCACCGAACCTCAAGGGCAAAGGCGCCGACGTCGCGCGCGGGAACCTCCGCTCCCGAGTGCTGCACCTACAGGCGCCCGACATCCTCAGCACCTGGGTCCGCTGGGGCTCGTCCCGATCACCACTAGGCATCCAGCTGCCCGTGCTCGTGTTCCAGGTCAAGGACCTCGGGCTGCCGTTTGTCCTCCAAGTCGGCGTGCGGGACGAGCGCGGCGCGCGGGCCGTTCTGAGGACCAGTACTTTCCAGGTTCGTGATTCTGCAGGCAAGGTTGGAATGAAGCTGATAGGAAAATTGGTAGGAGGAGCCAAAAGCGTACCGAACAAGTCCGCCGTTGTTGCATCTCCCGCTTGCGGTTCCCCAGCCGTCCGCCTCGCAACTCACGCCTTGGACGACCCTCACTCTCCATCTCCCAGCCCTCTTCTCGAGTTTCGGTCGACTGGAAAACGGGAGCACCTTCGCGCGGTTCGCCTCGGTCGATTTCGTACAGGTGCACGCCAATTGCCGCCTGCGGCGGGTCTGGTGCGCGGCCGAAGGCGAAGGCGGCGAGGTGGACGAGCGAATGGCAGTGAGGGGGATGAGGACCGAGCTCGCGATGTTTGCTGCTGCACACGGCGCGGACTGAGGCCGAGAACCCCAAAGGCGTTTCATTCGGCGGCAGCGTGCACGACGTCGGGCAGCGGGAACGACATGCCCGCGCCCGTAAAGTCGATCCTAGCCCCCAGGCCCGTATACACCCCAAACCTCGGGAAGCCCACCCCATCTCCAAACCCGATCCACTCGTCTCGCTCGACACTCGTCAGCGTCGAGACCGTCGCCCACGACGTCGCACTCGGCTTGACCTTGAGCGCGTCCTGCACCGGCTGTCCCTCGAGCTCAAACCCTTCCAACGCCGGAAGGGGCAGCTGCAAGAACTCGAACGCGCGACCTTTGCAGATGCAGCGCGCGAGGCGCGTCTCGAGCCAGCTCGTGCGAACGGGGATCGAAGGGCTCAACCGGGCCCCGTCCCGGATGAGCGCTTGGAAGAATGGCGTCGAGTCGGGATCGGAGACGGTGAGGTGCGTCTTGCTGGGGGACACGGGGGCGAACGTAAACGTCGCGAGGTGTCTGTCGCGAGCAACGTCAGCGCGCCGTCGTGCGGCCTCTGCGGGCCAAGGGTGAGGGTGCACTTTGGGATGTTCCAGTTCCGCCGCCCGTTCGCGACCGAAGCAGCGGTGGAGACGTAGATCCTCGTGATCGCGGCGTAGTACTCCTCTGGCGTCCCCGGGCGCGAGAACAGCCCCGGGCAGTAGATGAGCTCGTCGTACGGCCCTGCTTTCTCCTGAGCTCCCCGTCCGCTTCTTTTCCGTGAAGAGCGACACTCACCGACTGGAGATTCAGAATATCGAACGACGACGACCGCTCCGACGCCGCCGTGGAACCGCGCTGCCTGCTCCCGTCCAGCTGGGGATGCGGCTTCGAGCGGCGCGTGAGACGCGTCGGGAAGCGCAATGGGCGAGGCGGAGAAGGGCGTGTGCGTCGGGAAGATGTGTCCGATGCCTTTGAGTTGCCAGGGACTGTCGGGAAGAGGTCAGCGTCGTGCTCTGGAGCGAGGGTTGCTCGCAGTGGCGGCAACTTGGCGCCAAGGTGCGACGGCGGGCTCACGCGGGTGCGATGGGAACGGTGGCGGGCGTGGTGCTCATACGAGTGTCGATAGAGGTGTGAGATGAGCCGAGTCGTGCGAAGTGAGCGGTTGGTGATATCGGGGGCGAGGGAGAGAAAGATGTGCGCACCGGCGACGACGGGAGGCCCGGGCGCGTGCGACCGGCCAGGTGCGACGCCGGCGCCGCTCAACTAGTGACGGGCTTAGGGTTTTATGCACCTGGAGATCAGCATTGAGCTTTGACAAGGAGAAGTGGACTGGCTCCTTACGAGACCTCTCCGCTCGCCTCGGGGGAAACTGAGTGAGGTGGCGGCGCACGAAGCGAGCCGCGACGGCCGCGATCTCGGCGTCTCTGAATCGTCGCTCTACCCTTCACTTCGTCTGTCCCACCACCTCAGCCGCACTTGCCCTATTATGTGTCAGACCCGTAGAGATTACGATACAAGCTCTGCTCAGTCCGCCATCACTGGACCGAGTCAGCATTAACAAGAGGGGCTTTGGCCGAGCGGTCCAAGGCGCCAGCTTAAAGTCTCTTTGACTGATTCGCTGGTCCGAAAGGGCGTAGGTTCAAATCCCACAGGCCTCAACATGCACCTTTTTACATCCCTGCTTCCAACATCTGGAGGCAAGGGAGCGACGCGCGGGGGCGTCGCGAACACCTTTTTGGCGACCGAGGAGGCCAGCATGAAGTGGTGATGTGGACCCCCTTGTGCCATTTTTGAAGCTCACCACGAACGTCTCTAAGGGAAGGGTGTATCCGCAGCCGTTGTTGAGCGGGAGAGGCGCGTCGAGAACTTCATGTCCGCGACGGTCGTGTGGAATCCTCCGCAACAGGCGAGAGCCGCGCTGCGCTGCAGGCGCAAGACTTGGTAGATCAACATCAACAACATGGTCTATACTCCGTGGTCTCCGTCCTGCCTTTCAACCCCACTCGGATCCATTCGTGCCGTAAGCACAGCCCGAGCCCCCTCGCTCGACACTCGCGGAGGAGCTCATCGCAGAGCGGATCCACGGTCCCAACGACGGCCCACACCCCAACCGACGGTAATCGTAATTCCTTCAAGCTTCCGAGGGCTGGTAGCCGCAGGAACGCAAGGATGAACTCGAGGTCCGAGTGCACCCGCACGAAGCCAGTCAGCGTGAGCTGCGTGACTGTCGCGGGCACGGGAAGGGCGTTGCCGAGCTCGAGGAGGTTTCGCTGGTCGGTGGACGTACCGTGCATCGCAAAGTCAATCGAGAGGCTCGTAAGAGCGGGGCAGGAGTGTAGAAGAGGGAGGAGAGGCGAGGGGAAGGCGCGCAGCTCGATCGCGAGGTAGCGAAGGGTGGTGGACGCTCGGGGGAAAGACTTTGCGATCGAATCATAGATTGTTGCGTCTTGGAACGGATTCGGGTTGAACCGCGCCGAAAGGGCGAGCGAGGTGAGAAGCGAGGTCGGCGGCAGGAGCACGGCGAAGAGCGCGGGCGCGTCGGCTATTCCCACAAGGGTCAAGCTCGACAGCCGGAAACTGGTCGTCGACGGCGGCGGCGAGAGTCCGCAAGGTGCGTCGATCGTGAGCGACTGAAGACCTGCGACCGATTGACCTGACGTCAGCTCCTCCCCAGGCGGTTCAGCGCAGGCAGTACTGACGACTCAAGCTGCGAAGCGCCAGAAACCCACATTTCGCCCACGTCTGGCAGACGAGCACGAGTTCCTCGACTCCGGTACACGCGAGCAGCACCCTCACCGCGCGGCTGTCGTCCGCCTGCCCCTCCTCGCGCACGAGGAACATGGACTGGATCGGGTATTGCAGCCTCGTTGGAGAAGCGAGCCACCCGTCAGCTTGGGTGGAGGTGCGAAGGCGCACGTGCGTGTGTAGCGCGCGCTGCGCGGGATCGGTCCAGGATTGGCACACGAGCGCGGCGCGCGCCAGTGAGGGCGGGTGGTCGCTGGCGAGGATGAAGATCCGACAGAGAAGCTCGGGTGGGAGAGAGCTGGCGAGTGACATGAGACCAACGTTCAGGCAGCGCCTGAGCGGCCGGGTCAATGTCCGGCTCGCACCGGCGGAGCCGCGGACTCGGCACTCAGGCTGCGCTCATCGTTCGCCTCGTTCTGTTCAACACTATCCAACAACCCAACCACAGCAGCCCGCCGTTTCGATCCATCCGTCACCGCACGATGTCAGGGGACGCAGTCGCCCGCGCTGCGCAACCTGAAGCTCGCGGGGCCGACCTCGACTCGACCTCCGCCACGGTGGACGTTTCCCCTCCTGCATCCTCTCCCCATTCCTCGTATTCAAAACACAAGTTTAAGCTATCTCCCACCTCGACAATGGACCCGGCAGCACCCCCCTCAGGTCAGCTGTCGTGGCCCTCTTGGGTCCGACCCATCCTACCATTCATACTTCAGCTCCATTGGGCGAATACTTGCGATATTTCCGGCACTCGAGACACTCGGATACTTTGGCTTCATGGAGGCGCACCTCTTCCGCGACGTACCGCCCTTCAACCACGCGGTCAAGGCTTGAGCTTCGCATCGCAGGCGGGCATCCTCAACGCCCTCAAGAAAGAACCGCTTCCCACCAAGGCTGGAAGCACCAAAAACGATTGTCTTACAGCATCCAGGGTGGCTCGAAGCCTTGGAGACGTGAGCGAAAGCGGGTATGATCGAAGACTTGGAATCAAGTTGGTGGACTCCGGGAGTCGCAGTGGCGTCGTGGTCAGCGCCGTCGCGACAACGGATCGCGGTTGCAGCCATCCAACAGAGCAATCGATCGCATTCCTGGGTATCGGGAGGCTCTGCGGGCCAAGGAGCGAAAGGGGCGATGATCCCCAGAGTGCGAATAACAGACAGTCGAGTCAGTCGGGCGCCAGCGTGAAGCCCGCACCGCAGTGAGAACCCATCACAAACATTTTCACGAACAAGTTCCTCAACATGTCTTTCATCCTCTGGATCGTTGACTTGCACCGCGACGATCGCGAAAAGCGAAAGAGAAGATGTTGCTGACCAGGGGTGTGATTTGAAATTCGGTCGGAGTGACCCATCCGCAACTCGTTGCTCGGCCTCCCTTCGCCGCCACCGAAGCTCTTCGCAAAAGCTCTTCTCTTCCACCCGCCTTCTGTTCAGCACCCACCTCCGTCAACCCCGCGCGACCGCTTCCCCCGACCTCCGACCCCAAAAGCGCACACCGAGCTCGCGCCCCCCTCGTCTCGTCTCGATGAGCGCCGCCCCTCCTTCGAAGCGCTCGCGAATCTTCCTTCTCGAGGACGTCGTCAAGCACAACAAGCCGAAGGACTGCTACGTGGTGCACGACAACAAGGTCTACGATGTACGCTCGCCCCCATCCCTACCTGCGCTGCGCTAGCGCGTCGGCGCGTGAGACTTTTCGAGTGGCGGTGAGCGGAACGGCGAGTGTCGCGCTCCGCTGAGGCCGGCCTGGGTGGGCTGGGGTGGTGTGGTGCAGATGAGGTCGATGCAGCGTGTTCGGCGCGTGGGGTCGTCGCGAGTGGCCGAGGGACGCAGACCGAGCCGAGGGGACGCACGTCGTTCTCGCTCCTCGCCCTCCCTTCGCGATCGCGACCAGCGACGCGCCCGGCCACGGGACCACGGTGCTCAAGCAGCCTGTTCAAGCCGTTTCGTCGGTCGCAAGCCTGCGATCGCGCCGTTCTGCCCCGATTCAGTCGCACTCGCTCCGCCGAACCCTGTCGCTGACAACGCACTCTCCACGCGCCCACAGGTCACCTCCTTCCTCTCCTCGCACCCGGGCGGAGACGACCTCATCTACGCGCACGCCGGCAAGGACATCACGACGATGATGGCGGACCCGCTCGAGCACGCGCACTCGGGCCCCGCGTACGAGATGCTGGCCGAGTTCCAGGTCGGCGTCATTGGCGCCGAGGAGGCCATCGTGAACCCCGACTTTGTCTTCACGGACCACTTCCAGCCCGAGGACACGGAGACGGCCGAGGACTACCGCAAGAACCGCTTCTTGGACCTCGAGCGGCCGTTGATCATGCAGGTCTGGAACAGCAACTTCTCCAAGGGGTTCTACCTCCAGCAGTGCGTCTTTCGGCTGTGATGGAAGAGTGGTGCGAGAGGGCGTGGGCTGACGACTCGCGCGTAGGGTGCACCAACCACGACACCTTCCGCATTCGGCGCGCCTCTTCGGTCCGTGGTACCTCGAGATGTTCACCGTCACGCCGTGGTACATGGTCCCGATCATCTGGATGCCGATCGCGCTCGGCCTGCTTGCGCGCAGCGTGCAGCAGCAGAAGGGCCAGGAGTGGTCCACCGCACTCGGCCGCTCGGGCGCGTGCTTCTTGCTCGGGAACTTCATCTGGACCGTGCGTTGTCTTTTTCTTTACGGGCAGATCAAGGCGGGAGCTGACAGGCGTAACAGGTGCTCGAGTACGGGATGCACCGCTTCCTTTTCCACATCGACGACCACCTCCCGGACAACAGGGTCGCGCTCACGCTCCACTTCCTCCTCCACGGCATCCACCACTACATTCCCGTACGCCCACTCTTACTTTGGACGCCCTCTTGCCGCTACCGCCCGCTAACCGCGTCGGTTCCTTCCACAGATGGACCGCCTGCGCCTCGTGATGCCGCCGACGCTCTTCACCGCGCTGCAGTTCCCCTTCACCCAACTCGCGTACGCTGTCTTCCCGCTCTTTGTCGCGAACGGCGTCATCGCCGGCGCGTTCTTCTTCTACGTCGGGTACGACTCGGTGCACTACGCGCTGCACCACACCAAGCTGCCTTCGGTGGGTCCCTGCCTTCCCTTTTCGGTGATGAGGTCCTCTTGCTGATAGCCATCACCACTGCAGTACATCCGCCAGATCAAGAGCCACCACATGCAGCACCACTACAAGGAGCCAAATATGGGCTTCGGCGTCACCTCCGCCTTCTGGGACTGGGTCTTCGGCACCGAGTTTGTCCAGCTGCCTGCCTCGACCGCCGGCAAGACGGCCTAGCGCCCTCCCCTCCCTCCCATGTCATATCCTCGCCGTTTTCATAGAGAAACCCCCTACGTCGTCGCTGTTCCCGCCGTTCCTCGGATGATACCCAGTACCCTCACCCTTACCTCCCCTGCATTATCGAAGCCTTAATAATAATATCGAAGTCTTACCAAGCCTAGAATGAGCGGCGGAGGAGCGAGCCGATCTGCCGACGCCGCTCGCGGCCCCACCTGGTTCCGGCCCGTCCTTCAGCCGCCCGGGCGCTCGACCGCTTCGCTCGCCTACACCGTCTCTTTCATCCTTTCCTCAACTCGTAGCAACCAAACGGCGATATCATGTCACCAGCTCCGCAGAAGCTGGTTCTCGTCACCGGTGCCAACGGCTTTGTTGGGTCCGCGACGACGCTGGAATTCCTCCGGCAGGGTTGGCGAGGTCAGTTCCCCCGCTCCTTCCCCCGAGAGATCAACCTGACCACATATCAGTCCGGGGAACTGTGAGGTCGCAGGACAAAGCCGACGCGTGGGAGGCGAAATGTAAGTCGGCAAATTCCGAGCTGAAGTCGTACGGTTGAGGGCTGAGGAACCTCGCCATCAGATCCTCAACACAAGGAAAATCTGGAGTGGGCGATCGTCAAGGACCTGGCGGACGACGGCGCGTTTGATGAGGCGATTAAGGGCGTGGACGCTGTGGCGCACACCGCATCGCCTTTTAACTTTGCTTTTAGGGTAAGGAGCTGGTTATTTCGGCTTCGTGTAGGTCTGAGCTGGAAGTCTGTACTGCAGGACAATGTCAAGGACATGCTTGAGCCGGCTCTCAAGGGCACAACGTCTGTCCTCAAGGCTGCGAAGAACGAGCCCAGTGTCAAGGCGGTCACTATCACGTCTTCGCGAGTAACCACTAAATATAAGAAAGATACGGAACGCTGATGCTCGGTGTGGAAAGACTTGCGGCCGCCCAGGACCTCAGCAAGGGTGCCGACGTTGGCTACACTCGCACCTCGAAGGACTGGTCGCCCTTCACCTGGGATGAAGCGGCGACGACGACGAATCCGGTCATGTGAGTAGCTTTAATTCCTGATCGCTTCATCTTGAACCTAATGCGGCCTACTATAGTGTCTACTGTCCGTTCCGCTGCCCCAGATCGCCCCGCCCAAGATCTCGCATGCTGACCCTTTGAATCCAGTGGCGAGCAAGACTTTCGCCGAGAGGGCCGCATGGGAATTCCTCGAGAAGGAGAAGCCAAAATTCTCCCTTTCCACGTTCGTTGAACAACTCGCGGTAGCGCTTCTGGTTGAGCTGAGTTCGCCACCTGGACAGTGTCGTCCCACCCATCATTCTTGGCCCAGCACTCCAGCCCATCAGGACCCTCGCAGATCTCAACCTCTCTGCTGGCGCTGTCTGGAGCATCGTGGACGCAGAGGTCATCCCTCCGACCGCTGTCCCGGTGAGTGCACACTACGACAACGTAGTCCACCATATTGAATCGTCTTCTCCCTCCGAAAGGTGTTTATCAATGTCCTTAACGTCGCTCAAGTGAGCCTTCTCTATAGCCCTTCGAGAGCTCTTGCAGATTCACTCCTTCCCGGAAGGCTCATTACGAGGCCGTGGTCCGGCCTGAAGCGGCGGGTCAGCGGTACCTTCTCATTGGCGGCAACAATGACAACACCGTCATCGCCAGAATCTTGAGGGAGGAGTTTCCGACCCAAGCTCACCGCATCCCAAGCTTCGGAGAGGGACCGGGAGAGCACTGGGGGTACGACTCGAGCCCGTGAGTCCTTCCGTGTGGCTGGATGCACGGCCTCAGTGCTCGGTCCACTGACAGTAAACTCGGACATTACAGAGCTGAGAAGGACCTTGGGATCAAATATATCAGTTTGAGGGACACCATCCGCGCGGCCGGCGAGCAGTTGTTCGCAGCGGAGGCCGATACGGGAAGCAGCTAAAGGAGGCGGACGGCGTGCGCAGCGAAACAGGTGTGGTGTCCCACAAGTATAGTGCATGATACAAATTTCCGAACAATCACCTGTTCACCATGCACCCTAGCGCTGGTCGAGAGAAAGTATTACTAGCCAGGGGCTCTCGTCGGCGCTGGCGCCATGTACAAACAGCGCCTCTTTTGCTTCCCCACGCACTCATTCGCCAAACTGAATGGAATCGACTCGACCCGATCAGAACTCTCCGCCAGGCCTCCTCCCGCCCGAGGTGCTGACCCTTGTCCTGACCGAAGCCCTCAGCGCGACGCCGGACCCCGGGCCGTGGGGCCGCCTGCACCAAACGCGGGCGTTTCAGCTCACCTGCGTCGCCTGGAGCCGAGCGATCTCACTTCGGACCGAGGTCGTCGCACAGGGCCAGCGCGCGGTCACTCGACTGGTCCTGACGAGCGCGCTGTCCTCGCCGCTCGTACGCCGAGTCACTCTCGACTTTGGCGACACGGCCACCTGGTCTGGCGCCGCCGACAGCTCTCCCTTGTCATGGCCTTGCATGCGTCCGTTGGCGAATTTGGGCGGGAAGCGTTGGTTGCTGGCAGAGCCGAGGACGACGATGGGAGTGAATGCCGATGTGTGCGAACGCAGGCCCGAGAGCGCGGGTTTGAGAGCGAGCGTCGAAGGTGGAGTACAGCAGTCATAAACTCCGTGAATGTGATGAGATTTATGTCATTGCGGCGGTTACGATTTTGATTTCAGGCCCGGAACGAACGTGGAGGAGGCTGCCTGAGGGCGCCCAAGTGTCTTCGACGAGTTCACAGAGTTCACACCACGCTGATCGCTGCGAAACGGCACCGTCCATTAAATGAGTGAATATACTTAGTAGCATGAGATAGGCACTACTCACTGTCGTTGTAAGGGTGCTCGGGGTCGTACGGTCTCTTCCGCACTGCACCCAGGGCGAAGTGTCAGCAACGATCCCGCTTGTCAGCGAGAACAAGCTCACCATTGACGTCTCCAACATAGTCCCAGAATTGAGTCTGCTGTGAAGTCTGCGGTTTGGATTCAGAGTCAGAGATGCCTCAGAGCCGGCGAAACACCCAGCTCACTAAATTCACGGTGCCGCTCGGGACCTCGCCGCCGAAGAGGAGGACGTCTGTGACCTGTCCGGACGCCGACGAGTTGTAGTTGATCCGAACTTGCTGGCTTGATTGGCGGGACGGGTCGTTCAAAAGGTAATTGTGCGGCGAGATGATGAGGCCAGATTGGGCGGTTGTGTGGACGGTGTTTGGTAAGTCACCCGTGTGCGGCACGTGGTGCATACCTTCATTAAGTCAGGAGTTAGTCTTTTCAAGCTCTTGCCTTGAAGTATGCGCGCACCCAGGTTCGCCCAGAGAACGCTGAAACACGCCGCGCAGGTCAGCAAGCGAAGCGGCTGCGAGCCGGAGGGTGGAACGCACATGTCCTCCTGGTCAAGACTTTCTGAGTTGAAGTACTTGGAGAAGTCGATGACCGGGTTCCGGGGGTCGTAGTCGTTCGCTGCGTGCGCGCTCTTCTGCTCGTTATCGTGCTGCTTCGTTACGTACAGCGCGTGCGTGCCGAATCCCTGCGAGTTGTAGAGGTTCGAGGAGTTTTGAATACTGCGGCATGAGTAGCATGAGATACCCCAGTCAGGTATAGCAGACAGAAGGACGTACGTGAGGTGCATGCCCGCGCCGCCGCGGCTGGGCTTCATGATGTAGCCACGAGGTTCTCCCTGTGGCGAAGACGAATCAGTCGGCTACAGAATAGGGAGAGGAGAGAGTGGAGCAAGTCAGCTCACGTATACGTTGGTCTCGTTCTTGTTCACCACAACGAACATTCCCTGCGCATTTGCCTGCCAGTTCTGCAAGGCGCGCGAGGTCAGTCACGAACACCAGCGCAGACCGAGAAATACGCACCAGCTTGGCGTCGTCCTCGTTGGAGATCTCAGATCGCTGGATCTTCATCGTCGACCTTGTGGTGTTGCTCCAGGGGTAAGTGACGTTGGCAGGCACGACGGAGTGAACGGCGAGCGTGTTTTCGGTGCCCAAAATGTCCATGTCAATCTTGAAGTTGAGCCTACGGTTGTCGATTGGTATCAAAGTTCGGATTAAGGAAGCAGTCAGAAACGAGCTGGTGCATTGAAGTGAGATTCACGCACGAGTGGTCGTGCATCGAGCCCGACAGGCCGTCGTGGATGCGGTAGCCATACTCATCGTTCTGGGCGTAGTATGCGGCTTGGATATACCCTGAAGCCATTACGAGGAACTCAACCGAGCCATCAAGGTAGAAATTGTAGGAAAAGGTGTAGTCGTCTGCAGCCACAGGGATGGGTGAGAGTCGAGACTCTGAGCTCGAGGAGATTGTCAGCTGACTCACAGTTTCCAACCGTGCTGACAGAGCGCAGCGTGAACATCGTGTTCTTGGTGGCCGAGACATCTGCGACAATTTGCGTGAGCTCCCTCGAATCTAAGCGTTACTGGCCCTCACAGTTCGCGTTCGAGTGGCGTTGAATCCTTCAGGTGCATGGGTCAGCGTTAATCTGAATGGTTGAAAGGGTAGAGGTGCTCACAGATATCCAGCATCCGATTCGTAAAGGCAGATGCCCGTCTTGTGCGTCGTCGACACTTCGTCCGCGTGGAAGGTGGCGTTCAAGAACACCGAGTAGGCGGGGCAGTCGTACCCGGGCAGAAGGTTGAAAGCGAAGGGTCCTGCAATAATGGGTTAAATTGGATGCTTCTACCCTGTCGATCTTGTGACTGACCAAATCCGTAATACTGTGGAATCGGGGTGAAACTTGAGATGCCTGTCGGCAACATGAGGTGAGAAGACCTACGGTGTCAAGATAGGCCGTGCCGGACTGCACTGGGTCGTTTCCAGCATCTTTCGAGCTCTTCAAAATCAGCCAAGGCCAAGAACATATGAGACGGGGAAGGAAGCGCACAGTGAGCAATCGCCTCCTGAAGGCCGAGCTCGTAGATGATTCGCTGTCCCTTATATTCGATGTTGTACAGACGCAATCCAGTATCACGCGTGAAAGTGATGTAGAACGAGAAGTCCACTTAGACCTGGGGTCAGAAACGGGAAGGGCGCGATGGAGGAAGGCACGTACTCCATTCAACATACTTCTCACCAGCGTCAACCGCGAACCGCTGACCGTCCGGCTGGACCTGCATTGGTGGAGCACGTTCGTCGTACTTGAGCTCCGGGCCAACACGATCAGAGCTGAACCAGTCTCCGGGCTCGTTCCTGGTCGCCGCCTTGACGAAGTCGGCCTTCTTCCACGCGGCGCGGAAGTCGTCGGTCGAGGTGTAGTAGATCCCGTTGTACAGCCATCCAACGAGGAACCACTTGGATGGGTCTCGGCCGGTCTGGTCTGCGTGGGAAAAGCGCGGTGTGAGTGTGCTGCCTGCCGCAGAGCCGTGGTGCCGGACAACGCACCAACTTTGAAGTACAGGCCTTGAGGAAGCTATGGCCCCATTTGTTAGACCAAGGTATAAGATATTCGAAGCAATTTTGACTTACTACAGTCTCGCCATCAAATCTGTGTCGCGAGAGGGTCGCGTTCAGCCGAATGTCCTGCGCCACCACAAAGAAAGCCCTTACACAGTGGTCGGAATTCCAAAGAACGATAGCCAGTTCACGATATGAGTCTCCCCATCCACTTCCTCCTGCCAGAGAGGATCGATTCCCCAAATGTCCCAGTGAGAGGAGTTGTAGCCGAGCAAGTCCAGCACTATATCGTCCGCGGTCGCGGCCTGCTCGTACTGCAGTGAGGAGCTGTGGTCAACCAAACGCAATATGTGAAGATTGAATCGAGAATGAAATACCCAGAACGCGCTGGTGAGGTCCGAGTCCGAGTCGTAGTTTCGGATCCTGGAAGTCCCCTTGGTCGTCGTCCAGTCGTCCGGGGTGTAAGTCGTGATGTTGGACACTTGGGTCAGGCAAGCGAGATGAGCGAAGGAGCCCCGCGGTTGTATCGATTAGAGCTTACCTGGCAGAGGTCCAACGATGAAGTCCTCGAGGTACGGCTCGGTCGTCGCGCCAAACATGATGTTCACTTTCGCGAAGCGAGGAGGTGCCGGGCCCGTACCAGCGATATAGTTGAGGGCTGCAGTCTTGTTCGGCTGAGCAAGATCAATTACGGAAATCATATTGTCCCACCTGCAGAAGCGAAGCGTCAGCCAAAGCCTCGCGCTGGACGGACTCGAAGTTGCTCACGACCCAGCGTCGGCCGATGCGGTAAGGTTGAGCTCGACCTGGTCATGGAGGAATGAAACGACATCTGAATAAAAGGGAAGCGGAGCTTGGATGAGCACAGAATCGCAAGAACCGAAGCTCTCGGCCGACATCCCGGGCGCGTGAACTCACCTGCGGCCTCGGCGTCCGTGAGCGAGATCCAGACGTTGCGCTTCGGTGCTGATACGATGGGCGTGGTGGTGGTAGAGTTTGCGACGATTGCATTCTCAGCCGCGTGAACTCGGTAGTCGGAGACTTTGGGGCGAGCGATACGCGGGTTGCGGATGGAGGGCAGCTTTGGCGAAGGAGCGGCGAGGGCGCTGGTCGCGAGGAGGCCCGCGAGAGCCAAGGACGATATGGCCTTCATCCTGAGATGATGGAGAAGAGTGCGAATCGAATGGTGAGAAGGACAAAGCGGTGAGCCTCGGGCAAAGGCCATCGGACACGGTCGGCCGGCCGACTCAGGAGCTGCGTCCCCGCGCAACGATACGGTCAGGCAAGCCGAATCAGCCACGCGGCTCGGCTATCTCGCACTTGATCTCCAGCCGAGCGCATATCGCGGCCGCTCTGCGCGAGGGGTTTTGTGGGGGCTAGCGCGACGCCACTGCGAAATCTGGCGGCCCGCTCCCTCGTTCGCCAGTAGTTCGCTCTGACCCTGCGGAACCAATCACATAGTCAACAAGATTCGCAGCAGAATTTTCAGTATTTCGACTCGCTCGAGGAGCGGGCATCGCGGCCGCAGTGCCTCCCTTCCCCCGACCCCCTTTCCTCGTCACCCACAACTCGTCGAAGCCGATTGAGAGAGTTGCCTTGATCGGGCAGTGCGTCAGCATGCCACCTTACACGCCGCAATCAGGTTAACCGTTAACGAGACAGAAGCGCAGACCTACCCCGCGTCGTCGCTTGTCGTCGCAAGGCGGCAGCACGAACTCGAGGACCGCAAGGGCGCGCCCGAAGGGCCCGAATCTGAGTCGTGAATGTTTCAGAGCCATTTAATGAATTGCGCTGAATAAGGCTGGTTGTAGGACCTGGTAGTCTTCACACCTCATCCGCGTGCTGGAGGAAGGTGGAGGTCGACGACGTTGGCCGGCCGTCCAGCAATTTGCGCGCTGTGGCTTGCAGCCCACTTCGATTGCAGCACCTCGTGGGGGGATTTTCACACCTGGCAGAATGAGGGAACGTTGGTCAGATCAATAGAGCTTCGGGGACTCAGAGTGAGGGCATCGGACGCGCCGACTGCCAAGTGGTTGTCCAGGATGCAGTCCTGGACCCAGGGACGCACCTTTTGTCGCCGAGCGGCCCTCTAAGGGAGAACTACGATGCACCTCTTTGCTACGGTGGCAACCTGAGCCAGGCCGAGGCATTTGAAATTGCCGAAGGCCCGTCTCGCCAGCTGTGTAGGCACGGTTGGACTCACTCCAACCCAACTCCAACCGGCGTAGTTCTCAGCATCGTCACAGAAAGGCGGGTATCCCCAGCACACAGCTTACGAGCGCGATCCGCCCCGCCTCGAACTTTTCGGCTCCCCTCAAGCTTCAAGTCCCGCGATGCCGACTGGCATCGAATCGCTCCCCGTCGAGCTCCTCCATGTCATCTTCTCCATTGCCCACTACGTCTCGGCAGAGCTTGACGACGTGACGCCGCTCGTTGCTGCAGCCTCGGTTTGTCGAGCCTGGCGCAAGCCGGCGCAAGCAATCCTCTTCAGTCACCCGGCGCTCGAGGTGCCCACGGGAAGCTCTGCAGCCCTCAAGATCGGAGGGTGGATCAGGAGCGAGGCGGTCTCTCTCCCTATCCGATACAGAGCATCTCTCGCACCCATCATTTCTGGTCGGATCAGGAACCCTACCCGTTCGACTCGAGTACCTTTTCTTTACGCTCGACGACACAGCCAGCGTTTGCAGCCCACTAGGTCTTGCGCGCATGTGCCGGGAGTCTTCAAGAGCTCAAAGTCGTGGCAGATGTCATTAGTGCATATGAGTGTCTTCTTCCGGTTCTGCCGCTTATGCATCGACCTTGGTCCGATTTCACTTGTCACTTGTCCTTGGACCCCTTCCCGACTCCAATCTAACACCTTCTCACAACGTTCGCCGGCCTCCGCCAGCTAGACATCCACACAAAGGAGAGCTTCGAAGACGCTGAACCGGGGTGAAATACAGAATGAGATCGGCCCGCTGCTTCCCAGCAGCCTCGAGCTCATCGAGCTCTACGGTGACCACGACTTCCGGCCGTTCCAGCTGGCGTCCCTCGTCGCCTTCGTCAAGCTACCAAACCTACCGTCACTCAAGGGGATACTTTTTGAAGCGGGGAACCTCAATTTCTTAACTACGTCGGAGGAGGGGCGACAGCTGCTGGAGGAGTGCGAAGGCCGCGACATCGCGCTCTGCGCGACGGGTATCAGTGTGTGTGCTGCGAACGAAAACTGGTATGAGGAGCCGGTTGACTTGAGGTGTTTCTTGCTGACTCTTGGTTCGCAGGTTGAAGGCACTCGCCTAGTGCAGATTGGCTCGCTCATTATCTTTTCGCAATCGAGTCCACATCTCGATGGGCACCGCGCGCCTACTTGTCTTCCTCAGAGCTCAAATACTTAACCTAAGAATCAACTGTCTCTCAACTTCCATCGTAAACCGACGCACCATCGAGCGAGCCCGCTTGAGCGCGCCCTGAAAGTCTCTCCAAGACGGCCGACGCCGTCATCGCGTAACCTGCGCCCGACGATCCCCCCACGTCTCGATTACTTCTCGGACTCAGCTCTTCACTCAATCACAGCTTTCACTCATCCTGGGAATCTTCGGCCAGCATGAGCAAGCCCTCGTCGTTGCACGCTTCGCACGCCCCGGCGCCTCGCAGAATGGCTGGACCTCGCGCTCGCCCGATGTTTCGGTTCAACAAGGCGACGAGGGCGGGTCCTGGCGCAGATTCGGACGACTCGGACGATGGTGGAGACTCCAAGTTGCCGAAGCGTAGGAGATTGCGCAGGAGCAACTCACGAAAGCTCGGCTGGCAGTCGCGCAAGGCCGCGAAGAACGACATCCTCGCTGGAGCGGGTGAGTTCGTGGGCACGGTGGGTCCTATTACGCCTCACGAGATGGTCAAAGAAGCTGAAGAGACTCTGTTGCAGTTGATGTTTCTCCTGATGGCTTTCGTCGGGTCACAGTCGGCCAACTTCAACCGCGGCAAGCCAGCGGACGACACCGCAATCACCGTCACTGACAACCAAACCATCTTGTTCATCGCCCTCTCCTTCGGAATGTCGCTCCTCGTCACGGCGTGGGCGTTCTTCCGTGCGTTATGCCACTGCCGTGCGCGCGTCCTTTTGCTCACCACCTTCTCAAATTCAGGTATTACGGGCGCAGCCTTTAATCCGGCCGTGTCCTTGTGTCTGTGGCTCATCGGATCTCTCTCGGGCCGCCGTGCCATCATCGTATCTTTCGCCCAGATGCTCGGAGGAATCGCCGCCGCAGGCTTGGCAAAGGCATTGACTGTGCGCATCCAGTCACACCGTGTGGACTCGGTCTGACCATTATCTATCTGATAGCTTGGGACCTTTGCGCTGGGGAATGCCACTACAGCAGGCATTACGAACGCGCAGGGCCTTTTCCTCGAGACTTTTACCACTGCGCTCTTGTGCTTCACAGTCAGCGAGTCAACCTGCGATACGACCTGCATCCTAAAAGCTGACTTGATTCATTTAGTGATGACTGCGGCCGAAAAGCATAAGAGGTGAGCACGCACAGTCGGCCGGGAGCTCTGCACTGACATTCTCAACAGTACCTTCCTGGCTCCCGTCGCGTACGCTTACTTCTCGTCCCATTTGAGACTTTTACTAACATTCAGGCGCATGAAGTATTGGACTGGCATTGTTCGTCGGGCACTTGGCGTCCGTAGGCTGGACAGGAGCAGGTGCGACTCGCCGGACGCCACGAGCGGGCGCCTCTGACCACTCGCGTCGCAGGCATCAACCCTGCTCGGACTTTCGGGCCGAGCGTGGTGAATGGCTTTTTTCCCTCGAACGCATGGCTTTGGTACCTCGGCAACCTTCTGGGTGCGCTCCTTGCGACCGTCATTTGTGAGCCACATCGCGCTCCGCCTCGTTTCGCGCCTTCGCTGACCGCCTCAACACCCGCCAGACGTCGCTCTCAAGCATCTTGACTGTCCGAGTGGCTTCTTGACTCGTCTATCTGATTCACTCATCATGTTCACTTCTGCAGACGATGAAGTGGTCGCGGACATCGACACCGCGGACACCGCTCAGTCCCACGACGTGACGTCTGGTCCGTTGATGACCGCCCTAGCGGCTGTCAATCCTGCATCGGAGTCTACTCAGATGGAGGGAAGTGACAGTGGCGGCACGCTGGCCACGACTGTGGGCGTGCGCGAGGGCGAAAGCCTGAAGGTTGAGGTGGTCGGGCTCGAGGCGAGGAGCAAGGTCGAGGACAACGTGTGAGAGGGAGGCTTCGCGTATTGGCGTATTCGTATACGGAAACCTAATGGCCTCGCCAGCTTTACTACCAACGAACAGCCGTTCGGCGAGCTTGACGGCGTCCGCCTCCTGGCAGCTGCGTGCACCTCGCTGACCTTGCTGAGCACCACACTCTCAATGGGCCGCCATAACGACGGAAACTTTAGAGACTCTGAACACCACCCGTTCAGTTCAGGCGGATGAGCGTTCCTGCCGTGGCCCTTGCTCGTCGGACTGCCTCCAGCTGCGCCTCTTTGCGCGCCGCGTCCCGGGGTCTCGCACACCGTGAAAGGGCTCCCCCTACCGAAGTGCTGAAGTCCGGAGTGTCCAGTACTACGTGCAGTAGCAGAAGCTGGGCTGCGAGCCTCCGCCCAACCGCCTCCGAGTTGTAAGTTGGTGCGCCTGGTCTGTCGCTGGACGAGCCCTCGGCCAGGCCGGTCGGTGGGATGATGAGAGTGATGGTGTCACCAGCAGTGTACGTGCCGCAGAGATACGACGAGCGGAGTGCGAAACGAGCGTTTGCGCGGTCCGGACGCGCCGGTAGAAGGACAAGAGGAGCCGCGCCCGACGCGGCGACCCTCTGTCTTCGCCTCGCACCTTCACCCAGCCTCCATCAACGCTTCGAAGCCCTTGGCCCCAGCTACAGCTCGAGCTTCCCGTCCTGCAGCGAGTACGCCGCGCTGCCCCCGCTGCGCCACCTGCCACCCACTGACGGCCTCCGCGCGCAGTGTCTCTACTCCACGCCCTCGTCGCCGCGCGCGACACGGTCGTCCTCGTCGAGCACGATGCCTCCTCATCCGGCGGGCAGTCGTACGCGCAGGGTCCGTCCACCCGCGTGTCGCTCGCCGCCCTTCATACTGGCCGCTGACGTCCCCCGCAGCAACGCAGACGATCCTGTCCAAGATCGGCCCGAACGACTCCAAGCTCACCTACGCCGCCGACTCGATCCTGATCCACTACCAGAAGCTCAACGGTGTCGTTGCGCTTGTCGTCGCTGAGGATGGCGCGGGCCGGCGGATGCCGTTCGCATTCTTGGCCGAGCTGCACAAGCGGGTGCGTCTAGTTGGGCGGGGAGGGCGCGGGTTGAGCTGATGGAGGATCACCTTGCAGTTCACGACCAACTACGGCGAGGACGAGATCGAGGATGCGCCGGCGTACGGGATGGCGTCGTACGAGGGTGACATCGCGAGGCTCATGGTGCGCCCTCTCCGGGGTCGTTGCGGCCACGGCAGGAGCTGAACAAACGTCTGGCATGACAGAAACAATTCACGGACTCGCCACCAAACGACCCGATCAAGACCGCGCAGGCCGAGCTCGCGAATGTCAAGGACATCATGGTCAAGGTGCGCGGTCGTCCTTCGTCGTTGAGGAGAGCACCGGCTGACCAAATGGAACACAGAACATCGATGCTGTTAGCACTCGACACTTCAAGCACCGGCGTCCTAGTGCTGACCAGTCTGACAGGTCCTGAGCCGAGGCGAGCGGATCGAGCTCCTCGTCGACAAGACAGACCACATGAGCACCCAAGCGCGAGCATTCCGCAAACGGTCCACCCAGCTCCGGTAAGCCTATGTGTGTTTCTCACATGAGACGCCTTCCTGACCCTCTTGCCTGACCTCCAGACGGAAGATGTGGTGGAAAAATGTGAAGGTGATGATTTTGATCGGCTTCTCGGCCATCGTGCGTTCGCCTTTCTTCCGACCCGAATGCCCAGTATTGATCTGCATCCTTTATCAGCTTCTCTTGTACTTCCTCGTCGCCTCGTTCTGCGGACTCGGTCTCTCGTGCGGGAGCCTCCTCTGAGGGCGAGTCGAGCGGAGAGACGTTCTGAACGGGAGGGGCGACGGACGTTCTTGTGTTTCAGTTTACGGTGTATCGGCGCGAGTTTTCCATTCAATGTATCCATCACGGACTTTGCGCAAACGAAAGCTGAGGGGGTGGCTTGGCGGCTCGGTGGCCGCGCTCACGACACGATGCGAGTGGCGGCACCTTCGTAAATCCTTCAGGAAGTCGCTCTCATTCGGATCAGCTGGGAAGCTTGAAATGTTGGCCCTGTTGAAAAACCTCAGACTGAGCATGGAGTCCGTGGGCCGAGAGTCTCGAGGAGCAGCGAGCTCGACGAGGGGGCCAATGGTCTAGCGGCGCAGCGAGCTCAATGAAAACTGGTAGCCAAGATAGCTGGTCTGATTAATCTTGGTTAAGTATGTTTAAGTTACAACAGGGTCCTCGTGAGGAGAGGTATGCGTGATGGGGTCGTGTGTGCGAAGATTAAGGTAGGTAGGTACTGCCTATCGTGTATATAACTTTACTCTCCTCTAGACTTGCCTCATAGCAAGTACGTCGTCTTGCGCCCTCAGTAAGGAGTGCACGCTCCCGCCTGGCGTATTGTCCGGAACGTGCGCCGCCTCCGGGAGTCGCGGTGCGCCTGGCCGCCCGTCCTTGTGCGTGTGGAGGGTGTTGGCACGGTCGGCTTCGATTAGAGACGAGTCAAATTTGTGTCCACGGGTCTTGTTGGCCGGCCAAAGGTCGAGAACGAGCGTAAAGAGATAGGCATCGTAGAGGAACCTGCGGTTCGCAACCGGTCCAAGTCAGCCAGCCGTACCAGCAAAGGCCAGTAGCGCAAAGAGACAGAGTAAAGACGTACGCAATAAACCATTCAGAAGCTCCCGCTACGCTCTGGATGACGTTGTTCTTGCCCGAGGGCTTCGTGTTGTTGTCCTGCTTGCTCGAGGCACCGTACGTTGCACCGAAAACGATGGCAAAAGCTATGGCGATGGAGACAATGCAAAGCTTCCAGATTGCGTTGCGGCGGAGGTGCTTTCGCTCCGTGCTGCGAAGAGATGGTCAGCCGCGCGAGCGTGAGACCACTGAAGGCCGCATGGCTCACTGGTCCCGCTCCAACCACATTGTCTCCAAGGTCTGACAAGCGGCAGAGATGGCCACACACACCACAAAGACTGCAGTGAGGATCCAGTGCGCGGTGGAGTAATCGAAGGCGTTGAAGATGCTACGATCGCGAGCGATGTCAGCGCCCGCTCCCTGCCGCGAAGGAAACGGAAGGCGCACGAGAGCAGCATCAACGCGAGACCACCGACTATTCCAAAGACCACGGCCATGATGTCGGCGTATCGCTCCTTCTTGTGTAAAACTCCAGGAATGCGGCGGAGGTGCCGCAGCCATCGTTCTGTGAGGAGCGTCGCCGAGTAGGTGATGAAGGTCAAGGCCGTCCCGGGGATGAATAGCCCGCGACTAGAGGACCAACGTCAGTTGGCTTACTTCAAAAGAGCTTGAGGAGATAACTCACTGAGCTGCTCCGACGTCCGAGATGAAGACGACCTTCGGGCCAGACGATAACTCAGTCTCGGTCTGATGGCCGTCGATCGAGGAAGTTCACGCACCGTTGCCTCGTCAATCATGTACGTCTTGTGATTGTCGTCAATGATCCACCATAGCAAGAGTCCAAGCTGGACAAGTAGGCGCAGGTGAGCCAGCTGGAGAGCGTCATCCACCGCAGGAGGACTCACGAGTGTCGCTGTCCAGATAACGCACGCGGCGATGGGCCACAGCCAGTAGAGTCCGTGAATGCGAAGCATGATAAGAGGTTCACGAAGATGGTGTTGTGAGGTGAAAGAAGAGAGGACGCGCCCGACTGAAGACAAAATCAACTCGGTCTCGTAGAGTCCGACGTCATCCCGCAGCCGGCTGCTCACACACCCGGCCGCGGACCCTCCCTCGGCCACTTCGCTCCGTGAGGCGACCCGCGCTGATGGGGATGACAAGCTGGGGTCGATCATCGGCTCCTGAGCTGGAAAACGCGGCGACGCGCTCAGATCTCGAGCGCGGAACGATCGTCGGTGGATCGTAGTGGAGAAGCTGTTGCTGACTCGGCCGATTTTGAACGCCACTGGCGGCACACAGACCAGCATACGTACTTCCATTCACAACACAAACTTCTCTGGGACCGTCGGGCCCCGCTCCTCCGCCGTTTGCCCCGCGAACTTTCTCCGACTGACTCTGTACAGCACATGCTGGAAGACGGCGCCGGCGAGCCCGAATGAGGCGAGTGATAGGGCGATGATGAAACCTTTGTGGTACACTGTCAAGTAATCTTGCGTGAGCACACGGTCGCGCACCTGATAGCTGGGTGAGGTACGGACCTGGAGCATCGGATGCCCGCATGATCTGGCTTCCTGCCAGCCCTCCGCAGTTGGCCGACATGATGAAGAGAGCATAGACAACGTTCCGCTGTTGCGGTGTTACCATATTCAACGAAAGCCATGATCCATTGAGGGGATCTACGATCACTGCTCAGCGACCCGCTCGTCCTAAATCCAGGCAGCAACTCACGCCAGGCAGTGATGAGGGACTGGGTCATGACCAGTAGGCCGTACTTGCGCCACTTGTCATCGGAGGTAGATTCTTGCTGAAATGCAATCCAGAAGGTGAGGTACACAGCGACGATGCCGATGACCATTGGCCCACGGACGCCCGAGCGGTCGCTGAGCTTGTGGCGTCAGCGCAGACAGCAGGCGCGGGAGTGAGGTGGACCCGCCTGATGTATCCAGTGAGCGGAACTAGAACCACCGAGATCCACGGTCCGACTGAAGACATGGCGTTCGCCTTGAGCTTTGCAAAGCCGAGTCCCTGCGGGTGGCGTCGAGAGTCAGCGGAGCGTTTCACCACTTCTGAGTGCGGGGTGCACCTTGATCAACAGCGCGCCATAAGTCGTCAAAGGGCTCGTGGACGCATTCAAAGCGATCGTGATGAGCAAATGTGGGTAGATCCGCGGGTTCGTGACCGTCTCGATAATGTCGCGGCCCGAGATGGGGATCTTGGCCCGCACCTTCTCCGGGTCGTCGTGCTCAACGCGGGCGACGAGGATGTAGCGTTCGCGCTCGGTAAAGTAGGAAATCCGCTTGAAGAAGAGTGGCGTGGGGTCTGAGGGCGAGTTGGGGAGGAAGGCGAGGAGGATCATAGCGACAACGACGGCGAGCAGGCCTTCGACTGTGGAGGTGAGGGTCAGCCGTGTCGAAAGAAGTGAAGTGGAAAGAGTCACTAATGAAGAGCCAACGCCATCCTGCGATGCCAGCGTGCCCGGCAAGGCGAAGAATCCCAAACGCGAACAGGCCGGCGCATGCGGAGGCGACTTCGCGGCCGAGGAAGAAGCACGAGTTGCGGAAGGCCAGCTCGTCGCGCTTGTACTACATCCAGGTAGGTAGTTGTCAGCTTCAGATATGATTGAAATCTCAGGGTCTCGTGGTCCACGCACCCAAGTGGAGATCGTGATGAGCGACGCTGGGATGTAGCCCGCCTCACAGCAGCCAAGGATGATCCTACATGGGTGCGAAGATCTCAGCGCTACATTGGCACGGTAAGGGTCGGGAAAAGCGTACCGGGTAGCCAAGAAGCCTGCGTAGTTGTGCTGGAAGTTCTGCAGCGTTGCAACGATTCCGAATGCGAGAACCTGGAAGCTGATCCAGATTTGGGGACCGACTCGAGAAAGAATCATGTTGCTGAGTATTCTGGTGGTGTAAATGGGTCAATTCCAAGTCCGTCAGGGCTCGGCTGAGGCAACCTCGCGCGTTGACTCTGGTTTTCTCGGCTTCACTTACTCTAGCAGAACGATCCCCATGTATAACAAGGCCTGGCCCGTATTGAACTGGTCTTGCCCCATATGATCACTGCACAAAGGTCAGCAACGACCCAGAGAAAGAAAGGACAGTCAACGCACTCCTCAAACAGCGTATCGGTCGCCGCGTTCGCCGCGTTGCCTCGCTCAAGCTGTAGAACGAAGAAGCCTGCGATCACGAGCGGCATGATGATACAGTCGAGTTTGATCCGCAGTCTCCGCTCCTCGGCCGGCGTCCAGTCTACATCACCGACTGGGATGAGGTCCGTCTGCGAAGGACGTCAGCGGGGTCTGAGCGGGTGATGGGTGTCATCTCACTGTTGCGCCATTATACAGCTTATCTGCGATACTTGGTGCTGTTAGGAATACGGTTGGTCAGTCCAGCCCCTGCACCGGTGGCGAAAATTGACGCACCTGGCGAGTAGCTCAAC
>ERZ1463038.20-NODE-20-length-37161-cov-43.597370_pt1 | contig 37161 bp, 30 predicted proteins | sample MGYA00564479_ERZ1463038 | MGnify/ENA primary metagenome ERZ1463038 (study PRJEB39244, sample SAMEA3635134) | Helicobacter pylori | study: EMG produced TPA metagenomics assembly of PRJEB11511 data set (Assembly of a 5300-year-old Helicobacter pylori...
TCGACACGTTGCCCGATGAATCGAAGATGGGGTTGTTGGATCAGGTGAAGGGAGCATTGGGTAGCGGGGTAAGTTGATGACCGCTTCGCAGCGGGACGCGTAGTTGCAAGCCTGCTCCCATAATGGAACGCACTCGTCCGTAGGAGCTGACTTGTCTGCGAATAAGCCCGGTACGGGCTTCCGGCAGGTTTGGGTTTAACTCACAATTTGCGCTTGCGCGGTGAGGGGCAAGACGGTATCTACAAGTAATGTTCTATTTCAAACGGTTATTGCTTGCTTGATAAGAGCAGGCTTGCCGGGATTAGAACCAGCGCCAGGATTTGGCGGGGGGTGCGGCTCGGAAAAAATCGCGTAATGCAGCGGCATCTATCGTGCGTTTTTTCGGGTTCAGCGCCAGCGCGGTTCGCAGGGCCGGCCAGCAGGTTTTGGGCAGGTGTTTGGGCTTTTTCAGTTTTCGGTCCAGTTTTTTCTCGCGGGCTTCGACGCCCGTCAGTCGCTGGAAAGGATGTTTGCCGCCCGCCAGTTCGAACAGCACACAGGCGACAGCGTAAACATCGGTGCTCATCGACAAGGGGCCGCCTTCGAGTAACTCGGGGGCCGCGTAGTTAGGTGTCCAGGCCTTGATGCGCTCGCGGCTCAGGGTCGGCAGCCCTGGAAGGACGCCGTCCATGGCCTGCCCGAGGCCAAAGTCGAACAGGCGCACGCCGTCTTCGGTGAGCATCACGTTGCTGGGCTTCAAGTCACCGTGCAGCACGCCTCGGCCATGGGCATGCGCTAGGGCGTCCAGCAATTCGATGGCGATATCGCGCAGTTCGATCCAGGGTACGCCGAGTGGCCGTTCGCACAGCAAGCGGTCCAGCGGCAGACCTTGCATCAGCTCCATGGTGATAAAGGCCCGCCCACAGGCCGAGTCCACGTCGAAATCAAACATCTGCATCACGCCGGGGTGGCGCAGGTGTCGGGTCAACGCGAACTCGCTGTACAGCAACGCGTTGGCATCCGGCGTTTCTGCGAACGCTTCGCCGAGGATTTTCACGGCTATCTCGGCGCCAGTTTCACCGAACTGCTCATGCAATAAATCCCGCGCCCGATAGACCGTGCCCATGCCACCGGCACCCAGCAAACGCTCAATGCGATAACGGCCAGCCAGCACGTCGGGCAGCGGTGGCAGGGGCTCGGTCATTGGCTGATCACCACGGCGGTCAGGTTGTCCCGCGCGCTGCCACGTCGTACTTCGTCGAACAGCGCGTGCATCGATTCCAGGCTCAAGGCTTCGCGCAACATTTCGTTGTCGAGGCCCTGATAAAACCCGTCACTGCACAACAAAAACACATCGCCCGAACACACCTCCAACTCCAGCACTTCCAGCTTCAGCTGGTCGGTGGCACCTATGGCGCGGGTCAGTGCGCGGGCGTTGGGGGATTGGCTGGCTTGTTCGGGCGTCATTTTTTGCTCGTCGATCAGTTGCTCCAGCAGCGAGTGATCGCGGGTCAATTGATGCAGACGACCCTCGCGCAGCAGGTAGCAACGGCTGTCACCCGCCCAGACACAGGCGCCGCGTGTGCCGTCGATCAACAGTGCCACCACCGTACTGCCCATGATGCTGTCGCGGCGATCCGGGGTGATGGTCAACTCCTGACTCATTCGTCGATTGAGCCAGTGCAGACACTTGCGCACGGCAATCACACGCTCGTCGAAGCGGCCCTCCTCGGGCAGTTCGGCGAGGTGGGTGATAATCATCTGGCTGGCGACATCGCCACACTGATAACCGCCCATGCCATCGGCGACCGCCCACAATCCGTGCTGCGGACAGTCAAGAAACGCGTCCTCGTTGCGCGCCCGCACCTTGCCGGTGTCGGTACGCGCCACACTGCGCCAAGGGTTGGCCGGCCCCATCAGAGCTGCGCCGGCAGACGGAAGCTGCGTAAGCCTTCGACGTCGAACGGGTTCGGCGAGCGCTGACTGAGCAACAGGTAGTTGGCGCGCAGGCCACCCACATCGGCCTTGAGCACCATCACATCGCGGCCTTTCAGGTATTCGGTTTGCATCAGATCGAACAGGCGGAACAACGACCACGGGCCGGTATTTTTCTCGATGCCCACCGGGCGACCGACCATTTTTTCCAGCACCAGACTCGTGCGCCCGTCTTCGGCGTCGGTTGGCCAACTGAACGACATCGGCACGATAGGGCCGTGGCGGTAGTCCATCTGCTGATTGCCGAAACGGAATTCGGCACGGCTCACGGTTGGGTCCAGGGTGTAGGGCTCAAGCTTGAATTGCACCTGTGGCTCGTTCGAGTTCTGCGCAAAGAAGCTTTGACGGATGACCTGCACGTGGCCCATTTGCGCCAGGTACAGACGAGACATCGGCAAGCTGCGGCCGTCGATGCTGCGCAGACGGTAGTTGCCCGCGCTGCCACTGACGAAGGGCCGCATGTAGGTATCGAAGAATCGATCCGCAACGCCTTGGGCCTTGAAGAACTCGCGGAAATCGCTGATGGCGACGTCGCTGGTGCTGTGGGCATTGAACGGATAACGCTGATGCAGCGCCTTGCTGTAGAACGCGTGCAGTTCCGTCTGATAACGCTGATTCAGGTACTGATAGGTGTCGTCGAGCACCAGCATCCAGGTGTCTTCGGCCAACACGTCCAGCCAGCCACTGATGGGGCGTGGCAAACGGCTGGTTGCACCGCGCAGGCTATTCAGCGCATCACGCTGGCCGCTCATGCGCAGCTTCGCCATTTCGTAAGCCGCCTGTTCCGGCTGACTGGAACGCGCCAGGCTCGCGACCTGCAATTGCAGATCGTTGAGCGCTTGCAGGGTTGGCATCAGCTCTGCTGCCGGACCGTTGTTGGCGTCCAGCAGTTGATGCAACGGTTCGAAACGGCGCTGCATGGATTTCTTTGCAGTGTCCGGCAGACTTTTGGCGAGTGTGCCTTGCGCCTTACCGGCTGCCGCAGCGGCGACTTTGCCTATGGCGCCCAATTTGCCGCCCGCATCGCCGACCGCTTCGGCCAGTTGCTCGGTGCTTTCGCTGAGGTCCGGGAAACGGGTGTTGTCGCGTACTTCCACCAACAGTTGCAGCAGCGGTGAATTGGCGGCAGTCAGGCCAGCAAGTTGACTAGCACCCTCGCCCGCGCTGCTGAATGGCTGCAAACCCATTTGGCCGATGGCTTCGCCCCAATGGTTGGCGTAGTCACGGAAATACAGCTGCTCCAGTTCGACCATCAAGCGCCGCAAGTCCATGCCGCTGATGCCGGTGCTTTCACCCAGTACCCAGTTATCCCGCAGGATTTCGTTCACCAGACTCGCACCCTGGGTGGTGAAAAATTGCTGATAACCGCGTTGGGTATAGAAGCCAGGAATCAGGTAATCGGTGCCGCTGAACAACGCGCCTTGTGGGCCGAGGTGCTGGCTGAGGCGGTATTCCGGCAAGCTGTGGGCTTGTTCACCCAGGGCGCGATACACCACAGCGGATTGCGATTCGGCCCGCAGGACCTGACGTGCCTGGGCCACCAAACCGTCGTTAAGTGGATAGACAAATCCGTGTGTGAGCAGGCGACTGAAATGCTCGTTCAAGCCGTTCTGCACCGGGGCGTTGCCGATGTAGCGCAGCGACCAATCGGCTGCAACCCATTCCTTGAGCCAAGTCGAATCACGGCGCTCGGTGAGGTTGAGCATCAGGTAGGCGCGCAGGCTGCCCAACAGCCGTTCGCGGTCGTTCATGTTGGCGCGTACTTGCGCTTCAAGGGTGCGGGCGACGCGTGGCAACAGCTGTTCTTTCAATTCACGCTGGTAGGCATCGTCGAGCACCGGGTAACTCGGCTCGCCCTGATAAAGCCCGTTGCGTTCATGCAACTGCACATCACTGAGCGCAGGGAATACGCGACTTGCAGCGTAGCCCGTGTCCAACAGCTGAAGCGCCGCCATGGCGTCATCTTGAGGCCCCAACTCGGCGTGCTGTTTAGTCAGGTTTTGCGCGAACTCTCGCAGTTGTTCAAGACGGCTGTGGTTGGCAGAAAAGCCAAGGGCCCAGAGCAGACCGCATACTCCCAGCGCAGAAAATGCCGTCACGTACAACGCACGCTGACCCCAGTGGATACGGCGGCGCTCGCGCTTGTTGAGGCCCGCGAGTTCGGCTTCGGGGAAGATCACTCGGCTTAGCAGGTGATTGATGAAGCGGGCCGAGCCGGTGAATAGCGGAAATGCCGCGTCGCTTTTTCCTGCGCCCTTGAGCGGGACGCCTGACTGAGTGGCGCTGGTCAGATAGAAGCCACGAAGTCGGCTGGCACTTTGGTAGCGATTGCCGCCCAATGTGTCCTTCACGAACTCGCACAGGCCTGGGCCAATCGCGCCCAATTTATGCGGGAAATCGAGAATGACGGCACTTCTCTCAGGCACACGCTCCTGATGCATGCGCGTGATCACCTGGCTATTGAGGCGTTGCAGCAGTGCTTCAAATTCCTGGCGCAACACCTTGAGATCATTGCCGTTCTGATCATCGGCAAAGCTCGCACCCAACACCTGATCGCTCTCCTGTTTTGTGAGCTGATCGAAAAACACCTCGAAGCCCGCAATCTCATCCGCTTTGCTGAGCACCAGGTACACCGGCAGATCAACGCGTAGTTGCTGACGAATATCCTTCAGGCGGCTGCGCAATGTCGTTGAGAGACGCTTTAGTTCATCCGGCCCATCGCTTTTTTTGCGACCCAACAGCTCGGCTGGAACCGTAATGATGACCCCATTGAGTGGTCGGTTTCGGCGACGCATGCGCAGTAGATTGAGGAGGGTTTTCCAGGTGTGTTGGTCAGCATCGTCCTTCGAATCCAGAGCGGATCCACCGGTATCAATCAACACACCCTGTTCACCGAAGTACCATTCGTAAAACGTTGGGCTCGGCTCTGCCTTGGTGTCGACTTCGTTAAGTGGAAACTCCAGACCCGAGTGTTTCAGCAGGCTGCTCTTGCCGCTCTTCTCCGGGCCGATCAACAAATACCACGGCAAATCGTTGCGCCAGCGCTCGCTGCGGCCGCGATACAGGCTGGCGGTTTTCAGGGTTCGAAGCGCTTTTTTGAACAGTTTGCGCAACCGCTTATCTTTATTCGCGATGTCCTGCTCAAGCTTCAGACGGGCGTTGCCAGCCTCGCTTCCTTCGGCTTCCTGTTTACGCTGTGTGCTCCGCCAGCTTTCAAAAACGACGAACAGACCCCATGCCAGAAACAGCGCGCTGATGCTCAGCAAACGAGCGCTCGCGTCTTCCCAGAACTTGTAATCGTCAACGGCCAGCAGCGGCCCCAGAAACCACACTGCAAGCGCGGCCAACAGGACCAGCAACAGCGTCCAGACCCACGTCTTTCCGAGGAAGGTCGCCAGCTTTTTAAAGAATATTTTCATCGTGCTTCCCTGCCCTGCAACGGCGTTTGAGTCGTTGCAGCATCAAGCTGACGGTAAGGTTCAAGAACAGTCTCGCGCTGTTCGCTCAGTACCCAGGCGAACCCGGAATACATGACCGCCAGACACATCAGGGTGAACAGGACGACCAACCACCACGGGACGATGCGCACCAGATTTCGGCGCTTGTCCTGAAGTCCATGCCAATGGGGTGACAGCTCACGCGGGACGTCGCCGCGCAGGTGGCGAATGGTTCGGTAAACGCCATCGCGGAGGTCATCCAATTCAGCCTTTTCCTGGCCATGGACGCCGTATTTACCCCTGAATCCCAATGCCATACACAGGTACATCAGTTCAAGCAGGTGCAGGTGTTTGACCGGATTCACGCTATGGCTCGTCAATATCTCGAAGAACGTTTCACCTCCTGAGGTTTTATGATGTAGCGCGTTCAACAGCGTATTCTTGGACCAATTACTGGCCTTGCTCGCTTCGGTTTGCAGCACTGCCTCATCGACGAACGTACACAACACATAGGACGCATCGTTGAGCAAATGGCTCTCGGCACCGAGGGCCGCCGCACGCGCCTGATAACCCCCGAGGTCATCCGATAACGTGCTGTGTAGGGTTTCGAGGCTGGCCTTCTTGTCCAGTTTTTTGAGCCCCGCAACGGCCGACAGCACATGAGCGGCTGCGGCGACCAGCGGGTTAATACTTGCGCTGTAGGTGTGGAGCGAATGGCTTTGGGCGGATTGGTTTTTTTGGGCTTCCAGATCCTGGGTCTGGGTCGAAGCTGTCGCACCCGTCAGAGGCTCTATGCCAGGGCCGGGGCCAGATGCACCGTTGAAAACAGTTAAGTCATCCGCGCCGAGTTGTTTATCTGTCGTTAGATCACTCATTTCTTGATCGCCCAAAAATCGAGTTCAAGGGCAGCGATTTCGCTAGACACATGGAACGCAAAACCACCGGACTTCTTCAGTTGCGCCGATTCCTCGGTGTCCAGATCAAGAATGAAATAGGCCTTGTCGGCATGAAACGCGAGTTCCCGGGGGGCGACGGGCAGCGGTCTGAGCTTGAAGCCCGGCAGGTGTAGATTGACCAGATTGCGGATGGTTTCAACCGTGCCGATCTTGAGCTGGGCAGGCAGGCGATTGCGCAGTTCTTCAGCCGTGCAATGGGCGCCGGCTACCAGCACGAAGGTCGAGCTGTCGAAATGTTGATGGTCGGCGATTATCGCGACCTGGACACCGTAATCGCGAGCTGTGATCGGCAGCGGCGTCGCATGTTCTTCAAGCACCATCGCCATCAATTGGCGGAAAACATTCAACAGCGCTTCAAAGCTCAGGCTCAGATCGCTGTGTCTATAGTTGAGCGTCACGGGTACGCGCCTGTTGGCGCTGGCGAAAGTCGATAACTCACCCACCACCGTCAGTAGCGTGCGGTACAACTCCTCGGGGTGGACGTGTTGCAGATCTTTGTAATGAAGCAGGATCAACTGCGTGCGATTCATCATCTGCATGAGCATAAAATCACCCACCTCAGAGCCACCCATCTTGCCGTTGGAGCTCAGGCGCTCGGCCAAGCCGCACAACGGGTGTCCACCAACCGGATCACTTCGTCCAAACGTCTCAGCAAATACTTCGAAGCCTTGGAATGAATGACCGTCGGCGAGTAACTGTCATTCATCGTGACCCCGCCATCCTCCGTGCAATCAGTGATCTCTCCCACCTTCAGCGTTACAAAAACCTGATCGCTTTGTTGCTCGCCCAGCAGCAAACAAAAATTCGGTCGGCCGCAGTGCACCTGACTTTCAATGCCCTCCCCGGCATTTGAATTGGCAATCGACATGTCGTAGATGGTGTAGCGCGCCAGCACGTCTTTATCTGTCTCCTCTCGGGCTTCGATGTAGTTGCCTGTCATCAGCGGCAGCCCGAGGTAGACCGCGGTTTTGCCGATGTTGTGCGGCACTTGCACCATCAGCGGCTCGATAAGACCCTCCAGGTTAAACAAGCTTCCGTCGGGGAGAATGCCGCTTGCGCGACTGAGTACCAGCTTGCCGATTTTTAAAGGTTCTACCTCGATCTCCAGCTCAAGAAACCCCCACATGTAACGCCCCAGCAACTGGGTGCGGGTTTTCATCTGGTGGTCGTAATAACGGTCGTTGTGCTGGAAGTGCTGTGGGCGCAGAAGCATGCCTTCGCGCCAAATCACTTTATGGGCGTTCATGGTCAGTCTCCTGCCGTGGCGAGTGGATTAAGCGCGTTGTGGATACCGGCCTGATCCAGGCGCAGCTCGGCGTAGGTCCGCTCGGTCGGCGACAGCTGGATCACATAGCGCCATTTGGTTTCTGGCAGGTCACGGTAGGCCGCCAGCACGCCGACATAGCGGCTGCCACTGTCGACGCTGAGCTTGAGGTCGATGCTTTCGCCCGGCCGTAACTCCAGCTCTTCACCGGCCACCCAATCGGGCGCCAGCGATTCCTTGGGCCGTTCATACAAGCTGAAAAAATCGCCATTCTCGAACGCCACCGGGTTCTTCAACTCCAGCAAGCGCAGCACAATCGGCGAGGGTCGACCGTGGAGGTCGGGGTTGAGTTGGTCACTGGCCGTCAGCTTTAAATCCAGCTTGGTCAGTTTGGAATACGGCGACAGCGTCGAGCACCCCGCCAGGAGCAACAGGGTCGCCATGGCGGCCAGAGTTTTGAAACGGGACATATTCAAACTGGACATGCGCATCATCCTTGGTAATCGGTGTGAAGACTGTCGACCAGCCGGACCTGTTCTTCGTAGGCTTGGGCAAAGTCGCGCGCCAACAGGCGTTCGCTCCAGTCATCGTCCTGGCTCAATGCCTGGTGATAACGGCCATATGCGCGCCACTGGCTGCCGGCTGTGGCAAACAGCGGGTTGTGTCCATCACGCTCGAAACGCAGGGTCAGGTGCTGCGGCGCGAAATGCTCCAGGGTGCTGCGCAGGGCCGCGCGGCTGGCGCTGAGCAAAGCCACCTGGTGCGCTTGCAGGTCATGAAACGTCCGACTGATCGCCTGTTCCGCGCTTAACTGCGGCTTGCTGGCGAGCAGCAAACTGTTCACGGCTTCGCTGGCATTCACGGCATGCTTGAGCGGATTTTTGTGGGTGTACTGCCCAGTGGTCAGTGCCAGGCGCAGTTCGTTTTTCAGCTCGCTGCGGGTGCGCAAACTCTGCTGCAAGCCGCCCACACACTGCTTGAACAGTCGCGCTGTGTTGACCGCCAAGGCTTCTCTGCCCTCCGGGTCCAGATCATCGATGTCGATGCCTAGCGCCTGGGCAAATTGTTGCCAGAACGCTTCGCCCTGACGTGCTGGTGGTGGTGCCGGTGGCGGCTCGGGAATGGGCTCAGCAGCCGGCGCCACCAACGTCGGGGTCCGCACGTGCTCCCTCTCGATGGGCGCGTAGTCCGCGCACTGCTGCGGTTCTAGCACGGGCATGTTCGAGGCGACTGGTTGATCCACAGAAGCCATTGGCATCTCCCCGAAATAGGCATCCTCGGGAATGGTCATCCCGCTGCCCGACAGTGGTGTCGGAAGGCTGACCTCGGCGGCCGGCTCGACCAAATCGCGCAGCACCTGCGCCCGGATTTTGAACCGGCCCAAATGGTACTCACCACCGTCGACGATGCGCTGTTCATCCCCGTGCTTCATCCGCTCGCCACTGGTGTTGTCCCAGGTACCGTTGGTGCTGAGGTCGGTCAGGCAAAAATGGCTGCCGCAATAGCTGACCAGCGCATGTTGGCGAGACACTTGGCTAGTGGAGTCGATAATCACCCAGCCGGAGTGCCCTCTGCGGCCAATCGAACCGCCCGCCACCGTGAACACTTTGCGGTTCACCTGCGAAGGGTCCGACTGTTCGCTGTTTAGTATTTCCAGAACCAGTTCCATTGTGCTGCTCTCCTTGCGGTCACTTGCCGCGATTGACCACATGCGGGTCACCCAGGGGACGATAGGTGTCGTCGTTGAATTTGTAGTTGCCGCTACAGCCGCCAAGGGCACTTGAAACGAGCAGCGCCAGCAAGACAGCCGGCCAGTGACGAACAGACATCAGAGGGTCTCCATGAGTGAGTGCAGGCAGAGCTGCAAGGGAACGGGATGGGTGTGAAAACGGGATCGACATGCGCGGCTCAACTCCCCACATCGCAAGCGCGAATATTCAAACGAGCCATGCGATACAGCAGGGTGCGTCGTGGCAGTCCCAGTTGGCGGGCGGCGATGGTTTGATTGCCATCGGTCTTGCGCAGGCAATCGAGCAACAAGCCGCGTTCGATCTGGCTCAGGCGTGCGCGCAGGTTCAGCCCACTGTCAGCAGGCTCCAGCGCACGCCGCAGGGCAAAGTGCTCGGGCAGTAACTCATCGCCTTCGCACAACAGGATGGCGCGCTCGACGAGCCCCTTCAGTTCACGGACATTGCCGGGGAAGGCGTAGCCACACAGGTGGTCGAGCGCGGCATCGGACCAGTCCAACTGATCGAGCTTGAGAAAGGTGCAGGCCTGACGGGCAAAATGCCGCGCGAGATCCAGCGCATCACCGCCACGGTCCCGAAGCGCTGGCAGCTCAATGGGAAATTGCGCCAGGCGGTAATACAGGTCTTCGCGAAAGCGACCATCGGCCACCCGTGCAATAAGATCGCAATGAGTCGCGGCGATGATGCGCACGTCGATTTTGTGCGTGTCGTTGGAACCCAACGGGCGGATCTCGCCTTCTTGCAGCACACGTAAAAGCTTGGCTTGCAGCGACAGGGGCATGTCGCCAATCTCATCGAGCAACAGGGTCCCGCCATCAGCGGCATCGAACAGGCCCATGCGGTCACGGTCAGCGCCGGTGAAGGCACCTTTGCGGTAACCGAACAGCTCGCTTTCCAGCAAGCTCTCAGGAAACGCCGCGCAATTCTGCACAATGAATGCCTTGGAGCTCCGCGACCCGCTGTCATGAATGGCGCGCGCCACGACTTCCTTGCCGGTACCGGTTTCGCCCATGAGCAGCACGGTATAAGGGTTATTCAGCACCTTGCCGATCAGCTTGCAGGTCTGGCGCATGGCAGGACTTTTACCGATCAGTCCGTAGCCACTGGCGACCGGCACCACGTCGACCGAAGAAGGCGGCGCGCCGGGTGATCGGCGCGATGGCTGCAGCAGGCGCATCTGCCCTAGGGCGAACGCACCCAGTTGACCCAGCGAATCGGCGAATCCCGCGAGTTCGCGATGATCACGGCTCGCGCAGACCAGCAATCCGCTGACGGCCTTGTGTTGATCGAGCAGGGGTACGCACAGCAGCGATTTCCAGGGCTTTGCGCCTGGTGGCAGAAAATCGGTCTCGTGCAGGCTGGCATTCAACTCACACAGGCTGACCACTTTGTTCTGGCACAACGCGTATTGCAGCAACTGCTCGCCATCGTAATCCGCAGGCAGGCTCGTGGCGGCTCTTGGCTGTAAAAGTCCCTGCCAATATTCGGCATTCAGAATGAGGCGGGTATGCGTGGCATCCAGCAGATACAACTGGCTGAGTTCACACGCGCTGAGCTCGGCGGACGCACGCACGAAATCGCCAAGCAACGTCGCCCCATCGTCAGCCCGGGACAGATGGGTAAACTGCGCCAACAGCGCCTGAGCGAAACGCAAGGGTTGCGGCACATGTGTGAACATCACGTCCACCTCACGCAAACTCGCACACGACAGCGCCTTGCTCATCGAGAGTGGCGTGCACCCGCTTGAGCGTTTCTCCAGCAGCCATGGCGTCGAGCAGCCGGTCGGCAATCAGTGGCAGCACGTGGGAATCGAGCAAGTAGTCGATCAGGCGCGCGCCGCTATCGCTCTGGGTGCAGCGCTCGGCAAGATGATCGACCAGCGCCTGGCAATGGCTGAAATCCAATCGGCGTCGCGTCAGACGCTCGGCCAGACGTTGCAGTTTGATCTCGATCAGTTCGCGCAATACCGGGCCACTGACCGGGTAGTAAGGCACCACTCGCATTCGCGCCAGCAGTGCCGGTTTGAAGTGCTGGCTGAGCACCGGGCGGATGGCTTCTTCCAGCGCTTCGGCAGTGGGACGATTACCGTTGCTGCAGAGCGCATTGATACGCTCGCTGGCCAGGTTCGAGGTCATCAGGATCAGCGTATTGCGAAAGTCGATTTCGCGCCCCTCGCCGTCATTGGCGATGCCCTTGTCGAAGATTTGGTAGAAGAGATTCAGGACGTCGGGATCGGCTTTTTCGACCTCGTCGAGCAGCACCACCGAGTACGGCTTCTGCCGAACCGCTTCGGTGAGCATGCCGCCTTCGCCATAACCGACATAGCCAGGTGGCGCACCGATCAACCGGGAAACGGTGTGCTTTTCCTGAAATTCGGACATGTTGATGGTGGTGAGAAAACGCTCGCCGCCGTACAGTAAGTCCGCCAGCACCAGCGCGGTTTCGGTTTTACCCACGCCGCTAGGACCGACCAACAGAAAGACCCCGACCGGCGCATCCGGTTTATTCAGCCCGGCCGCGGTAGCGCGCATCGAACGATCCAGTGCATGCACCGCCTGCTCTTGCCCCCGAATACGCGCGCGCAAATCGATGGCGAAGCTGGCAACCCTGGCATTGTGTTCGCGCGCCATTTGCGCCAGAGGCACGCCCGTCCAGGCGCTGATCACTTCGGCAACCTGTCGCGGGCACACCTCAAAACTCACCAGTCGTTCCAGCGCTTGCGCCTCAATCAGCGTGCGATGGGTTGCCTGCAATTCGGCTTCAAGGGCCAGCAGCCCGGCTGCTGCATCCTCAGTGGTTGCACCGACTTCATCGTTTTCAACGGAGCGCGCCTGGGCCACTTGCTGACGTAGCTCAAGTAGGCGTTCCGCGAGCTGCCGTTGTTCACCCCAACTTTTTTCCAGTGTTTGTTGTTCGCGCTCGGCTTCTTCAAGACGCTCTTCCAATACGCTCAATGCGTCTTGATCGATCAGCAGTCCTGCCTCGGCATCCCGACGCAACGCAATACGTTGGCGCCCTCCTTCGGCCAACTCGCTGCGCACCCGCTCCAGACATTCCGGCGCGGCGGCGAGGCTGATGCGCACCCTGGCACACGCGGTGTCGAGCACATCAACAGCCTTGTCCGGCAGCAGTCGACCCGAGAGATACCGCGCCGACAATTCGGCCGCTGCCACGACCGCATCGTCACGCAGATAGATGCCGTGGCTCTTTTCATAAATCGGTGCCAGGCCACGCAGAATAGTGATCGCCTCACTGACCGTAGGCTCATGCAGCTGCACTGGCTGGAAACGCCGCGCCAATGCCGGGTCTTTTTCAAAATATTTTTTATACTCGGCCCAGGTGGTCGCAGCGATGGTGCGTAACTCTCCCCGGGCCAGCGCCGGCTTGAGCAGGTTGGCGGCGTCCGAACCTCCCGCCTGGCCTCCCGCACCGATCAAGGTGTGGGCCTCATCAATAAACAGGGTGATCGGTTTGGGTGATGCTTTTACTTCATCGATCACGCCTTTCAAGCGCCGTTCGAACTCACCTTTGACGCTGGCACCGGCTTGCAGCAAGCCCATGTCCAGCGACAGCAATTCGACGCCCTTGAGCGCCTGCGGCACTTCGCCCCGCGCAATGCGCAAGGCCAGCCCCTCAACGATGGCGGTTTTGCCGACCCCCGCTTCACCCACCACAATGGGATTGTTTTTCCGCCGACGGGCCAGGATGTCGATCATCTGGCGGATAGCCCCATCGCGACACAGCACCGGATCTAGCTTCCCGTCGCGGGCTTGTTGAGTCAGGTTGTGAGTAAAACGTGCGAGCAGCGACTCACCTGTTACAGCGGGTTTACCGGCAGCGTCCGGCTCGGCTTTTTCTGACAACGCAAAGTCCCTCAGGCGATCACCGTCCAACGTGGCCAGCAGTGCCTGATAACGACTGCCGGCGTAACGCATCGGGTTACGCAGCAGCGCCAGAATCAACGCGGACTGGGCCACCTGGCTCTGGCCCAGTTCCAGATTGGCAACCAGTAAGGCGTCTTGCAGCCATTGCACCAACTCGGGCGCAAACACCGGATTGCGCGAAGCGCTGTGCTCGACTCGCGGTTGCAATGCAGCAGCCAGCTCACCGGCATCGACCTGTGCATCCAACAGTGCTCGCGCCAACAACCCCTGCGGTCGCTCAAGTAGCGCGAGCAGCAGGTCTTCGACCAGGATTTTGCTACCGCCACGAGCCACACAACGCTCGGCAGAACCTTCCAGGTCGCGGCGGGTTTCGGCGTCGAGCGCCTGAATTAGTTGTTGCAGGTCTACGTTGATCAAAATCAGGCGTCCTTAATGGATTTTGCTGCCGAGGGTGACGATGCCGTCGGCGCGTTCGCGTCCGAGCCAGCTGGTCCAGCCAAGACGACAGTCGTTCTGCGGGTCGAGGCGCAGCTCACGAATTTCTTCATGACGCAGTACCAGTCGAATGTCGTAATCAAGCGGGTCTCGCAGGGTGAAACGCACCAGCGCGCATAACGGCTGATAGCCCGTGCCAATGGGGAGAAAGTCGTGAAAGCTCTGCCAACTCAGTTCGCGGATGTGCACGCGAAACTTGCCGCCGCAATCGCGCACTTGCTCGCCCAGCACAAGGTCCTCGCCCAGCCGGCTATTGGCGGTTCCCAGACGATTACGCTGCTCTTCGAGAATCTGCACCGTGCGCTCGATGCACTGTTCAATAACCAGTTCGGCGTGCTTGAAGTAGTACCGCAGCACGGCCTCGATCAGCGCTGCCGAATGAGCACGCAGGCTGAGCAGGCCCAGGTAAGGCAGCAACCGTTTCCAGTTCAGCTCCCTGGCTTCGCGAATAGCCTCACCACCCAGCCCGATCAAGGCGAAAAGCTGTGCCGAAAACGGGTCCTGCGCTTTGCTTTCGAAACGCGCTTGATAGCGATATTTGCGCCAGATCGGTAGCAGCAAACGTTGCAAGCGATGATGAAAAAGGTCGAGGAAATCGCGTGTCGAATTGCCCTCTTCGCGGTCGCCTAGAGCTTGCTCGCCATAGAAGGCGGGCAGCGGCGAGCCCGCCCCCATCAGGCTGATCAAGTTAAGACGCAGGCGCGCCCGCATCACCCCGTGCTCTTCAAAAAACTGCACGCGGTCTATATCGCTGCCAGGAAAGCCAAAGCTTGGGTTGGCCTGAAATTCCAGCAGGTCATACAGCTGCTCGTCATTCATCGGGGCGTTGGATTGACGCAACCGCGCCATGATCTGCGGCACCGCCTGGAAGATCGAATACTCGCGTATGGCCTTGCTCAACCCGCTTAAAGCAGGGGCTGCAGACCCATTCGTGGTGTCCATTGGTACTCCTCACCCTGTGTGCTTTTCACGTGTAGTTCGTGGTACGAATTGAGGCTGGCATAGAGCGCGAAGAACTCGTTGAGCACCGAAGCGAAGAGGAACAAATCGCCTTCGCCGACGTAGCCCTGAGGGTCGATGATCAGTTCCGTGCGCAAACCGCGCAGAGGCAAGCCGCGATGTAGACGGTCAACGGGTTGATGGCTGATGGACTTCAGGGCGTTAAGACGGGTTTTGCTGGCATTACGAGCCTGTTGGTCGTAATAGCGCGGCAGGTCGTAGGTTTCGAGAATCACCTTGAGCGCGTTGACGTTGACAAGGGACACGTAGTTCAGCGACATGTTGCTGATCAACTTCCACAAGAAGTCGCTATTCAGGGGGGGTGGATAACTCGACGTCGGGCTGAGGATATTGCGAAAAGTCAGGGACTCACGCGCACCTGATGCCGCCACGCAGATATCCCCTTTCTTGAGCTGACGTGGCAAATTCTGATTGGTGCAGGTCAGTTCGATGGACACCGTGTCAGTACTGTCAGGGTCATGAAGGCCAAAACGCAGGAACGTGTCCAACCCCTCGTGCAGCAATGATTGACGCTGCCGAACGCTGTAATGCGGGCGGGCCTGTAACGCGTCGAAACTGGGGTCGTGCTCGAAGGACTCGAACGGCACGAACACCTTCGCATCAGCTTCACCCTTTTGACTGGCGCTCACGCTATCAACGGAAAACACACCGTAGTTCCCCCGATTCTTTTCATCGGGTAGCAACAGGTACTCGTCCTCCCTGCCATCAAACCTGATCGGCGACGCATGGTGCTTGAACAGATTGGCGATGGGCGTGCAATACAGCTTCACGTTATTCAGCGTCGGGCGCTGGCGCTGCATGCCGTTTTTATTGATGGTGAAACGCAGCAAGACACTCCGCGCGCGCTTGAGCGTGTCTTCAGGGATACGTCCGAGAACACCCAGCCCGGACAGGTCAACGAACAGAAACTTGTCCTGGAACGCAAAATATTCCTGCAAATAGCGGTAACCGTGAAAGGTGTTCAGCGGGTAAGGAATCAATGCCTCATCTTCGGCAAACCCGACGGGCTGGACGTTTTCACTTGGCAATAGGAATGACAACGTGTTGCCTAGATCCACACCTTTCATGTGCTCATGTTTAGCGTCCAACGGAATCACCTCAATGCTGTCCAGATGACGCAGCAGGCTGAGATGAAGCGTCTGGCTGATGTAGCGGTCACCGGCAAAGTGCAGACGAAGACGGCTTAGATCGAGCTCGCCAAGATGCCCGTCACACGTCATATCCAGCCGCAGCGTCAGCAAGGCGCCGTCGCCATTTTCCGAATAATTCAAAGCACCCAATTGCAGGGCCGATACCTCGGTGGCATAACACGTGCTGAAACCACACACCACACCATCAAGAGACTGACTTTCAACATGCATATTGCGTTCAGCCAAAAGTGCCGGACCCGCCTGCTTCAAGGGGTCGAACTGCAACATGCTGAACGCCGGCAACGGGCGCATGTAGTTCGGCCACAACAGGTACATCAACGAATGGGTCAGCTCGGGCAGCTCATCATCGAGTTTCTGTCGCAGACGCCCCGTAAGAAACGCAAAACCCTCAAGTAGACGTTCCACATCGGGATCACACCCGCTCTGCCCAAGAAAAGGCGCCAACGCAGGGTTACGTTCAGCGAAAGCACCGCCCAACTGACGCAGTGCGTTCAGTTCGCTTTGGTAGTACTGATTAAACGACACGGGCGATAACCTTCCTGCACGCACACTGCGTGGTTGATTTTTTCGGGTGCGACAGTGCCGCTTCAGATAAAAAATGTTCCACGTGGAACACGCGCTTTCGCTGATAACAAGGGAGGCTTGCTACTTAACCGTGACCTGTCCGTTGCTGTTCAGGCGCGCGGCAAAACTCACCAGGCGCTTGATGCCATTTACTTCGAGCAAACCCTCGATGGTGAATGCCAGTCTTAAGGGGTCGTTCTCGTTCGGAAGAGAATGGACTTTCACATCGGCCAGACGCGGCTCATACGCGCTCACGAAACCCTCTATGGCCGAGCCGGCCTGACTCAAGGACTCATGCAGGCTCAAGCTCATATTGTTCAGGTCCGGCAGCCCGTAGTCGGGAAGCGTCTGTACGCTGCCTGCACGAGTACTGAGCATTTTTGCCAAGTGGGCAGCCACCGAGTCCATGGCGCAATCCTCGCGACTTGATTCACTTCGCTTACGCGTGTCGCCGCCAAGGCGCTCGAAAAGGCTGCCGTATGCCGTCATGACGTTGCTCCGCTTACTCTTTGTCCAACTTGCCAACCAGCGACAAGGTGAAATCCGCCCCCATGTATTTAAAGTGCGGGCGCACGTTCAAGCTGACGCGATACCAGCCAGGCTCGCCTTCAACGTCGCTGACGACGATTTTTGCGGAGCGCAGCGGACGGCGGCCACGGACTTCAGAACTAGGGTTTTCTTGGTCTGCGACGTACTGGCGAATCCATTTGTTCAGCTCTTGCTCAAGGTCGGTACGTTCCTTCCAGGAGCCCAGTTGTTCGCGTTGCAGCACTTTGAGGTAGTGCGCTAGACGATTGATGATGAACATATAAGGCAGCTGGGTGCCCAGTTTGTAATTCAGCTCGGCAGTTTTGTCTTCTTCACTGTTGCCAAAAAACTTCGGTTTCTGCACCGAACTGGCCGAGAAGAACGCAGCGTTGTCACTGCCCTTGCGCATGGTCAGGGAAATAAAACCTTCTTCCGCCAACTCGTATTCACGACGGTCAGAGACCAATACTTCGGTTGGAATTTTGGTTTCGATTTCGCCCATGCTGTGGAAGTGATGCAGCGGTAAATCTTCAACCGCCCCTCCGCTCTGTGGGCCGATGATGTTCGGGCACCAGCGGAACTTGGCGAAGCTGTCGGTCAACTTGGTCGCGAACGTGTAGGCCGTGTTGCCCCACAAATAGTGTTCGTGACTGGTGGCGACATTTTCTTTGTAGACAAAGGTCTTCACCGGATTTTCTTCAGGGTCGTAAGGATTACGCAGCAGGAAGCGCGGCACAGTCAGGCCAACATAACGCACATCTTCCTGTTGCCGGAAACTTTGCCATTTGGCGAATTGCGGACCTCCGAAGTGATCTTTCAGGTCTTTCAGATCAGGTAAGCCGGTAAAACTTTCCAGACCGAAAAACTTCGGGCCCGCAGCCGCAATAAACGGCGCGTGTGCCATACACGCAATGCTGGAAACATACTGCATGGTTTTGACGTCGGGCGAACTTGGCGAGAAGAAGTAGTTGGCGATGATTGCGCCTACGGGCTCGCCACCGAACTGACCGTATTCAGCGGTATAAACATGCTTGTAAAGGCCCGACTGCATAACTTCCGGCGAGTCTTCAAAATCGTCCAACAGATCTTGCTTGGAAACGTTAAGCACCTGGATCTTGATGTTTTCACGGAAGTTGGTGCGCTCAACCAACAACTGCAGACCACGCCATGAAGCTTCCAGCGCCTGGAATTCCGAGTGGTGCAGAATCTCGTCCATCTGGCAGCTGAGCTTGGCATCGATCTCGGCAATCATGCGGTCAACCATGGCTTTCTTTACAGGCTCGCCGTTGTTCTGCGGCTTGAGCAACTCTTCGATGAAGGCCGAGACACCGCGCTTGGCGATTGAGTAGGCATCATCGTTGGGGCTGAGTCTAGTCTCGGCAATGATGCGGTCGAGGATGCCGCCTTCGAGTAGTTCAGTACTTTTTTGCTGTGCAGCTTTAGTGCTCATAGAGATGGCTTCCTTTGCTGATGAGGTCTCAAGCGTCCGGCGTAGCGGCGGCATTCATGCTCAGTTCACCCAGAACACGGGCACGCGCTTCATCGTCGGCGAGTACACCTTCGATAGCCTTTCGGAAAGCTGGCGCATTACCCAGCGGACCTTTGAGGGCCACAAGCGCATCCCGCAGCTCCATCAGTTTTTTCAACTCTGGAATCTGCTCGATCAGGTTGGCCGGGCCGAAATCTTTCATCGAGCCGACCTTGAGGTTGATCGCCAGCTCATCGGTGCAGCCCTCCTCCTGAAGACGATTGGGTACGCTCAGCGTCAGGCGCAGTTTTTGGTTGGCCAGCACGTCGTCAAAGTTGTTTTTGTCGATGCTGATCGGCTTGCGATCCTCGACTTTGCGTTCATCCGCTTGCTGGGTGAAATCACCCAGTACCAGCAGCTTCAGCGGCAGCTCGATTTCTTCTTGAGCATTGCCAAGCGCGGGTTTAAAGGTGACGTTGATGCGTTCTTTAGGGGCAACCGAGCCTTCTTTGGCCATGGCGTTTCTCCTTGCGGTTATGACCCGAGGGCCTAGGGAAGTACTACTTCAAGATCGAGGTGGCACAACCGGTGGTAAACATCTTCCTTGCGCTCTCGCACCACTTGGTTTTGCGGCAACAGTTCGCAGCAGCTATACAGGAGGTGCAGCACTTGCAGCGCAAGGTCGGGCTCCCAGGCATCAAGGCCGGCATCCCGTAATTGCTGATCGAGAGTCTCAAGCTGGGTCTTGGCCAGTTCGTACTTCTTGGCCTGGTAACACAGTCGAGCGAGGCTCAATTGCCAGAAAAAACGTACCCTTCCACCTTGAGCGCTCTGCAAGCCCTGCTTGAGAATCTGCACGGCAGCCTTGAGACCATCCCGGCGCAAAACGGGCAATACGTCTTGCAAGGCGTCTTCCCAGACGGCTTGAGTGTTATCGCTTTGCAGCGCGCCGGGCGCATCGACCACTTGCAGATGAACCAACACATGGGCGCTGATCCAGCTACGTGTAGCGTCATCCGCGAACGGCACACCGTCGTGAAAGCGCAGGTCGACTATTCCCGGCAAACGCTGCAGCAATAGCGAAAGCTGAACCTCGACCTCGCGCATGGCCAAATCGGCATTGAGCCGCTGCAGGCACTCCCACACCATGCGTTGGCCGTCGAACCAGAACGGAGAAACAGCAAGGCTGGCCTCCAGATCGACCAGTAAATCGGCGTACTGCCCTTGATCCAGGCGCTCCTGATAGCTTTTCAGCCTGTCCGCCGGCAGCCCGCGCAAGACGGTGATGTGTTCGGCGTTACGCTCCGGGAGCGCCTCAATCGTCAGCCACAACAGGGTCCGATTGAGGCGTAAGGCACGAAGGTCGGTGGCTTTCTGGCGTAGCCACCAGGCGCACAAAGGCCGTGCATTTTCCTGCTGCACACGCAGGGCTTTTTGCGCGTCCTTTTCATTGTCGATGGGCGAACCCGGGGTGAAGAGTTGAGTGGCCGCCTGTTTCACCTGGGCGAGCGCCGCGCCCATCGCCCCTGGCTCAGGCTGGTTACTCGCTGCGCGCTGCACCATGGCTGCCAGTCGTCGCCGGATTGGCAACAACAACGGGGCGTCATTGCCCAACTGCAGCGTCAGCAGGGCATCCAGGCCCTCAAAGTGTTCAACCAGACGCCTGAACAGGGACAACTGCTCTTTAATCGGCACGCTCTCTGCCAACACCTGCTCAAGACGCGGCAACAACCAATTGAAGGCGGCTACGCGGGTACGCGATTTGAGCGGGTGCAAGCACTCCCAGTGGTCTTTGCAAAGGTGATGAAGCAGGCCGAACCCCGCCAATAAGCCTGCAAACGAATTTTTTTGGTACAGTGCCCACGCCAGCCAAACCGCCACACGCAGGTCTTTGGAGTGATCACGCAAGATCAACTCGCTGTCATCAAGGATTTTTTGCCAGTCGATTCGGCTGTTCTCATGCAGCGAATGGGCCTTGCCCAGCTCACTTTCCACCGCCTCGTATTCGTTGGAAAAACGAATATCATCCCCGGCGAAGTGCTCCTTGGAGATGGGGGTCCTGGCAAGATCCAGGTAACGGGCAGACAACTCAAGCGAGTAAGTCATCCGAGGCACGCACTGTCTGCACAATACGGAACGCACATCAATGCATGAGTACCTAATGCAGGTGCGCTAAACCAACTCCATGCGGGCGTGCAGAGCACAATCCTTTTATCGCACACCATAATCAGCTACCTCGGACAATGGCGGCGATCTTAAGAGGAGACAGTCTCTGCGTATGTAGGAAAACGCCACCGCGCCTTACAGAAACGTCTGAGAGAATAGTGGCCGGTTTCTTACCTCAAACTTCGCACATTTAAGCTCGCAAAAGTTTGTAGGAAGTTTCCCTCATGTAAGTCGGAAACTAGAGATTATTAAATGGCCTAAATAACGTTTAATATTATATTCAGGCACTGTTTGTTCTAGCCGTAACAATGACTTTTATCACTAATACAACGTGATGCTATTAAACTGATCAATATCACGATGCACTTTCGTCTGGTACTTTTCTTTGTGCCGGTGGCATCGTGCACGTTTGGGTATGAGATGAGTGCTCGCGCTCAGTCCAGCCGCCCGCGCCCGAATGAAAATTCGGGCTATTGGGGCCAAATCTTGGCAAAGATGTGCGGGGAAGGTGTACTGCCCCCAAGGGAGCAACATCCGGAAGATGAGCGCTGATCAGAACAAGATCAGCGTTCTGCGACAGTCTTTCAATTGCAAACTAAGAGGTTGCTGTGAGCGCCAGGAGGGACGTCCGCACGTCATTCCTCCTAGTGCGACAGTTTTTTACTCAGCGACAGTTTTTATTGTCTATAACCACGGTTTATCCACCTGTGGATAACTTATTCCACAGTCACTGATTTAGCGAGGTTGCGCGGCTGGTCGACGTCTGTGCCTTTGAGTACGGCCACGTAGTAGGACAGCAGTTGCAGCGGGATGGTGTAGAGAATCGGCGCCAGGGTGTCGACGATATGCGGCATGGCGATGACGTGGGTGCCTACGCCGTTGCTCATACCGGCGTGCTCATCAGCGAAGACGATCAATTCACCGCCGCGTGCACGGACTTCTTGCAGGTTGGATTTGAGTTTTTCCAGCAACTCGTTGTTGGGTGCGACGGTCACGACCGGCATGTCGCTGTCGACCAGTGCCAACGGGCCGTGTTTGAGTTCGCCGGCAGGATAAGCTTCCGCGTGAATGTAAGAGATCTCTTTGAGCTTGAGCGCACCTTCCATGGCCACCGGGAACTGCGCGCCACGGCCAAGGAACAAGGTGTGGTGCTTCTCAGCAAACAGCTCTGCGACTTTTTCGACGGTGCTGTCCATGGCCAACGCTTCACCCAGACGGGTCGGCAGGCGGCGCAGCTCTTCAACCAGTTCAGCTTCAACGCCGTCCTCAAGAGTACCTTTGACCTGTCCAAGCGCCAGGGTCAGCAGCAGCAGGGCAACCAATTGCGTGGTGAAGGCTTTTGTGGAGGCAACGCCGATTTCCGGACCGGCCTGGGTCAGCAGGGTCAAGTCGGACTCACGCACCAGTGAGCTGATGCTCACGTTGCAAATGGCGAGGCTGCCAAGGAAGCCCAGTTCTTTCGCGTTACGCAAGGCCGCGAGGGTGTCCGCGGTTTCGCCCGACTGCGAGATCGACACGAACAGCGTGTCAGGCTGCACCACTACTTTGCGGTAGCGGAATTCGCTGGCCACTTCGACCTGGCACGGGATACCAGCCAAACCTTCTAACCAATAACGCGCCACCATACCGGCGTGGTAGCTGGTGCCGCAGGCGACGATTTGCACATTACGTACTTTGGCGAACAATTCAGCAGCTTGCGGACCGAACGCCTGCACCAACACTTGCTGTTGACCGAGTCGGCCTTCCAGGGTGCGCTGCACGACTTTAGGTTGTTCGTGGATTTCCTTGAGCATGAAGTGACGGAACTTGCCCTTATCCGCGGCTTCGGCGTCTTCACGATATTGCACGACTTCACGCTCGACTGGCAGACCATCCAGGGTCCAGATCTGCACGCTGTCACGATGGATTTCGGCGATATCGCCTTCCTCCAGGTACATGAAACGGTCAGTCACCTGCCGTAAAGCAAGCTGATCGGATGCCAGGAAGTTCTCGCCCAGACCCAGACCAATCACCAACGGGCTACCACTGCGGGCGGCGAGTAAGCGGTCAGGCTGTTTGGCACTGATCACGGCCAGACCGTAAGCACCGTGCAATTCCTTGACAGCGGCTTTCAGCGCGACGGTCAGGTCGCCACAGTCTTTGAGCTTGTGGTGCAGGAGGTGGACGATGACTTCGGTGTCGGTGTCCGACGTGAAGACGTAACCCAGCCCTTTCAAGCGCTCGCGCAGCTCTTCGTGGTTCTCGATAATGCCGTTGTGCACGACCGCCACCTCATCAGCGGAGAAATGCGGGTGGGCATTACGCTCGCACGGGGCGCCATGGGTTGCCCAGCGGGTGTGAGCGATACCCAAACGGCCAACCAACGGCTCGCCAGCAAGGGCTTGCTCCAACTCAACAACCTTGCCCGAACGACGGCAACGTTCCAGCTTCCCGGCATTGCTGAAAATAGCGACGCCTGCGCTGTCGTAGCCACGGTACTCAAGGCGTTTCAGGCCTTCGAGCAAAATGGCAGTAATATTGCGCTCAGCAACGGCGCCGACGATTCCACACATGGTTCTCTCCTAGCAAACGGCGGCGCAAATCAAGGTTATGCCCCGGGCTTGAATCTGTTCGCGTACCTCGGTGGGTAAACGATCATCGGTAATAAGGGTATGGATGCTGCTCCAGGGCAGCTCCAGGTTAGGAATTTTGCGACCTATTTTATCGGCTTCGACCATCACGACGACTTCGCGCGCGACCTCCGCCATGACTCTGCTCAAACCCAACAGCTCGTTGAACGTCGTAGTCCCGCGGCTCAAATCAATACCATCGGCACCAATGAACAACTGATCAAAATCGTATGAGCGCAACACCTGCTCAGCGACCTGTCCCTGGAAGGATTCGGAATGAGGATCCCATGTGCCACCCGTCATGAGTAACACCGGTTCATGTTCAAGTTCGCTCAGGGCTATCGCAACGTGCAGCGAGTTAGTCATCACCACCAGGCCAGGTTGTCGGCCCAACTCAGGAATCAACGCGGCGGCGGTACTGCCACTGTCGACGATGATGCGCGCATGCTCGCTAATGCATGATGCCGCAGCGCGAGCGATGGCTTGCTTGTACTTCGACACGGGCTGGCAACTATCGCCTATCAGCTCCTGCGGCATGGTGACGGCACCGCCATAACGACGCAACAGCAAACCATTGTTTTCAAGCGCGCCAAGATCCTTTCGAATCGTCACCTCCGAGATCTCGAAGCGTTTCGCCAATTCGTCGACACTGACTTCGCCCTGCTCGTTGAGCAAGGCCAGAATATTGTGACGACGCTGGGGGGTATTACGTTTCGACATGACAGCTTAAGTTTCGATTCGAAAGAAAACGAAAGCAATCAAAACCTATTAGCGTATTTCCGTCAAGCTGAAAAATACAGTGGATAACATTTCACCTGTGGATAACTGTAAGCGCTGGCTTATCTGCGAACCAGGCAAGGTGGTCCTTCAGGCACACCGAGTTGCGGCCTTAGCAAACAAGCCAGCTCCTACAGGGTTATTTGATTTTTACCGGTCGCTTCCACCCATCAATATTGCGCTGACGTGCACGGCCGATTGCCAACTGTTTTTCAGCAACGTCTTGAGTGATGGTGGAGCCCGCCGCCGTGGTGGCGCCGGATGAGATATCCACAGGTGCAACCAAGGAGTTATTGGAACCGATGAATACGTCCTCCCCCAACACGGTCCTGTGTTTGTTCGCGCCGTCGTAGTTGCAGGTAATGGTGCCAGCGCCGATGTTGGTTCGCGCCCCGACTTCGGCATCGCCAAGGTAAGTCAAATGCCCGACCTTCGCGGCTTCACCCAAATGCGCGTTCTTCAGCTCGACAAAGTTACCCACATGCGCGCGCGCATCCAGCACGCTGCCTGGGCGAAGACGAGCAAACGGACCGACATCGCTGCCCTCCCCCAAGACTGCCCCATCGATATGGCTGTTGGCTTTGATGATCGAGCCTTTGCGCAGGGTGCTGTTTTTGATCACACAATTCGGGCCAATGACCACATCGTCTTCGATGACGACACGCCCTTCGAGGATCACATTGATATCAATCAGAACGTCGCGACCCACGCTGACGTCGCCTCGCACGTCGAAACGTGCGGGATCGCTCAAGGTCACCCCCAGAGACATGAGCCGCCGAGCCTCCCGTTGCTGGTAATGACGCTCCAGCTCGGCCAGTTGCTTGCGATCATTAGCACCCTGGACTTCCATGGCATCCAGAGGCTGCTCAGTGGCAACCACCAGGCCATCGTTCACGGCCATGGCAATGACGTCGGTCAGGTAATACTCGCCCTGCGCATTGTTATTCGACAGGCGACCCAGCCAGTCTGCCAGTCGCTTGCCAGGCACCGCGAGAATACCGGTATTGCCTTCAGTGATGGCTTTCTGCGCCTCGGTCGCATCCTTATGCTCGATGATCGCACTGACTCGCTGTTGTTCATCACGCACGATGCGACCATAGCCAGTGGGATCGGCAAGATTGACCGTCAGCAAGCCCAACTGCTCGGCGCTGACCTTTTTCAGCAGGCGTTGCAAGGTTTCTACTTCGATCAACGGTACGTCGCCATACAGGATCAGCACGTTCTCGGCAGTCAACTCAGGCAGCGCCTGAGCAACGGCGTGGCCGGTGCCCAGCTGCTTATCCTGCAAAATAAAGTTCAAGTCATCTGCGGCCAAACGTTCACGAACGATATCGGCGCCGTGACCGATCACCACATGGATGCTCTGTGGATTAAGTTGACGGGCGCTGTGGATAACATGGCCGAGCATGGAATCCCCGGCCACCGGATGAAGAACCTTGGGCAGCGCGGAACGCATGCGAGTGCCCTGGCCTGCGGCGAGAATAACGATATCGAGTGACATGACTGGCTACCAATCCTGGGGGTCAGCGACTGTGACCGGGGGTGATTTTCAAAAAAAGAAAAAGGGTAGCCGAGGCTACCCTTTTTCTCAATCGCGCAGAAAGCAGACGGGATTAACCGCCAAACTTTTTGCGAATTTGCTGAATCGTGCGCAGCTGAGCTGCAGCCTCGGCCAGACGTGCGGCCGCAGAGCCATAATCGAAATCTGCGCCTCTTTCATGCAGCGCCTTCTCAGCAGCCTTAACAGCCAGCTGAGCGGAGGCTTCGTCCAGGTCGGCAGCACGTTGCACGGTGTCGGCAAGTACCTTGACCATGTTCGGCTGAACCTCGAGGAAACCGCCTGAGATGTAGTACACCTCAGCTTCCCCGCCCTGTTTGATCAAGCGGATCGGACCTGGCTTCAGATCAGTGATCAGCGGCGCGTGGCCTGGAGCGATACCAATATCACCCAGGTTGCCGTGCGCAATCACCATCTCGACCAGACCGGAGAAAATTTCTCCTTCCGCGCTAACGATATCGCAATGGACTGTCATAGCCATTTGCTTGCCTCAACCTGATTAGCGCCCGTTGCCGGGCGCCGGGATTACAGTTTTTTGGCTTTCTCGATCGCTTCTTCGATGCCGCCTACCATGTAGAACGCTTGTTCTGGCAGGTGGTCGTAGTCACCGTTGAGGATGCCTTTGAAACCAGCAATGGTGTCTTTCAGGGAAACGTATTTACCCGATGCACCGGTGAAGACTTCAGCCACGAAGAACGGCTGCGACAAGAAGCGCTGGATCTTACGAGCACGGTTAACCAACTGCTTGTCGACTTCCGACAGCTCGTCCATACCCAGGATCGCAATGATGTCCTTCAGTTCTTTGTAACGCTGCAACACGTACTGAACGCCACGAGCGGTGTCGTAGTGATCCTGGCCGATAACGTTCGGGTCCAGCTGGCGCGAAGTCGAGTCCAGTGGATCGACCGCTGGGTAGATACCCAGAGAGGCGATGTCACGGGACAGTACGACGGTGGCGTCCAAGTGGGCGAAGGTGGTCGCAGGCGACGGGTCAGTCAAGTCATCCGCAGGTACGTATACCGCTTGGATCGAGGTGATCGAACCGTTTTTGGTGGAAGTGATGCGCTCTTGCAGCGTGCCCATCTCTTCAGCCAGAGTCGGCTGGTAACCTACTGCGGAAGGCATACGGCCCAGCAGTGCGGATACTTCAGTGCCGGCCAGGGTGTAACGATAGATATTGTCGACGAACAACAGAACGTCGTTACCTTCGTCACGGAACTTCTCGGCCATGGTCAGGCCGGTCAGTGCTACGCGCAGACGGTTACCCGGCGGCTCGTTCATCTGACCGTATACCAGCGCCACTTTGTCGAGAACGCTGGAGTCCTTCATCTCGTGGTAAAAGTCGTTACCCTCACGGGTACGCTCGCCCACACCAGCGAACACGGAATAACCGCTGTGTTCCATGGCGATGTTACGGATCAGTTCCATCATGTTTACGGTTTTGCCTACACCGGCACCACCGAACAAACCGACTTTACCGCCTTTGGCGAACGGGCAGATCAGGTCGATAACCTTGATGCCGGTTTCCAGCAGGTCGTTGCCGCCTGCCTGTTCCGCGAAGGTTGGCGCAGGACGGTGAATGCCCCAGCGCTCTTCGGTGTCGATCGGGCCAGCTTCGTCGATCGGGTTGCCCAGAACGTCCATGATCCGGCCCAAGGTCGCTTTACCGACAGGTACGGAGATGGCTGCGCCAGTGTCTTTGACTTCCAGACCGCGCTTCAAGCCTTCGGTGGAACCCATCGCAATGGTGCGGACCACGCCGTCGCCCAGCTGCTGCTGAACTTCAAGGGTGGTCCCGGCCGCGCTTTGTACCAACAGCGCGTTGTAGATGCTCGGTACGTTTTCGCGTGGGAATTCCACGTCGATCACGGCGCCGATGATTTGAACGATACGTCCGCTACTCATTAGCTGGATCCTCTGAATATTTGAACCGTTAAACCGCGGCAGCGCCGCCGACGATTTCCGAGATCTCTTGGGTGATCGCAGCCTGACGCGCCTTGTTGTAGACCAGTTGCAAATCGCTGATCAAATCACCGGCGTTATCAGTGGCGTTCTTCATTGCGATCATCCGCGCGGCTTGTTCAGCTGCGCTGTTCTCGACCACCGCCTGGTACACCTGCGACTCCACGTAGCGCACCATCAGGCCGTCAAGCAGCTCTTTGGCGTCGGGTTCGTAGAGATAGTCCCAGTGGTGCTTGAGTCCTTGATCCGGGGTTGCCACCAGCGGAATCAACTGCTCCACCGTTGGCTGTTGCGTCATGGTGTTGATGAACTTGTTGGATACCACGGACAGGCGATCAATACGGCCATCCAGATAGGCATCCAGCATCACCTTGACGCTGCCGATCAAGTCATTGATCGACGGCTCTTCGCCCAAGTGGCTGATCGCAGCGACGACGTTACCGCCGAAGTTGCGGAAGAATGCCGCACCTTTGCTGCCGACCACGCACAGATCGATCTCTACGCCGTTTTCACGGTTTACCGCCATGTCCTTGACCAAAGCCTTGAACAGGTTGGTATTCAAGCCGCCACACAGACCACGGTCACTGCTCACAACGACATAACCAACACGCTTTACTTCGCGATCGATCATGAACGGGTGGCGGTATTCCGGGTTGGCGTTGGCCAGATGTCCGATTACCTGGCGGATGCGCTCCGCGTAAGGACGGCTAGCGGACATACGCATTTGAGCCTTGCGCATTTTGCTGACCGCCACTTTTTCCATGGCGCTGGTGATCTTTTGCGTGCTTTTGATGCTCGCAATCTTACTGCGAATCTCTTTTGCGCCTGCCATGTAACACCTATCAGGTTAGCAAGCGGGAGCCTCTCGGCCCCCGCTGCGGCTTACCAGGTTTGGGTGGCCTTGAACTTCTCGATACCGGCTTTGAGGCCAGCGTCGATTTCGTCATTGAAGTCACCCTTCACGTTGATCTTCGCCATCAAATCGGCGAGATCGCGGTTGAAGTAAGCAATCAGAGCCTGCTCGAAGCTGCCGATTTTTGGAATCTCGATGTCCACCAGGAAGCCACGTTCAGCGGCATACAGGGACAACGACATATCAGCGATAGACATCGGCGCGTATTGCTTTTGCTTCATCAGCTCGGTAACGCGCTGACCATGCTCAAGCTGCTTGCGAGTGGCTTCGTCCAGGTCAGAAGCGAACTGGGCGAATGCCGCCAATTCACGGTACTGAGCCAGAGCGGTACGGATACCACCGGAAAGCTTCTTGATGATCTTGGTCTGAGCGGCACCACCCACACGGGATACCGAAACACCGGCGTTCACAGCAGGACGAATCCCGGAGTTGAACATGGCCGATTCCAGGAAGATCTGACCGTCGGTGATCGAAATCACGTTGGTCGGAACGAACGCGGAAACGTCGCCAGCCTGGGTTTCGATGATCGGCAGTGCGGTCAGGGAACCGGTTTTGCCGGTCACTGCGCCGTTGGTGAACTTCTCTACGTATTCTTCCGAAACGCGGGATGCGCGCTCCAGCAGACGGGAGTGGAGATAGAACACGTCGCCTGGGTAGGCTTCACGGCCTGGTGGACGGCGAAGCAGCAGGGAAATCTGGCGGTAAGCCACTGCTTGCTTGGACAGATCGTCATAAACGATCAGCGCGTCTTCACCGCGGTCACGGAAGTATTCGCCCATGGTGCAGCCGGAGTACGGAGCAAGGAACTGCAACGCAGCAGATTCGGAAGCACTGGCAGCAACGACGATGGTGTTAGCCAACGCGCCGTTCTCTTCGAGTTTGCGAACCACGTTGGCGATGGTCGATTGTTTCTGACCAATTGCCACGTAGACGCAGAAGATGCCGCTGTTTTTCTGATTGATGATCGCATCGATCGCCAGAGCGGTTTTACCGATCTGACGGTCGCCGATGATCAGCTCGCGCTGGCCACGGCCGACAGGGATCATGGCATCTACAGCCTTGTAGCCAGTCTGCACAGGCTGATCTACCGACTTACGCCAGATCACACCCGGAGCAACCTTCTCGACAGCGTCGGTGAGGACGTTGTTCAGAGGGCCTTTGCCGTCAACTGGGTTACCCAGTGCGTCGACTACGCGACCCAGCAGTTCCGGACCAACCGGAACTTCGAGGATGCGGCCTGTGCACTTGGCGCTCATGCCTTCAGCCAGAGTCGTGTAAGCGCCCAATACCACAGCACCTACAGAGTCTTGCTCAAGGTTAAGCGCCATACCGAAGACGCCGCCCGGAAACTCGATCATCTCGCCGTACATGACGTCGGCCAGACCGTGAATCCGCACGATGCCGTCAGATACGCTGACGACAGTGCCTTCGTTACGGGCTTGGGAGGTTACATCGAGCTTGTCGATGCGACCCTTGATAATTTCACTTATTTCGGAAGGATTGAGTTGCTGCATTGCTCTGCTGCCCCTTCAAACTCAAGATTTCAATGCTTCGGCCAGTTGCGCGAGTTTGCCACGAACTGAGCCATCGATAACCAGGTCGCCGGCGCGGATGATGACACCACCTATAAGGGTGGCATCCTCCGCAGCGTGCAGGCGCACTTCCCGGCCGAGCCGTGCACTGAGAACCTTGGCGAGTTTGTCTTGCTGTTCTTCGTTCAATGCAAAAGCACTGGTGACGTCCACATCAACCGATTTTTCCTGCTCAGCCTTGTACAGGTCGAACAGTGCGGCGATCTCCGGCAATAGCGGGAGACGGTCGTTTTCGGCAACGATATGAATGAAGTTCTGTACTTTTACATCAAACTTGTCGCCACACACTTCGATAAAAGTGGTGGCCTTATCTGCGCTCGTCAGTCGCGGGGCCTTGAGTACGCGCTGCATTGTGTCGTTTTGCGACACAGCTGCAGCCAAGCCGAGCATGGCTGACCAATTGGCCAGTTGCTGGTGGGCCTGGGCGTGCTCAAAGGCTGCCTTAGCGTAAGGTCGGGCCAACGTGGTCAGTTCTGCCATGATCGCCCTCGCTTAAATTTCAGCAGCCAGTTTATTAACCAGCTCCGCGTGCGCGTTTTGATCGATTGTGGCACCCAGGATCTTCTCGGCACCGTTGACTGCCAGGCTGCCCAATTGGGCGCGTAGCGCGTCTTTGACGCCGTTCAGTTCCTGCTCGATCTCGGTCCGAGCCTGAGCCTTCACACGGTCAGCTTCGACAACAGCCTGTTCACGGGCTTCATCGATAATCTGATTACCGCGTTTCTTTGCTTGCTCAATGATTTCAGCTGCCTGAGCTTTAGCATCGCGCAGTTGCTGACCCACTTTATCTTGGGCCAACTCCAGGTCACGAGTTGCTCGGCTAGCAGCGTCCAATCCATCCGCGATCTTCTTCTGACGTTCGTGCAAAGCCGCGATGACCGGAGGCCATACGAACTTCATGCAGAACAGTACAAAAATGAAGAACGCAACGGACTGGCCAATCAGGGTTGCATTAATGTTCACGCCAACACCTCGCTCGTTCGTTGTCCATCACACTTGCTCAACTCGAAAAACCGAGTAATTAGTGAGCCAGTTGACCAACGAAGGGGTTCGCAAAGGTGAAGAACAGAGCGATACCAACACCGATCATGGTCACGGCGTCGAGCAGACCAGCGACGATGAACATTTTAACTTGAAGCATTGGGACCATCTCTGGTTGGCGAGCTGCGCCTTCCAGGAATTTACCGCCCAACAGGCCGAAACCAATTGCGGTACCCAGTGCGCCCAGGCCGATCAACAGTGCAACAGCGATAGCGGTTAGACCAACTACAGTTTCCATCTTTCCTCCCGACTTTTACGTCGTATTGGTTAGGTTTTTAGATTAAAGCGGTAAAGCAAAATCGTTTTTACAGCAGCCCTTCCGGGCACCCTCTCACCAACGCAAGAGGGTCATCAGACACGCCAGGCGAGTCTTAATGGTTCTCTTCGTGAGCCATCGAAAGGTAGACGATGGTCAGCATCATGAAGATGAACGCTTGCAGGGTGATGATCAGGATGTGGAAAACTGCCCACGCCCATTGCAGCACAACACCCAGGCCACTGAGCCAGAGCAGACCGCTGCCGAACATAACCGCGATCAGGATGAAGACCAGCTCGCCAGCGTACATGTTGCCGAACAGTCGCAGTGCCAACGAAATTGGTTTGGCAATCAGCGTCACGAATTCAAGCAGGAAGTTCACCGGAATCAACAACGCCTGAACAAAAATGTTCTTGCTGCCGAATGGGTGCAGGGTCATTTCGCCGACGAAACCGCCGATGCCCTTGATCTTGATGCTGTAAAAAATGATCAGCGCGAACACCGACAAGGCCATGCCCAGGGTCGCGTTAGGATCTGTCGTCGATACCGCACGGAACGGAATGTGCGAGTCGCCAGTGATCAGGACAGCCAGTTTCGGAATCCAGTCGACCGGTACAAGGTCGACGGCGTTCATCATGAACACCCAGACGAAAATGGTCAGTGCCAATGGCGCAATGACAGGGCTACGACCGTGGAAACTGTCTTTTACGCTGCCATCAACGAATTCCACCAGGACCTCGACGAAGTTCTGCAGGGCGCCCGGCTGACCAGAGGTCGCCTTTTTAGCCGCCATGCGGAAAATCAATACGAAGATCAAACCCAATGCTACCGACCAGCCGAGGGTATCGACGTGGAAAGCCCAGAAGCCCATTTCTTTGGCTTGAGCTGCGGAGTGGGCAAAGCCCCAACCGCCGGTTGGCAATTGACCAAAGGTCAGGTTCTGCAAGTGGTGCTGGATATAGCCCGAAGCGGTTTCTGCTGCCATGGTTGCCTCAAACGCCCTAAGGTCTCGAAAGTCTTGTTCTCATAAGCAGGGGAGCAAACCAGCTGACCGACTGGGTCAACATGAACACGCCGAATACAGCCAGCGGCGCCAGTGGCTTCACACCTACAAAGGTCAGCGCAAAAAACGCTGCCGTCAAAATCAGTTTGCCAGCCTCGCCGGCATAAAAAGACCGGACTATGGCTTGCGCTGCTCTAGCACCGGAAAACCGGAACGCCTTATGAGCAAAATACAAATTGGGCAGCCAAGCTATCAAACCTCCGCAAAGGCCTGAGTACCCAGCTACGACTCCGTGCCACTGCCACAGCGCCAAAGCTGCCAGCAGCAGGACTACACATTGAGCCAGCAGTACCGGAAAAACCGCCAAGCGATGGAACGGCAGGCGGTTTTGCGTGCGGCTTTCCATCACAACTGCTCCTCGAATGCCGGCCGCCAAAATCAATAACTTGGCATCATTTGTGCCGACAAAATGCGCGCAGAGTATAGGGGCGCTTTACCCCCTATTCAACTGTTAGGTAGTGATTTCCGACTACACGCTACAAAGCAATTGTTTCAGCGAATGTGAGCAAGGACACCCTGCAACTCATCCAGTGAATTATAGCGAATCACTAACTGTCCTTTTCCCTTCTGACCGTGGCGAATCTGCACCGCAGAGCCTAGGCGCTCGGCCAGGCGCTGTTCCAGGCGACTAATATCGGGGTCGGATTTGACCGGTTCAGAGGACCCGGCAGAGGCTGGTTTGCCACTCAACCACTGGCGAACCAATGCTTCAGTCTGGCGCACAGTAAGGCCGCGTGCGACAACATGTCGCGCCCCTTCAACCTGCTGTTCTTCGGGCAAACCGAGCAATGCACGCGCATGGCCCATTTCCAGGTCGCCGTGGGACAGCATGGTTTTGATGACTTCAGGCAAAGAAATCAAACGCAGCAGGTTGGCCACAGTAACGCGCGACTTACCCACCGCATCCGCGACTTGCTGCTGAGTTAGTTGGAATTCCTGCTGGAGACGCTGTAAAGCGACCGCCTCCTCGACAGGATTGAGGTCTTCGCGCTGAATGTTCTCGATCAATGCCATGGCGATAGCCGTTTCATCGGGCACATCGCGGACCATGGCTGGAATAGTTTCCAGCCCTGCCTGCTGGGCGGCACGCCAGCGACGTTCACCTGCAATGATTTCAAAGCGCTTGTCGGCAATCGGACGCACCACGATTGGCTGCATGACGCCTTGGGCTTTGATCGACAGAGCAAGCTCTTCAAGCGCCTGGGGGTCCATGTCGCGGCGTGGCTGGTATTTACCGCGCTGGATCAGGTCCAGTGGCAAATGCTGCAGTTCACGTTGATCGGCCTGAACAGCCTGTTCTTCCAGCGCACTGACGGTCGGACTGCTTAGGAGCGCGTCCAGCCCACGTCCGAGACCTCGTTTCTTAACGGCCATGCGGATTCCTTAATTTGCCTGAGCGGTGCGCGAGTTGCGACGTTGACGGCGAACCATCTCACCAGCCAAGGCAAGGTAGGCCAAGGCGCCACGCGATGTTTTGTCATACGTCAGCGCCGGCATGCCAAAACTCGGTGCTTCAGCCAGACGGATATTACGTGGGATGACCGTGTCGTAGAGCTGTTCCCCGAAATGCTCTTTGAGCTGATCGGAAACATCGTTGATCAAACTCAGTCGCGGGTCGTACATGGTGCGCAGCAAGCCTTCGATCTTTAGCTGCGGGTTGAGCAGCTCGGCGATGCGCTTGATGTTATCCACAAGGTCGCTCAGCCCTTCGAGCGCAAAGTACTCACACTGCATGGGGATAATGACCCCGTCAGCGGCAACCAGAGCGTTCAAGGTAAGCATCGACAACGACGGAGGACAGTCGATGAGGATGTAATCGTAATTCTCGCGAATAGGCGCCAGAGCGTTGCGCAGACGACTTTCCTTCAACTGCATGTCCAGCAGAACCACTTCGGCCGCCGTCAGATCACGGTTGGCTGGCAGCAACTGATACCCGCCGTGTTCGGAGAACTGCATGGCCTGGGCCAGATCGCATTCGCCGATCAGTAGGTCATAAACCGAATACTCAAGCGCGTGTTTATCCACACCGCTGCCCATCGTGGCGTTGCCCTGCGGGTCGAGATCGATCAACAACACACGGCGCTTGGTCGCGACCAGTGACGCTGCGAGGTTGATACAGGTGGTGGTTTTACCCACACCACCTTTTTGGTTCGCTATCGCGAATACCTTAGCCATTCTTGCTTGTGTTCCCAATCATGCCGTGCGGCGCAGTATCAGCAGATGACGTTGGCCCTGGCAACCTGGAACGGTCAAGGCTTGTGCGCTATCGAGGTGAAAATCTGTCGGCAATGCTACCAGCTCATCGGCGGGATGCAGCCCTTTCATCGCCAACCATCGCGTATCCGTGTCGCCCAGGTGCCGGGTCCACTCAGTAAAGTCTTCCAGACTGCTGAACGCTCGGGAAACGATTCCGGTGAAGGGTAGCTCAGGTTTGAACGCTTCCACACGGCTGTGGATAACTTCCAGGTTATCCAGCTTCAGCTCGAGTTTCACTTGAGTCAAAAAACGGGTTTTTTTGCCGTTGCTGTCGAGCACTGTGACTTTCATTTCAGGAAATAGGATCGCCAACGGAATACCGGGCATTCCGCCACCGCTGCCTACATCAAGCCAGCGATCGCCGGCGATGAAGGGCACTACGCTGAGGCTGTCGAGCAAATGCCGCGAGACCATTTCATCCGGGTCGCGTACAGCCGTGAGGTTGTAAGCCTTGTTCCACTTGATCAACAGCGCCAGATAAGCCAGTAACTGGCTGTGTTGGCTGTCGCTCAAGTCGACACCGAGTTGCTGGGCACCTCGGGATAACTCTTCGGCATGTTGCGGGGTGACCATAGAACTCAAGCGCTTTGCTCCAACTGACGGCCCGCGCCGCGTTTTTTCAAATGGATCATCAACAGCGAGATCGCCGCCGGGGTGACGCCAGGAATCCGCGAGGCCTGCCCGAGGGTCTCCGGACGAGTTATCCCCAGCTTGCTCTGGATTTCCTTCGACAGGCCGGAAATACCAACGTAGTCGATGTCTTCTGGCAATTTGGTGTCTTCGCTGGCGCGCAGCCGGGCGATTTCGTCCTGCTGACGGTCGATATAACCGGCGTATTTGGTCTTGATTTCAACCTGCTCGGCGACCTGTGGATCGCTACACCCATCACCGGTAATCGCTACCAGACTGGCGTAATCGATTTCCGGACGTGTCAGCAGGTTGAGCAAATTGTATTCGTGGGTCAGCGGCGTGCCGAAATGCGCGGAGATAGCATCTCCCTGCTCGGTGCCAGGGCGTACCCACGTGCTTTTCAGGCGCTGTTCTTCCAGCTCGATGCTTTCACGTTTGGTGCAGAAAGCCGCCCAACGCGCATCGTCGACCAGTCCCAGCTCACGGCCTTTCTCGGTCAGGCGCAAGTCAGCGTTGTCTTCACGCAGGATCAACCGGTATTCGGCTCGAGACGTGAACATCCGATAGGGTTCTTGCGTTCCCAAGGTAATCAGGTCGTCGACCAGTACACCGATGTACGCCTCGTCGCGCCGCGGGCACCAGCTGTCTTTGCCTTGGGCGCGGAGTGCGGCATTGGCACCCGCAAGCAAACCTTGGGCAGCGGCTTCTTCGTAGCCTGTCGTACCGTTGATCTGCCCTGCGAAAAACAGGCCGCCAATTACTTTCGTTTCCAGACTGTATTTCAAATCACGAGGATCGAAATAATCGTATTCGATGGCGTAGCCAGGACGAACGATATGGGCGTTTTCCATCCCGCGAATAGACCGCACGATCTGCAACTGAACATCGAAAGGCAGTGAAGTGGAGATGCCGTTCGGATAGAGCTCGTGGGTGGTCAGTCCTTCGGGTTCGATGAAGACCTGATGACTTTCCTTGTCGGCAAAGCGGTGAATCTTGTCTTCAATCGATGGGCAATAACGTGGACCAATACCCTCGATCACCCCGGAATACATGGGCGAGCGATCAAGGTTGGCCGCGATGATTTCATGCGTCCGGGCGTTGGTATGGGTGATCCAGCAGCTGACTTGCGCAGGATGCTGCTCTTTGGACCCCATGAACGACATGACGGGAATAGGCGTATCGCCTGGTTGCTCGGTCATCACCGAGAAATCCACCGAACGGCCATCGATGCGTGGCGGCGTACCGGTTTTCAAGCGACCTACCCGTAACGGTAACTCACGTAACCGTTGAGCCAAGGCAATTGATGGCGGATCGCCCGCACGCCCACCGGAATAGTTCTGCATCCCGATGTGGATAAGTCCACCGAGAAAGGTCCCTGTCGTCAAAACAACCGAGTCGGCCAGGAAACGCAGACCCATCTGTGTCACTACACCGTGAACTTGATCTTGTTCAACGATCAGGTCATCGCAGGCTTGCTGAAATATCCACAGGTTGGGCTGATTCTCGAGGATTTCGCGAACAGCCGCCTTGTACAGCACGCGGTCGGCTTGAGCGCGAGTAGCGCGAACGGCTGGACCTTTACGGCTGTTCAACACACGGAACTGGATGCCGCCTTTGTCGGTGGCAATCGCCATGGCGCCGCCAAGGGCATCGATTTCCTTGACCAAGTGGCTTTTGCCGATGCCGCCAATTGCGGGGTTGCAGCTCATCTGGCCGAGGGTTTCCACGTTGTGCGTGAGCAGCAGGGTTTTGGCACCCATGCGTGCCGACGCCAGTGCGGCCTCGGTACCGGCGTGACCGCCGCCGATGACGATCACTTCAAAACGGGAAGGGAATTGCACCACGCACC
>ERZ1463038.21-NODE-21-length-37142-cov-25.413865_pt1 | contig 37142 bp, 31 predicted proteins | sample MGYA00564479_ERZ1463038 | MGnify/ENA primary metagenome ERZ1463038 (study PRJEB39244, sample SAMEA3635134) | Helicobacter pylori | study: EMG produced TPA metagenomics assembly of PRJEB11511 data set (Assembly of a 5300-year-old Helicobacter pylori...
GGCCTCAAAGCACACCCCTTCCCGAGGCTGTCCCGAAGATGTTGATCCTGCGCGGTGCTCCTGCCCTTTCTGCCTTCCGCCACAGCAAATTACTTGAGCAGCTGAAACAAAAAGTTTCAGCTGTCAGTGGCTTGTACGCTGAATTCGCCCACTTCGCTGAGGTCACTGGCGTTCTGACCGATGAAGAACAGCAGGTCCTTGCCCGCCTTCTGAAATACGGCCCGAGTGTGCCGGTTCAAGAGCCGAGCGGCCGGCTGTTTCTGGTGTTGCCGCGTTTTGGCACTATCTCACCCTGGTCGAGCAAGGCCAGCGATATTGCCCGCAACTGCGGTCTGGCAAAAATTCAGCGCCTTGAGCGCGGTATCGCTTTCTATGTAGAAGGCCAGTTCAGCGACGTCGAGGCCGAGCTGATTGCTGGCGCTCTGCATGACCGCATGACGCAGCTGGTGTTGGGCACGCTGGAACAGGCCGCCGGTCTGTTCCGCCATGCCGAACCCAAGCCGCTGACGGCCATCGATGTTCTGGGTGGCGGTCGCGTGGCGCTGGAAAAAGCCAACATCGAGCTGGGCCTGGCCCTGGCCGATGATGAAATCGATTATTTGGTGACCAGCTTCGAGACATTGGAGCGCAATCCCCATGACATCGAATTGATGATGTTCGCCCAGGCCAACTCTGAGCATTGCCGCCACAAAATCTTCAATGCCAGCTGGGATATCGACGGCCAGAACCAGGAAAAAAGCCTGTTCGGCATGATCAAGAACACTTTCCAGATGCATGGCGAAGGTGTCCTCTCTGCCTATAAGGACAACGCTGCGGTCATCGAAGGCCCTGTGGCGGGTCGTTTCTTCCCGAACCCTGAAACCCGTCAGTACGGCGCGGTGCAGGAGCCGGTGCACATCTTGATGAAGGTCGAGACCCACAACCACCCAACCGCGATTGCTCCGTTCCCGGGTGCCTCTACCGGCTCCGGCGGCGAGATTCGTGACGAGGGTGCGACCGGTCGCGGCGCCAAGCCAAAAGCCGGCCTGACCGGTTTTACCGTGTCGAACCTGCTGATTCCCGGTTTTGAACAGCCGTGGGAAGTGCCTTACGGCAAACCCGAGCGCATCGTGACGGCGCTGGACATCATGCTTGAAGGCCCGCTGGGCGGCGCGGCGTTCAACAACGAATTTGGGCGTCCGGCCCTGACCGGTTACTTCCGCACCTTCGAACAATCGATCAGCACCCCGCACGGCGATGAAGTCCGTGGTTACCACAAGCCGATCATGCTGGCTGGCGGTATGGGCAACATCCGTGATGAACACGTACAGAAAGCCGAGATCACTATCGGCTCCAAGCTGATCGTGCTCGGTGGTCCGGCCATGTTGATTGGTCTGGGTGGCGGTGCAGCGTCATCGATGGCGACCGGCACCAGCTCGGCGGATCTGGATTTTGCTTCGGTTCAGCGTGAAAACCCTGAAATGGAGCGTCGCTGTCAGGAAGTGATCGACCGTTGCTGGCAGTTGGGCGATCAAAACCCGATCAGCTTTATCCATGACGTCGGCGCGGGCGGTCTGTCCAATGCCTTCCCTGAACTGGTCAACGATGGCGGACGAGGCGGTCGTTTCGAGCTGCGCAACATTCCAAATGACGAGCCGGGCATGGCCCCGCTGGAAATCTGGAGCAACGAATCACAAGAACGTTATGTGATGGCGGTTGGCGCTGCGGATTTCGAGCGCTTCAAAGCCATTTGCGAACGTGAGCGTTGCCCGTTTGCCGTCGTCGGTGAAGCCACTGCCGAGCCGCAACTGACGGTGACCGACAGCCACTTCGGCAACAGCCCGGTGGACATGCCGCTGGAAGTGCTGCTGGGCAAGGCGCCGCGCATGCACCGTTCGGCGACTCGCGAAAGCGAACTGGGCGATGATTTCGACCCGAGCACCCTGGATATCGACGAGTGTGTGCAGCGCGTTTTGCATCACCCGGCCGTCGCCAGCAAAAGCTTCCTGATCACCATCGGCGACCGGACCATCACCGGTCTGGTTGCTCGCGATCAAATGGTAGGTCCGTGGCAAGTGCCCGTGGCCGACTGTGCCGTGACTGCTACCAGTTTCGATGTGAACACCGGTGAAGCCATGGCCATGGGCGAGCGTACGCCGCTGGCGCTGCTGGACGCTCCGGCGTCCGGGCGTATGGCGATTGGCGAGACCCTGACCAACATCGTCGCTTCACGCATTGCGAAAATTTCCGACATCAAACTGTCGGCCAACTGGATGTCCGCTGCCGGTCACCCCGGTGAAGACGCCCGTTTGTATGACACAGTGAAAGCGGTTGGCATGGAGTTGTGCCCTGAACTGGGCATCACCATCCCGGTGGGCAAGGACTCAATGTCCATGAAAACCCAGTGGCGCGATGACGGCACCGAGAAGAGCGTGACGTCGCCGCTGTCGTTGATCGTGACCGGCTTTGCCCCGGTGGTCGACATCCGCCAGACCCTGACGCCAGAGCTGCGCATGGACAAGGGCGAAACCGATCTGATCCTGATTGATCTGGGTCGTGGTCAGAACCGCATGGGCGCCTCGATTCTCGCCCAGGTTCACGGCAAGTTGGGTCGTGTCGCACCCGACGTGGATGATGCTGAAGACCTCAAGGCGTTCTTCGCTGTGATCCAGGGTCTGAATGCTGACGGCCACTTGCTGGCTTATCACGACCGTTCCGACGGTGGTCTGTTGGTTACCACTCTGGAAATGGCCTTCGCCGGCCACTGCGGTTTGAACCTGTACCTGGACAGCCTGGCAGAAACCTCCGCCGAACTGGCAGCCATCCTGTTCAACGAAGAGCTGGGCGCAGTGATTCAGGTTCACCAGGATGATACGCCGGTGGTGCTTGCACAGTTCAGCGCGGCCGGGCTTCAGGATTGCGTCGCGGTCATCGGTCAGCCGGTGAACAACGATGAAGTGGCGGTCAGCTTCAACGGTGATCCGGTGTTTGCCGGTCAACGTCGTTCGCTGCAACGTCAGTGGGCCGAGACCAGTTATCAAATCCAGCGTCTGCGTGACAACGTCGAATGCGCCGAGCAAGAGTTCGACGTACTGCTTGAAGAAGACAACCCTGGCCTGAGTATCAAGCTGGGCTTCGATGTGAACGAAAACATCAGCGCGCCGTACATCAAGAAAGGCATTCGTCCGCAAGTGGCGGTTCTGCGTGAGCAGGGCGTCAACGGTCAGGTCGAGATGGCGGCGGCGTTCGATCGCGCCGGCTTCAACGCCATCGACGTACACATGAGCGATATTCTTGCCGGTAGCGTTGATCTGAATGAGTTCAAAGGTCTGGTGGCCTGCGGTGGTTTCTCCTACGGCGACGTGCTCGGCGCGGGCGAAGGCTGGGCCAAGTCGGCCCTGTTCAACAGCCGCGCGCGGGATGCTTTCCAGAACTTCTTCGAGCGTCATGACAGCTTCACCCTTGGCGTGTGTAACGGTTGCCAGATGTTGTCCAACCTTCGCGAACTGGTTCCAGGCAGCGAGTTCTGGCCTCACTTCGTGCGCAACCGCTCTGAGCAGTTCGAAGCACGGGTAGCGATGGTTCAGGTTCAGGAATCAGCGTCGATCTTCCTACAGGGTATGGCCGGTTCGCGCATGCCGATCGCCATTGCTCACGGTGAGGGTCTGGCTGAGTTCCGCAACGAAAACGCGTTGCTCGAAGCTGATGTGTCCGGATGTGTAGCCATGCGGTTTGTCGACAACCATGGCAAGGTCACCGAAACCTACCCTGCCAACCCGAACGGTTCGCCGCGCGGGATTACGGGTCTCACCAGCCGTGACGGTCGCGTCACCATCATGATGCCGCACCCTGAGCGTGTGTTCCGTGCCGTACAGAACTCCTGGTGTCCGGAAGAGTGGGATGAAGACGGCGCCTGGATGCGCATGTTCCGTAATGCGCGGGTATGGGTGAACTGACAGACAACGGTCGAGCCATGTACAAGCTCAGCTTCTTCGTTCCACCGAGCCATGTAGAGGTGGTCAAGAGTGCCGTATTCGCCGCAGGTGCCGGGCGAATCGGGGCTTACGACAACTGCTCATGGCAGGTGCTGGGTCAAGGCCAGTTTCGCCCGCTGGACGGCAGTCAGCCGTTTATTGGGCAGGCAGGCGAGATCGAGCAGGTGGAGGAATGGAAGGTCGAGTTGGTAGTGGCTGACGAGTTGATCGCTCAGGCAGTGATGGCTCTAAAGCAGAGCCATCCCTATGAAACGCCAGCTTACGAAGTATGGAAGCTGGCGGATTTCTGAATCAGCCGGACCAGATTCATGTTGCCTCTGGCCGGCAGACAGTAGGCGCTGACCGGGCTGCGATGGAGTACAAAGCGGTCCTGCAGTGCCTACAGAATGGCGGAGTACTGAGCCGGGAGGTATCAGGGAGGACGCCGCGTCAATCAGAATAGTCAGGGGCGGATCTCGACCATGGTGCCGTCTTTGACCAGATCCCAGAGCTCGCGCATGTCGGTATTTTTCATGGCGATGCAGCCGTCGGTCCAGTCCAGGGTCTGGAAATACCACTCCGGGTAATCATCGTTGACCGGCGTGCCGTGGATCATGATCATGCTGCCCGGGCTGACGCCATCGCGTCGGGCGCGCGCCGAGTCGCTGATGTTCGGGTAGGAGATATGCATCGACAGGTTGTAACTGTCGCTGACCTTGCGCCAGTCCAGCCAGTAAAGACCTTCCGGGGTGCGCTTGTCGCCTTCTCGAAGCTTTTGCCCCTTGGGCACTTTACCCAGCGAAATGCGGTAGGTCTTGAGCGCCGCGCCGTCGCTGATCAACTGCAGTTGATGTGCCGATTTCAGAATCAGTATTTTATCGATGTTTTGAGCAGCGATGCTGTGCGTGTTGATGACTGCTCCACCAATGAACCTCTGTTCACTGCCCTTGGGCAGTCTGGTTTCGGTGAATGCAGCTTGAGACAGCGGAACGACGCAACTACATAAAAGGGCAAGCAACCAACGCATCGAAACGGTATCCCTGAGCAATGTATGGGCAGCGCTACACGCGCTGCCCGCGGAGTAATTAGGTCTTTTTTATCTGCTGCAACGGTGCCAGAGACTCAGTTCGCACTGGGTAGACCTGCTGGATCCGGTCGGCAAAGAAGCATTCTAAGGTACGTTTTACCGTCATGAAAGCCAGCTCGGACCATGGAATGTCAGCCTCGTCGAAAAGCCGCACCTCCAGGCTCTCTACCCCGGCGGCAAACTCCAGATCTACCAGCTCGGCGCGATAAAACACGTGTACCTGACTGATGTGCGGTACATCGACCAGCATGTACAGGCTCAGGTTGCGCAGCGTGGCGCAGGCTTCTTCCGCCGTTTCGCGGCGGGCGGCCTGTTCGACCGTTTCCCCGTTTTCCATGAAACCGGCTGGTAAGGTCCAGTACCCCATGCGCGGCTCGATGGCGCGACGGCATAGAAGCACCTGCGAGCCCCAGATTGGCAGGCTCCCGGCGACGATATTAGGGTTCTGATAATGGACGGTCTGGCAATGCTCGCAGACGTAACGTAAGCGGCTATCGCCTTCGGGGATGCGCTGAATGACCGGGTTGCCGCACTGGCTGCAGAATTTCATGCTGAACGTCGATTCCTGAAATCAGTCGCTATCTTGGCGTGCCGCACCGGGGTCGGCAAGCTGAGCTTACACAAGCAGGTCCAATCAGTTGCCGGGTTGTCCTACAAGGGGTTGGGCGTATCGCCGCTTTGGTGCATTATGCCAGTTAGGCAACAGATCGAGATTTCCCATGCTGGACGAGCTACTTCGCCGTGTAAGCAGTCATACGCCGCGTACTCTGGAAACGGATCGACGTTTCCCCGAGGCCGCTGTCCTAGTGCCCATCACTCGGAGTGATGAGCCGGAGTTGATCCTGACCCTGCGCGCCAGCGGGCTTTCGACCCATGGCGGCGAAGTCGCCTTCCCTGGTGGGCGGCGTGATCCCGAAGACCCGGACCTGATTTTTACGGCCTTGCGTGAGGCCGAGGAAGAAATCGGTCTGCCGCCTGGTCTGGTCGAGGTGATCGGCCCGCTCAGTCCGTTGATCTCTTTGCACGGAATCAGGGTCACGCCTTACGTAGGCATCATCCCTGACTTTGTCGAATACCAGGCCAACGATGCCGAGATTGCGGCTGTCTTCAGCGTGCCTCTGGCGTTCTTTCGCGAGGACCCGCGTGAGCATACTCACCGTATCGATTACCAGGGTCGTAGTTGGTATGTGCCCAGCTATCGTTTCGGTGAATTCAAAATATGGGGTCTGACAGCGATCATGATCGTCGAACTGGTCAATGTGCTGTACGACGCCGACATCAGCCTGCACACGCCGCCTGAGCGTTTTATCAATATTTGATACTTACCCACGGCCTGCGGGCCATGAGGAAACCACTATGAAATATCGCTTGGGAGATTCCCATGTCGACACTCATCCGCAAAGCTGGGTTGCGCCTACTGCCACCCTGATTGGCAAGGTCAAGCTCGAAGCCGGTGCCAGCGTTTGGTTTGGCGCCGTATTGCGTGGCGACAACGAGCTGATCCATATCGGTGAGAACAGCAACGTACAAGATGGCACGGTGATGCACACCGACATGGGGTCGCCGCTGATCATCGGCAAAAATGTCACCATCGGCCATAACGTCATGCTGCATGGCTGCACCGTGGGCGATTGCAGCTTGATCGGCATCAATTCGGTCATCCTTAACGGTGCCAAGATCGGCAACTATTGCATCATCGGCGCCAACTCGCTGATTGGCGAGGGCAAGGAGATCCCCGACGGCTCACTGGTCATGGGCTCGCCCGGCAAAGTGGTGCGTGAACTGACGGACGCGCAGAAAAAAATGCTTGAAGCCAGTGCTGCGCATTACGTGCACAACGCCCAGCGCTATGCGCGTGATCTGGCCCCGCAGGAAGACTGATGAGTGTCGAGCGACCGGTTGCTTCGCCGTGTGTGAATATTTGCGCGCTGGACGAGGCGGACATCTGTCTGGGCTGCCAGCGCACCGTTGAGGAAATTACCCGCTGGAGTCGCATGGACAATACTGAGCGCCGCGTGGTGCTTGGACGCTGTCATGAGCGAGCGCGGGACAGTGGCATGCTGTGGACGGTGGGTGTGAAAACCACTCCTTGATTCTGGCGCCTCACTTTTTCGGGACGAGGCCCAAGTGATCGGCTTCGTGGTAAATTGCGCGCCTTTCTTCTCCCCATGAGTCGCCCACCAATGGCGGGCTGGCTCGATGATCTGCTCCACGAGGACCTGAGATGACTCAAATCGGAACGCCACTGTCGCCTACCGCGACGCGCGTATTGCTCTGCGGTTGCGGCGAGCTTGGCAAGGAGGTGGTGATCGAACTGCAACGCCTGGGCGTCGAAGTGATCGCTGTTGACCGTTATGCCAACGCGCCAGCCATGCAGGTCGCGCATCGTAGTCATGTAATCAACATGCTCGACGGTGCCGCCTTGCGCGCAGTGATCGAGGCCGAGAAGCCGCATTATATCGTCCCGGAAATCGAAGCCATTGCGACCGCGACCCTGGTCGAGCTGGAGTCCGAAGGTTTTACCGTGATCCCCACTGCCCGGGCAGCTCTGTTGACGATGAACCGCGAAGGCATTCGTCGTCTGGCCGCTGAAGAACTGGATCTGCCGACTTCGCCGTATCATTTCGCCGACACCTTTGAAGACTACCGTCAGGCGGTTGAGAACCTCGGTTTCCCGTGTGTGGTCAAGCCGGTGATGAGTTCATCGGGTAAAGGCCAAAGCCTGCTCAAAAGCACTGACGACGTGCAAGGTGCCTGGGATTACGCGCAGGAAGGCGGCCGTGCCGGTAAGGGTCGTGTAATCATCGAGGGGTTCATCGATTTCGATTACGAAATCACCCTGCTGACCGTGCGCCATATTGGCGGCACTACCTTCTGTGCGCCGGTCGGGCATCGTCAGGAGAAGGGCGACTATCAGGAATCCTGGCAGCCGCAGGTCATGAGCCCGGTTGCTTTGGCTGAGTCCGAGCGGGTTGCACGCGCCGTGACCGAGGCCTTGGGTGGCCGTGGTCTGTTTGGCGTCGAGTTGTTCATCAAGGGTGATCAGGTCTGGTTCAGCGAAGTCTCTCCGCGTCCACATGACACCGGTCTGGTGACCCTGATCTCTCAGGACCTGTCGCAGTTCGCGCTGCATGCGCGGGCGATCCTCGGCCTGCCGATCCCCTTGATCCGTCAGTTCGGACCCTCGGCTTCGGCAGTGATTCTGGTGGAAGGCAAATCCACGCAAACCAGTTTCGCCAACCTGGGTGCTGCCTTGAGCGAGCCCGACACCGCGTTACGCCTGTTCGGCAAACCGGAAGTCAATGGTCAGCGGCGCATGGGTGTGGCCCTGGCTCGCGACGAGACCATCGAAGCCGCCCGCGCCAAAGCGACGCGTGCGTCCAAAGCGGTGAAGGTTCAGCTATAACTGCAACTGCAACTGCAACTGCAACTGCGAATTGCCTGACGCTGTGCGTCAGGCAATTCGGTCCAGATCGTTTTCCCGCGTCTCTTTCAGGCACAGCACAGCGATCAAGCTGAGCAAAGCTGCTGCCGACACATACCCGCCAACCCAGCTCAAGCCGCCCATCGCCACCAGTTTCTGGGCGAAGAAGGGCGCCACTGACGCCCCCACGATACCGCCCAGGTTGTACGCCGCAGATGCGCCGGTATAACGCACACGCGTCGGAAACAGTTCAGGCAGCATCGCGCCCATTGGGGCGAAGGTCACGCCCATCAGGAACAGTTCGATGCAAAGGAACAGCGCAACGGCCCATGTAGTGCCGTAAGTCAGCAAGGGTTCCATGGTGAAGCCAGACAGGATCGCCAGCACACCGCCAATGATCAGCACCGGTTTGCGCCCGAAACGGTCGCTGGCCCAGGCCGCCAGGGGTGTGGCTGCGGCCATGAACAGTACGGCAAAGCACAGCAGGCCAAGGAACGTCTCGCGACTGTAACCGAGGGTCGATACGCCGTAGCTCAGGGAGAACACAGTCGAGATATAGAACAGCGCGTAGCACACCACCATTGATGCCGCGCCCAGCAGCATAGGGCGCCAGTATTGGCTAAGGAGTTCCGCCAAGGGCATCTTGACCCGCTCGTGTCGGGCGATGGCGTTGGCGAAGATCGGCGTTTCCTCAAGCTTGAGCCTTACGTACAGGCCGACCATCACCAGTAACGCGCTGAGCAAAAACGGAACGCGCCAGCCCCAGGAGCGGAACTGTTCGTCATTCAGCGTCATGGCCAGGGTCAGGAATAACCCGTTAGCCGCCAGGAACCCAATCGATGGACCCAGTTGCGGGAACATGCCAAACCAGGCGCGCTTGCCCTTGGGGGCGTTTTCGGTAGCGAGCAATGCCGCGCCGCCCCATTCGCCGCCCAGCCCCAGCCCTTGGCCGAAACGCAATACGCACAACAGAATCGGGGCCCAGGCGCCAATCGTGGCATAGCCCGGCAGCACGCCAATCAGGGTGGTGCAGATGCCCATCAGCAAGAGCGAGGCCACCAATGTCGATTTGCGGCCGACACGGTCGCCAAAATGGCCGAATAAGGCCGAGCCCAGCGGCCGCGCAAGAAAGGCGATGCCGAAGGTCAGAAACGCCGACATCATTTGTGCGGTGCCCGACGTCTGCGGGAAGAATACCGGGCCGATGACCAGCGCGGCAGCTGTGGCGTACACGTAAAAATCGTAGAACTCGATGGCGGTGCCAATGAAGCTGGCAACGGCCACGCGCCGGACCGAGTTGGCCGGTTTGGTCGCTGCGGCATCGTGCTCGAAAGTGGTGCTATTGGTCATCCGAATGTCCCTGTTGGATTTTTGTTTTTATGATGTCGCCAAGGTTCAGCGAGTGGCGCTTTTTCGGGTGCGGCGGTGAACAGTCGGCGTGATCGGGAAGCGCTTAAACGGCGGCGCGAGTGCTGCTGTTCTGCCACATCAGGACTCGGGTGACCCGATTGTCTTCGGTTTCGAGAATTTCCAGACGGTATGGCCCGATTTTCACGCATACCGAGCTGTCTGGAATGGTTTCCAGTGCTTCGGTGACCAGGCCATTGAGGGTTTTTGGGCCATCGGAAGGCAAGTGCCAGCCGAGACTTTTGTTCAATTCGCGAATCGACGCAGCGCCATCAATCACCAGGCGACCGTCGGTTTGCGGGTGGATATGCGGATTGTCGAAGCTCTGTTCGTTTTCAAACTCACCGACGATTTCTTCAAGGATGTCTTCCAGGCTGACAATGCCAAGCACTTCGCCGTACTCGTCGACGACCACGCCCAGGCGGCGCTGTTGCTTGTGAAAATTCAGCAGTTGCAGTTGCAGCGGGGTGCTTTCCGGGACGAAATAAGGATCGTAGCAAGCCTCGATCAGGTCTTCTTTGGTCAGGTCGGCATGCGGCAGCAAATGGCTGATCTGGCGTGTATTGAGTACACCTTCCACTTGGTTGATATCGTTGTGGTACACCGGCAGCCGCGTATGGCGGGAGATGATCAGTTGTTCGATGATGCGCTGGATCGGGTCATCCAGATTGATGCCGTCGACTTCGCTACGCGGTACCAGAATGTCGTTCACGGTAATGCTGTCCAGCGCGTGAATGCCCGATAGTACATGTGAGCGGCTGGGCTGGTTATCCTGCTGGCCGTCATGGAGCAAGACCGTCAGCGGTACTTCATTGTCCTTTTTGCGGGCGTTCGGTTTGTCGCGGATACCGAAGGGTCGCAGTAGCGTGCAGGCGATGGCGGAGAACAGCCAGGCCAAGGGAGAGAGTAGCTTCATGGGCAAGCGCAGAGTGCTGTTACCCAGCATCAATATCGCTTCCGGGTAACGTGCCGCCAGGGTGCGCGGTATGAATTCGGCAAAGATCAACAGCACACTGCTGACGCCGATCCACGCCAGCGTAGGCCCGTTGTTGTACCAGAAGTGCAGCGCCAACAGCATGCTGATGATGGTGATCAGTACTTTGATCAGGGTATTGCTCAGGATCAGGCTGCCCAGCTCAAACGCCAGTTTGGGCATGGAGGTGTCAGTAGCGCGACCGTTCGGACGCACAGCCTTGAGGTACTGGTGTGCGGCGTCTACCGCAGTGAGCAGGCCGGACCAAAGAATCAGCAGGGTCAATACACCAAACATCGGGCCGATGGGCAGGTTATTCATGATCAACGCCCGTCAGATGTGCAGAATGAATTCGCGTACCAGCTTGCTGCCGAAATACGCCAGCATCAGCAGGCAGAAACCGCCTAGGGTCCAGCGAATTGCCTTGTGTCCGCGCCAGCCGAGACGGTTGCGTCCCCACAGCAGCACGCTGAAAACCACCCAGGCCAGGCAGGCGAGGAGTGTTTTGTGCACCAAGTGCTGGGCGAACAGATTTTCGACAAACAGCCAGCCCGAGATCAGTGACAGCGAGAGCAGGCCCCATCCTGCCCAGAGGAAACCAAACAGCAGACTTTCCATGGTTTGCAGTGGCGGGAAGTTCTTGATCAGTCCGGACGGACGTTTGTGTTTGAGTTGGTGATCTTGCACCAGTACCAGCAAGGCCTGAAACACCGCGATGGTGAACATGCCGTATGCCAGGATCGACAGCAGAATGTGGGCCAGAATGCCCGGTGCTTCATCGATGGGCTGGACCGTACCGGTGGGCGCGAACTGTGCTAGCAGCACCGTCGCCAGCCCGAGCGGGAACAGCAGCACCAGCAGGTTCTCCACGGGTATTCGCGCACAGGCGAGCATGGTCAGGGCAATAACAGCGACCGCGATCAGGCTCGCGGCACTGAAAAAGTCCAGGCCCAGGCCGACGGGTGTAATCAGCTGGGTGTAAAGACTGAGCCCGTGAGCGATTACAGCGAAGCCGCCGAGCAGGCAAAGTAGACGTTTATCCACCTTTGCACCTTGGCGCAGGCGGATGCTTTGATAAAGGGTCGCAGCGGCATATAAGCAGGCGGCGGCGAGACTGGGAAGCAAGCTGGGTGACAAGGGAAGCATAAATCCTGTTAGGCAAGCCCGAAAGACGCTGAGTTTGGCATAGAACCGACATTTCACGAAAGACTACAGAAGCAGACTCGATGGTGTCCGTCCAGCAGAGTCTTCGCTATAATCCGTCACCTGCTCAAGTCGCAGGCTCGTCGAACACTGTTTTTAGCCGTTGTTTTCAACAACGGGCCACCACGAGCCGGACCGCACCAACCGGGGTTCAACTAGAGCCTGAAAGGATCGCGCATGTTTGAAAACCTTACAGACCGCCTCTCGCAGACGCTTCGCCATGTTACCGGCAAGGCGAAGCTGACCGAGGACAATATCAAAGACACCCTGCGTGAAGTGCGCATGGCTTTGCTTGAAGCCGACGTTGCCTTGCCGGTGGTTAAAGACTTCGTCAATAAGGTCAAGGACCGCGCTGTCGGTACCGAGGTGTCGCGCAGCCTGACGCCGGGCCAGGCGTTCGTGAAGATCGTCCAGGCCGAACTCGAAGAGTTGATGGGGGCGGCCAACGAAGATCTGGTCCTCAACGTCACACCACCGGCCGTGGTCTTGATGGCGGGCTTGCAGGGCGCGGGTAAAACCACCACCGCCGGCAAGCTGGCGCGCTTTCTCAAAGAGCGCAGAAAGAAAAGCGTGATGGTGGTCTCGGTGGACGTTTATCGTCCTGCGGCCATCAAACAGTTGGAAACCCTGGCCAACGACATCGGCGTGACGTTCTTTCCGTCCGATATCAGCCAGAAGCCGGTAGAGATCGCGCTGGCGGCCATCAAAGAGGCCACGCTCAAATTCATCGACGTGGTGATCGTCGATACCGCCGGTCGCTTGCACATCGATGTCGAGATGATGGGCGAGATCCAGGCGTTGCACGCGGCAACCAAGCCAGCTGAAACGCTGTTCGTGGTTGACGCCATGACCGGTCAGGATGCGGCCAATACCGCCAAGGCCTTTGGCGATGCGTTGCCGTTGACCGGTGTGATCCTCACCAAAGTCGATGGTGATGCTCGTGGCGGCGCGGCGCTGTCGGTGCGTGCGATCACCGGCAAACCGATCAAGTTCATCGGTATGGGCGAGAAAAGCGACGCCCTCGAACCGTTCCACCCGGACCGGATCGCCTCGCGCATCCTCGGTATGGGCGATGTGCTGAGCCTGATCGAACAGGCCGAACAGACTCTCGACAAAGACAAAGCCGATAAACTGGCGAAAAAACTGAAGAAGGGCAAAGGCTTCGACCTCGAAGACTTCCGCGATCAGTTGCAACAAATGAAAAACATGGGCGGCCTTGGCGGGCTCATGGACAAGCTGCCGAACATGGGCGGGGTGAATCTGGCGCAGATGGGCAATGCTCAGAACGCCGCTGAAAAGCAATTCAAGCAGATGGAAGCCATCATCAACTCGATGACCCCGGCCGAACGCCGTGACCCGGACCTGATCAGCGGTTCGCGCAAGCGCCGGATCTCCATGGGTTCAGGCACTCAGGTGCAGGATATCGGGCGTCTGATCAAGCAGCACAAGCAGATGCAGAAGATGATGAAAAAATTCTCCGCCAAAGGCGGTATGGCAAAAATGATGCGCGGCATGGGCGGAATGTTGCCCGGCGGCGGCATGCCGAAGATGTGATTGCATAGCGCGGGAGACTCTTTTCGCGCATCCCTACACGGAGGGTGACCTCCAGTAACCTTGCTTTTTGCAGGGTTGATAAGCCGCTGTTCGCAGCGGCTCCATAGCAGATCTGGATGGCATGCCGATAGGCGCCGGAAAAAGACATTTGCAAATGTCCGGATATTCCTTAGAATATGCGGCCTTTCGGGCACCTATGCCCGCTGTGCATCTTAAGATTTGCAGCACCGACTACAGGAACGATGTCCACATGCTAACCATCCGTCTCGCCCTTGGCGGCTCCAAAAAGCGCCCGTTTTACCACCTCACCGTGACCGACAGCCGCAACCCGCGCGATGGTTCACACAAAGAACAAGTTGGTTTCTTCAACCCGGTTGCCCGTGGTCAAGAAGTCCGTTTGTCCGTGAACGAAGAACGCGTGACTTACTGGTTGAGCGTTGGTGCACAACCTTCTGAGCGTGTTGCTCAGTTGTTGAAGGAAAATGCTAAGGCTGCGGCCTGAGCAATATGAACGCGACGCCTGCAGTAGCCGAAGATTTGATCGTTATCGGCAAGATTTATTCTATTCATGGCGTTCGCGGCGAAGTGAAGGTTTATTCCTTTACTGATCCGATTGGAAACCTGTTGGATTACAAGACCTGGACGCTTCGGCGCGAAGGCGATGTGCGACAGGTAGAGCTGGTCAGCGGACGCTTGCAAAACAAGTTCCTGGTCGTAAAGCTCAAAGGTCTCGATGACCGTGAGGAAGCTCGTCTTCTGTCCGGTTTTGAGGTCTGCGTGCCGCGCAACCTGTTCCCTGATCTGACCGACGGCGAGTACTACTGGTACCAGCTGGAGGGTCTTAAGGTCATCGACCACCTAGGGCAATTGCTCGGGAAAATCGATCACCTTCTGGAAACTGGCTCGAACGATGTAATGGTGGTCAAGCCTTGTGCAGGCAGTCTGGATGATCGCGAACGCTTGTTGCCCTATACAGAGCAATGCGTGTTGGCAGTCGACCTGGGTGCTGGCGAGATGAAGGTGGATTGGGATGCGGACTTCTAAGCGACATGGCTAGCCTACGCGTAGAAGTGATCAGTCTGTTCCCCGAGATGTTTTCCGCCATCAGCGACTACGGCATTACCAGCCGTGCGGTGAAACAAGGGCTTTTACAGCTGACTTGTTGGAATCCGCGGGACTACACCACAGATCGACATCACACTGTGGATGATCGCCCATTTGGCGGTGGTCCGGGCATGGTGATGAAGATCAAGCCTCTTGAAGACGCTCTGGTTCAGGCCAGGCAGGCAGCAGGGGATGCGGCGAAGGTTATTTACCTGTCGCCACAAGGCCGCCAACTGACTCAGTCGGCGGTACGCGAACTGGCGCTAGGGGAAGCATTTATCCTCATCGCGGGTCGTTATGAAGGCATTGACGAGCGTTTCATTGAAGCTCATGTCGATGAAGAGTGGTCGATTGGTGACTATGTACTTTCCGGTGGCGAGCTGCCGGCGATGGTCCTGATAGACGCGGTTACGCGGCTGCTGCCTGGAGCTTTAGGGCATGCGGACTCCGCGGAGGAAGATTCCTTCACGGATGGTCTGCTGGATTGCCCGCATTACACCCGACCGGAGGTGTATGCGGATCAGCGTGTTCCCGACGTGTTGCTAAGTGGCAATCACGCGCACATCCGGCGTTGGCGTTTACAGCAGTCCCTTGGGCGGACCTATGAACGACGCGCCGATCTTCTGGAAAGCCGCTCGCTTTCTGGAGAAGAGAAGAAGCTGCTGGCGGAGTATCTCCGCGAGCGGGACGATAGTTAACGTATCGATGGTAGATCCTGATGATCTACCTTAGGAGCACAGCATGACTAACAAAATCATTCTGCAACTCGAAGCTGAGCAGATGACTAAAGAGATCCCTCCCTTTGCCCCGGGCGACACTGTTGTCGTTCAGGTGAAAGTGAAGGAAGGCGACCGTTCGCGTCTGCAAGCGTTCGAAGGCGTTGTGATTGCCAAGCGTAACCGTGGTGTGAACAGTGCTTTCACTGTTCGTAAAATCTCCAACGGTGTTGGCGTAGAGCGTACTTTCCAGACTTACAGCCCGCAAATCGACAGCATGGCTGTGAAACGTCGCGGTGACGTTCGCAAAGCCAAACTGTACTACCTGCGTGACCTGTCCGGTAAAGCAGCTCGCATCAAAGAAAAACTGTCTTAAGTTCAGTCTTTCCGATGCAAAAAAAAGCAGCCTAAGGGCTGCTTTTTTGTTGCCCGGTTTTTAATCTCCATCGGGCAACGCTCGCCGCGCCATGACCCGGTGTGGAACACTGCCACCGACTTTATTACAGAAGCCCCGAATATCATGCCTGCTATTGATCACCCGCTGATTGACCGTTTTCTCGACGCGTTATGGCTGGAGAAAGGCCTGTCGGATAACACCCGCGAGGCTTATCGCAGCGATCTGGCTTTGTTCAATGGCTGGTTGCAGGAGCAAGATGTTGAATTGAGTAGCGCGGGTCGGGAGCTGATTCTCGATCACTTGGCCTGGCGCCTGGACAAAGCGTACAAGCCTCGTTCGACAGCGCGCTTTCTGTCCGGCCTGCGCGGGTTTTATCGGTTTTTGCTGCGGGAAAAGTTGATCCTGGTCGATCCGACCCTTCAAGTGGACATGCCGCAACTGGGCAGACCCTTACCTAAGTCATTGTCCGAGGCCGACGTTGAGGCGCTGTTGGCCGCGCCGGATCTTGGCGAGGCCATCGGTCAGCGTGATCGGGCGATGCTTGAGGTGCTGTACGCCTGCGGCTTGCGCGTCACTGAACTGATCAGCTTGACCCTTGAGCAAGTCAACTTGCGCCAAGGCGTCGTGCGGGTCATGGGCAAGGGCAGCAAGGAACGACTGGTGCCGATGGGGGAGGAGGCGATTGTCTGGATCGAACGCTACATGCGTGATGCGCGGTGGGAGCTGTTGAACGGACGGCCCAGTGACGTGCTGTTCCCAAGTCAGCGCGGTGAGCAGATGACCCGCCAGACGTTCTGGCATCGTATCAAGCACCAGGCCAAGGTCGCCGGAATCGGCAAGTCCCTTTCGCCGCATACCTTGCGCCATGCCTTCGCTACCCACCTGCTCAATCACGGCGCTGACCTGCGAGTGGTGCAGATGTTGTTGGGGCACAGTGATTTGTCCACGACGCAGATATACACTCATGTAGCCCGCGCAAGATTGCAGGAAATACATGCAAAGCATCACCCTCGTGGCTGATTTCCAGGCCTGCCGGGAGGTGTCCTGCGTCACTCTCAGTCGGCCTGACAGCCCTTATGTGATAGGCTTTGCCGGTTTCGAAAATTGGGCAGCACTAAAACGCCTGCGGTCCCCCATGACCGCCGTTTTCAGCAGCGCCCATCTGTCCACCGTTCAAGGAGTCCCCATGCGCGTGACCCGGATTTTCGCCGCCGCAGTTATTGCGTTGGCCAGTACGCTCAGTATGTTCGCTCAGGCGGATGATGCCGCCGATAAAGCCATCCGCAAGGCCCTTGAAACGCTGCAGCTCGAGCTGCCAGTCGACAGCATCGCCAGTAGCCCGCTGAGCGGTCTGTATGAAGTCAAACTCAAAGGCGGTCGCGTGCTGTATGCCAGCGCTGACGGCCAGTTCGTGATGCAGGGGTATCTGTTTCAGATCAAGGACGGTAAACCGGTCAACCTGACCGAGAAGACCGAACGCTTGGCCATTTCGAAAACCATCAACGGCATTCCTACCGGTGACATGGTGGTCTATCCGGCCATCGGCGAAACCAAATCGCACATCACCGTGTTTACGGATACCACCTGCCCGTATTGCCACAAGCTGCACGCTGAAGTCCCCGAGCTGAACCGTATGGGGATTGAAGTGCGCTACGTTGCCTTCCCGCGTCAGGGCCTGGGTTCGCCGGGCGATGAGCAACTGCAGGCGGTCTGGTGCTCCAAGGACCGCAAAGGCGCCATGGACCGTATGGTCACCGGCAAGAATATCGAAGCACCGAAATGCGCCAACCCAGTGTCCGGGCAATTTGCCATAGGGCAATCGATTGGTGTCAATGGCACGCCAGCCATCGTGCTGGCGGACGGTCAGGTGATTCCGGGCTATCAGCCGGCCAAACAAGTGGCCAAGCTGGCATTGAGCGCCCAATAATCCTGTTTCGCCAGGGTTAGCTTTTGACGATCATGGAGCCGCGGGTTTACCGTCGCTTTATTAAACAGCGAGCCACCTCACAGCAGGTGGCTGTTTTCCACGGCCGGCCTCGCGTCGGCCGTTTTATGGGGACTTCATAGTGAAACCGGTCAAAGTAGGCATCTGTGGGCTGGGTACTGTCGGTGGCGGTACCTTCAACGTACTTCAGCGTAACGCCGAGGAGATTTCCCGCCGCGCCGGCCGTGAAATCGAAGTAGCGCAAATTGCCATGCGTACGCCAAATCCCCTCTGCCAGATTACCGGTACCCCCATTACCCACGACGTTTTTGCCGTCGCGACCAACCCTGAAATCGATATCGTCATCGAGCTGATCGGTGGCTACACCGTTGCCCGCGATCTGGTCCTGCTGGCCATCGAGAACGGCAAGCATGTTGTCACTGCCAACAAGGCACTGATCGCCGTGCACGGTAACGAAATCTTCGCCAAAGCCCGTGAGAAGGGGGTGATCGTTGCGTTCGAAGCCGCTGTCGCCGGTGGCATTCCAGTGATCAAGGCGATCCGTGAAGGCCTGTCGGCCAACCGCATCAACTGGGTCGCCGGGATTATCAACGGCACCGGCAACTTCATCCTCACCGAGATGCGCGAAAAGGGCCGTACCTTTGCTGACGTGCTGGCCGAAGCCCAGGCTCTGGGTTACGCCGAAGCCGATCCGACTTTCGACGTCGAAGGTATCGATGCTGCGCACAAACTGACCATTCTTGCGTCGATTGCCTTTGGCATCCCGCTGCAGTTCGACAAGGCCTACACCGAAGGCATCACCAAGCTGACCACTGCTGACGTGAACTACGCCGAAGCGTTGGGCTACCGTATCAAACACCTGGGCGTGGCACGTCGCACGGCTGCGGGCATCGAGCTGCGGGTTCACCCGACCTTGATCCCGTCCGATCGCCTGATCGCCAACGTCAATGGCGTGATGAACGCAGTGATGGTCAATGGTGATGCCGCGGGTTCGACCCTGTTCTACGGTGCGGGTGCCGGCATGGAGCCTACAGCGTCCTCAGTGGTCGCCGATCTGATCGACGTGGTTCGTGCCATGACCTCGGATCCAGAGAACCGTGTTCCGCACCTGGCCTTCCAGCCAGACTCGTTGTCCGACCACCCGATTCTGCCGATCGAAGCCTGCGAAAGCGCTTACTACTTGCGGATTCAGGCCAAGGATCACCCGGGTGTTCTGGCGCAAGTGGCGAGCATTCTGTCCGAGCGTGGGATCAATATCGAATCGATCATGCAGAAAGAAGTCGAAGAACAGGACGGTCTGGTACCGATGATTCTGCTGACTCACAGCGTCCTCGAACAACGTATGAACGACGCGATCACAGCCCTTGAAGCCTTGCAGGATGTGGTCGGCAGCGTGGTGCGTATTCGTGTTGAACAGCTGAACTAACCGCGGCTATCGAATCAAGCAGCTCTTGTTTTAGAGAGGAACAATCATGCGTTACATCAGTACCCGCGGCCAAGCGCCAGCCCTGAACTTCGAAGACGTGCTGCTCGCGGGTCTTGCCAGTGATGGCGGCCTGTATGTGCCGGAAAACCTGCCGCGCTTTACCCTGGAAGAAATCGCCTCCTGGGCGGGTCTGCCGTATCACGAGTTGGCGTTCCGGGTCATGCGCCCCTTCGTCACCGGCAGCATCCCGGATGCCGACTTCAAAAAGATTCTGGAAGAAACCTATTCGTCGGGAGAGGGGGGCGTATTCGCCCACAGCGGCATTGCGCCGCTGCGCCCGTTGAATGGCAATGAGTGGGTGCTTGAGTTGTTCCATGGTCCCACCCTGGCCTTCAAGGACTTCGCCCTGCAACTGCTTGGGCGTCTGCTCGATTATGTGTTGGCCAAGCGTGGCGAACGCGTAGTGATTCTGGGCGCGACCTCCGGTGATACGGGCTCGGCCGCCATCGAAGGCTGCCGTCGTTGCGACAACGTCGACATCTTCATCCTGCATCCGAACAATCGTGTCTCGGAAGTTCAGCGTCGGCAGATGACTACCATCTTCGGTGAGAACATCCACAACATTGCCGTCGAAGGCAACTTCGATGACTGCCAGGAGATGGTCAAAGACAGCTTCGCCGATCAGGACTTTCTCAAGGGCACGCGTCTGGTTGCGGTCAACTCGATCAACTGGGCGCGGATCATGGCTCAGATCGTGTACTACTTTCATGCGGCCCTGCAGCTCGGCGGGCCGGCGCGTTCGGTTGCGTTCTCGGTTCCAACCGGTAACTTCGGCGATATTTTCGCCGGTTACCTGGCGCGCAACATGGGCTTGCCGATCAGCCAGCTGATTGTCGCCACCAACCGCAATGACATTCTGCACCGCTTCATGAGCGGCAATCAGTACTCCAAGGAAACCCTGCACGCGACCCTGTCGCCGTCCATGGACATCATGGTGTCGTCGAACTTCGAGCGTTTGCTGTTCGATATGCATGGGCGCAATGGCGCCGCCATCGCTGGCTTGATGGACACCTTCAAGCAGACCGGTACGTTTAGCGTCGATGAAGATCGCTGGACCGAAACCCGCAAGCTGTTCGATTCTCTGGCAGTCAGCGATGAGCAGACCTGCGAGACCATCGCCGAAGTCTTCGCGCAGACGGGCGAAGTGCTCGATCCGCACACCGCCATTGGGGTCAAGGCCGCCCGCGATTGCCGTCGCAGCCTGGATACGCCGATGGTGATTCTGGGGACCGCGCATCCGGTCAAGTTCCCGGATGCAGTGGAGAAAGCCGGTGTAGGAAAAGCCCTTGAGCTGCCTGCACATTTGGCTGATTTGTTTGAGCGAAACGAGAAGTGCACCGTTCTGCCAAATGACCTTAAAGCCATACAGGCCTTCGTCAGCCTGCACGGTAATCGCGGCAAACCGCTCTGACGGTATCGTTGTGTAACAAGATCAGGCCCGCCATTTGGCGGGCTTTTTTGTTTTTGCGTGCCACACTCCGGGGGTTTTGGATCCCTACGGACGGGAAGACTGCGGTGAAGAAAGTCAGCAGGCACGGTATGAGTGCCACAAACAAAAGCGTTTTGCACACAGCCTTGCTGTGGATGCTGTTATTCCTGAGTCAGGCCGCGCCCGCTGCGCAAAGTTTGCCTTTCAGTCTGGTGGCACCCTTTGTAAGCCTGCCGCCCATGCTCCTGGAACCTCAGGATCAACAATGGCTCGATCAGCATCGCCCCCTTCGCGTGGGCATCTCGATTGCCGATTACGAGCCGATCGACATCACCAGTGATCGCAATCGCTATCAGGGCATTAGCGCCGACTACCTGAGCCTAATTGGCAGCACGCTGTCGGTGCCCATGCAAGTAGTAGGTTTCGCCCGACGCGAAGAGGCCATTCTCGCCCTGCGTAACGACACCATCGATATTCTTACCAGTGCCAATGGCTTCGAGCGAGGCGTGAAGGAATTGGCGTTTTCCGCCGACTACATGCCCGACCGCTCGGTGATCGTCGGACGCGGGAGTGACGTGACCCTGCCGTCCGGGCTGAAGGGTAAAAAAGTGGTATTGCTCGATGGCTACGCCGATGCGCGGGTGGTCCATGCGGTTTATCCCGACAGCGAAATTATCCTCGCGCCTAATCTCTACAGTGCTCTTGAGGCCTTGAGCCAAGGTGAAGTCGATGCGTTTATCGGCAACGAGGTCATCGTGCGCTCCTACAGTGCCTTGCGCCCCTATCTGGGGTTACAGATCAAATCCGAAAGCGCACTGCCGCCGGTTGGGTTCTCGTTCGCTACTCGCAAAGAAGACGGGACCCTGCTTTCGATGATTGACCGTGCGCTCAAGCGTATCGACCCGTCGGTCAGGCGCGAGGTAGTCGTGCGCTGGACCACGGGCCTTGGCTCGGACATCGCCCGGCAACGCATCAAGTTGACGACCGCCGAGCAAGGCTGGGTCCGCAAACATCCGCGTGTCACGGTGGCTTCTGGCCAACATCCGCCGTACTTGTACCAAGACAAGAACGGCCAGTGGGTTGGCCTGAATGTGGACGTGCTGGCGCGTATTTCGCGCATGACCGGCCTGCAGTTCGTGCACAAGGAATCGTCTTCGACGGAAGAAACCATGCACTTGCTGCGCACCGGTCAGGCCGACATGAATACGACCTTGGGGGAGAACGCTGAACGCAAGAAGTTCCTCGGCTTCACCTACTCGTATGGTGGTAATGCCTGGGTTTTCGTCGTGCGCAGCAAGGACCCGTCGCCGCTGACCCTGAATGATCTGTCAGGACGGGTTCTGGCGCTGCCCGCCAAACATGCGCTGGAAGACTTTATCCGGCGCAGTCATCCAGATATCAAGCTTCGATCGGTCAAGACCTACGAGCAAGCCCGTCAGTTGGTCGAAGACGGTCAGGCCGATGCAACCATCCAGAATGAGGCAGGGGCCTATCTGTTCCCGCCGGGGGTGCTGAAAGTCGGTCGTAGTGTTGAGGGGCAATGGTCACCTGATCGTTTTTCAGTGGTCGAGACTCAACCGGAGCTGTTGAGCATCCTGAACAAGGCCCTGGAAGAATTTCCCGTGGGCGAGTTACGGGCTATCCGCCTGAAGTGGCTGGGTGCGGTCATCCCTCAACCCACGCTCTGGCAACGCATCCCGCCGTGGGTTTATTGGACACTTGCAGTCGCACTGATGCTGGGCCTGGTCTCGCTGGTCTGGAGCAGTCGCCTGAAGGTGCAGATTCGCCAGCGGCTCAGGGCAGAGGAACAGCTCAGTGATCAGTTGGCGTTCAAGCATGCCTTGCTCGACGGTATCCCCAACCCGATTTATGTGCGGGACCTCAATGGCCGGTTGATTTCGTGCAACCGCAGTTATGAGGAAAGCTTCGGGATCAGTTTTGAACAGATGAGTGGCCGGCGCTTGATCGATGTGGATTTGATCCCTCGTCCGAGCGCCGAACAGATGCATGCCGATTACCTGAAACTCCTGGAAACCCGGCAGCCGGTGTTCGCTGACCGGCAGATGGAGCTCTTTGGCCGGTTGATTGAGGCCTATCAGTGGACCGTGCCCTTTTACCGGGCCGATGGCCAGTTGCAGGGCTTGCTGGGTGGCTGGATAGACATCACCGAACGCAAGCAACTGGAAGCCCAGCTCGACCAGGCGCGGCAGGAGGCCGAGCTGGCCAATGTCGCCAAAAGCGCTTTCCTGGCAACCATGAGCCATGAAATCCGCACGCCGATGGGCGCCATCATCGGTCTGCTTGAACTTGAGCGCGAACAGGCTTTACGTCAGGGCACGCTGCCGTCCGAGGGGCTAAACGTTGCGTACCAGTCCGCACAGGAATTGATCGCCCTGATCGGCGACAGCCTGGACCTGGCCAAGATCGAATCCGGGAGTATGCAATTGACGCTGGTCACAACCCCGTTGCGACCGTTCTTTGAAGGTATTTGCAAACTGTTCGAGGCCAAGGCGTCGGAGAAGGGCCTAGACCTGCGGCTGGAGTTCGCCGAACAGGCCGAGGGTGACTACTGGCTTGATCCGTTGCGCCTGCGTCAGGTATTGCACAACCTGCTCGGCAACGCCTTGAAATTCACCCGCGAAGGCGCGGTGCTTATGCGCGTCAGCGTGACCGGGGCGGATCAGCACCGGCCCTGCTTGCAGATCAGCGTCAAGGACAGCGGCGTCGGCATCAGTGCGCAGCAGCAGAGCCTGTTGTTCCAGCCGTTTTCTCAGGCCAGCGGCGATACTGCAGCCGAATATGGCGGCACCGGCCTGGGGTTGAGTATTTGCAGGCAACTGGTGGAATTGATGGGCGGGCAGATCGGCCTTGAGAGCGAGCCGGGGGCCGGAACACTGGTCACCGTTGAGCTGGAGCTGGCCCGCGCCCAAGCGTCGAGCAAAGGCCCAGAGCCCCTTCAGCAGCGAGCTGTCAGCCGTTCGTTGCAGTTGCTGATCGTCGATGATCTGTCGGCCAACCGTCTAGTACTGACTCAACAGCTTGAGTTTCTCGGGCATGAAGTGGTGTCCACCCACAGCGCGGAGTCGGCCTTGGCGCTCTGGCGTGAGGGTGACTTCGACGGGGTTATCACTGACTGCAATATGCCAGGCATGAGCGGTTATACCCTGACCGAAAACATTCGACGGATCGAAGCTCTGGAGCAACTGCGGCCTTGTCCGGTCATCGGTTGCACCGCCAATGCCATGAGTGATGAACGCCAGCGCTGTGAGCAGGCAGGCATGGACCGGCTTCTGATCAAGCCAGTGCCTCTGGAGCAACTGGCACAATTGCTCGCCGATATTGCGCCCGCACAATCGTTTGATATCCAGTCCTTGCGGCAAATGACCCGGGCCAACGATGAGCAGATGCAGCTGTTGCTTTTGGAACTGTGGAAAAACCTGGAACAGGAATGGGGTGTTTTGCAGCCAGCGGTGAGCGCACAGGACTGGAAGGCCCTGAGCGCTTCACTGCACCGTTTGAAGGGCGCCGCGTGTCTGATCGACGCGGTGCCGCTGGCGAAGGCCTGTGCCAGCCTCGACGCTAGCGTGCGCGTGCAATCCAGCGTAACGCTGGTCGAGGAGTGGCAGAAGCTGGACGACGCTATCGGGCAGCTTCGCGTCGACATTCAGCAGCACTTGCCGGTACCGCCTGTTTAGGACTTGTCCTATGGGGTACAGATGCGGGGGCCTTTAAAGTACAGATCACTTTTGGCTAAAACCGCTCCGGCCCGCGAGGCATGACTGTGAACTCTCTTAACGTTCTGATCCTTGAAGACAATCCGTTTCAACTGATGGCGCTGCACCAGATGCTCAATGCCAATCAAGTCTTCAACGTCCTGGCGGCTGACGGCGTCGCAGCGGCGCAACAATCGTTGGCCAATCGGGGCAGCGTCGATATCGCCATCTGCGACTTGCAGATGGACGGCCCGGACGGGCTCGAAATGATCCGGTATCTGGCCGAAACCCGGCAGGCCCGAGCGGTGATCATTCTCAGCAGCACCGACACCAGCGTGCGTGACGGCGCAGCATATCTGGCACGACAGCAGGGGCTCTGGGTGCTGGGTAGCCTGCCAAAGCCCGCGTCGGCAACGGCGCTATGCAAATTGCTGGAGGTTTACAGCGAGGGCATCGAGCACGATACCGCGCCCTTACCGTTGTTGCAGGTGTCGGAGTCATTGTCACTGGAAGCGCTGTATCCGATAGCCCCGGGTCAACACATCGGCGATACCCGAGTATCCGAACAGTGGATCGCCCACTACCAGCCCAAGGTCAGCCTGGAGGGGAAGTTGCTGGGCGTTGAGGCGCTGGTCCGTTGGCAGCACCCGCAGTACGGCCTGTTGGTGCCCGGCCAGTTCATGGCCGCACTGGAACATGCGGGCCTGATTGCGCCGCTGACCTGGCGCATGCTGGAGCTGGCGTTGAAATTGTCCTCCGAGGTATTACAGGCGCGTGGGGAAGCCTTGCCCGTGGCCGTGAATATCGCGCCGGTGATGCTCGAACACGTCGATTTTGCCCAGGAAATCCTGGCGCTGCTGGCGCGTTTCGGCCTGCCACCAGAGGTGCTGACTCTGGAAGTCGTCGAGAGCTCGGTACTGAATACGCCGTCCTGGCAACTGGAAAGCTTGATGCGTTTGCGCCTGCAAGGGTGCAAATTATCCATCGACGACTTTGGTACGGGCGCTTCAAATATTGAGCGTTTGCTGCAATTGCCCTTCTCTGAACTGAAGATCCCTTCCGAATTCGTACGGGGCATGGCCGAAGACGCACGCAAGTCGGCGGTGGTCGCCGGTGCTTTGACTATGGCGAGACAGATGGCGATGAACGTGGTGGTCGAAGGTGTTGAAACCGCCGATGACTATCGAGCCCTGCAGGCGTTGGGCAAGCCCGCAGTGCAGGGTTATTTCATTGCACGTCCCATGAGCGAGGCCGCTCTACTGAGCTGGATGGCGGAGCGTACGGGTCCGACTTCAGGTCAGCCCATGCTCTTGCAGATAAATGAATAACGACGCGTCGTTGGCCAGGCCCAGCTTGCGCATGGCGCTGACTTTTTGAGTGCTGACCGTTTTTTTGCTTCGGTTAATTTGCGCAGCGATTTCCCCAACCGAGCGCCCGGCCGCCAGTAAACGCAGGACTTCCTGTTCCTTGGGTGAGAGCTGCCCGTGGGATACCAGGGCGTCAGAACCGTAATCACCGGCTTCGAGCAGAGCCTGTTTTACCGAGTCCGCAATGTAGTGTTTGTTCTGCCGGATACTCAGGATTGCGGCAGGCAACTCGCCCGCCAGGCTGGCTTTGCTCAACAGCGCATTGACCCCCAATGCAAGGATCGAGCTAAACAGTCCTGCATTATTGAGCATGGTGACCACCACAATGGGCAACTGTGGATGATCACGTCGAATCCGTTCCAGTAACCGCAGCCCATCGTTCTGTTGATCGACAGGCATCATGAAATCGGTCACCAGCACATCACACGCGTGGCTTTTCAGCGCTTCATTGAGTTCTACCGGGCTGCCAGCCTCGGCCACTACCTGAGCGTCGCCGCCCTGTTCGAGCACAACCCGCAGCCCTATCAGGAAAATAGGGTGATCGTCCGCCAGGATGATGCGCAGTGTTCGATCAGAGGGCTTACTCACGGTCAGGCTCCGTTTGCATGGGCAAGATGGGATTGACCTGCCTTGAAGGTTATCGGCAGCTCTTTGTGCGTATTGATAGGGTATTGCAGGTTGACCTCTCCGTCGCGAGGGGGGTAGCCGTTTGTTTTTTATCTGTCATGTTCAGCAGGCATGCTCAAGGTTCCTGATTGCAGGCAATCCCCAGCTCACGGCGCACGAACTTTTTCCTCAAGCCGGGGGTCATTGATAAGCACCTTTGCATTCAAACTGTTGAGTGGTGATCTAGATGGAAAATATCAGCTTACTGCTAAGTGAAGCCCTGACGCCGTACCAGGCAACGCTGGGCCCTGCAGGTGCTCGGGGTGAGCGTCTGGTGACCCTGAAAAATCCGGCGGGTGCGATTGTGATCGAGCGCACGCTGTGTGTAGCGCAGTTTTGCGACAAGCGCCAACTGACAGATGTGGTCGACGGTTTTCACCGGGACCTGTTGGTGGCCGAGGGGCGCATCGAGCCCTGCGTGATTGCGGCCATGCGCCACGTTCAAACGCAGGCATTTAGACCGGTTCTGGATTTTATTTGACTGATCGGGGAACCTTAGTCGTATTCAGGCCTCATATTAAGTACGGCAGGTTCAGGCATTGTGCTCCGGTGATTGTTGCCTGTCGTACTGGTCCCGAGGGACCACGGTTTGACCCCGAGTTAGTTACCCCGCTGCTCGGGGTTTCTTTTGTCTATAGTTTGGCACGCGTCAGTATTTCCGTGGGCTCAGGGCTTATCGAAAAACGCCTTGGCATCCTTCAGATATTCCACGCGGGACGACGGGTCGAGCCACTCGGCGTAGAGATCGACAAGTGTGCTCTCGCGCAACACGCGCATTTCGCGGTTGATGATCTCCATGGCCTCCCGGCCTCGCTCGGTATTCGAACAACCGACATGGGCGAACTGATATTTGGCGGTGCCTTTGACCGGGTAAAACGCCAGTTCTTCAGGGTCGATGCTTTGGTGCTGTGCCTGGTAACGGGCTTCTGGCCAGTAACTGATAAAGGCTTGCAAGCGGCCCAGGCGCTCCATCTGTAACAGGCTGCCGACCGCATCGTTGCCGTAATGCTCGCTGACGTCAGCGCCTGACGCGCTATGAACAATTTGATCGATCACCGGGCCGTAACTGCGTTCGGCCACTACCCCGAGCTTTATCGTCTGGCTCGCCAGTAACGCCACCAGGTCGATCTGGCCGTTTTCGATGAAGGGGCTGAAGCGACTCGCGTCTTCACGACGAATGACGATGCCGTTGCTGGCCACTGCATACGTAGGGATCGAGAAAATGATGGTTTTCGCTCGCTCTGGAGTCCAGAGCAGCGTCGGGTCGCAAGTGAGGGAAGGCTCATGAAGCATTTGCATGCCTCGGGCGCGATTGACCCGCAACAGCTGGTGTTCGAACTCGGGCATGCGGGCGATCAATAGGGGCATCAGCCGATCAATCGAACCTTGGCCCTGCTGCGGGCCTGAGGCAATCGTCAAGGGCGGTAGATCGCGCAGTAACCAGATCAATGTGTCTTTTGCCATGCTGGTGCGCGGCACGCCAATGAGCGATACCAAGACTAGCATGAGCTTTAAACAGGGCTTGGCGGCCCGCAAGGAGCGATAGAACATTCGCTGATGAATCCTCGGGAAGTGCCTGAATTATAGCGTCATTTAGATGACGCCTTGTTCGCGCAAACGAACAATCTGTTCAGCGTCATAACCCAGAGCTTTCAGTAGCTCGGCATTATGGGCCCCCAGCTCGGGTCCGACCCAGTCTGCAGACCCCGGTGTTTCCGAGAGTTTGGGGACGATGCCGGGCATTTTGAACAATTTTCCATCGGGTAATTTGGCCTGGAGAAACATTTCCCGGGCGAGAAATTGCGGGTCACTGAACATGTCTTCAGCTGAGTAAATACGACTGGCAGGCACCTGAGCTTCGGTCAGTGCACTCAACAGTGTTTCCAGCGGCAGCGAACCGACCCAGCGATCAATCACGCCGTACAGTTCATCACGGCGGCTGTCCCGCCCGTCATTGCTGGCCAGCGCGGGATCATTGGCCAGGTCCTCACGCCCGATGACCTGCATGAACCGTTTGAAGATCGCATCGCCATTGGCGCCAATCTGTATGTGCTTGCCGTCGGCGCTGGTGTGAATCGAAGAGGGCGTAATGCCGGGCATGATGTTGCCGGTGCGCTCACGGATGAACCCGAACACATCGAACTCCGGGACCATGCTTTCCATCATCGCGAAAATTGCTTCGTACAGCGCCACATCCACTACTTGGCCCTGGCCGCCGTTGACTTCGCGGTGACGCAACGCCATCAGCGCTCCGATCACACCCCACAGCGCGGCAATCGAGTCACCGATTGAAATCCCGGTGCGTACCGGTGGCCGATCCTCGAAACCGGTGATATAGCGCAACCCGCCCATGGATTCCCCGACTGCGCCGAACCCTGGCTGATCTTTCATCGGTCCGGTCTGGCCGAAACCGGACAGGCGCACCATCACCAGTTTCGGGTTCAGTGCGTGCAAGGTTTCCCACCCCAGACCCAGCTTTTCCAGGACGCCGGGTCGAAAGTTTTCGATGAGGATGTCGGCCTCGCCCAGCAACTGCTTGAGGATGGCCAAACCCTCGGGATGCTTGAGGTTGAGCGTCAGCGACTTTTTATTGCGCGACTGAACAAACCACCACAGCGAAGTCCCCTCGTACAGCTTGCGCCACTTGCGCAGGGGATCGCCGCCGTCCGGCGATTCGATTTTGATCACCTCGGCACCGAACTCGGCGCAGATGCGCGAGGCGAAAGGGCCAGCAATCAACGTTCCCAGTTCAATGACTTTTAGACCGGCAAGGGGTTTGGCAGTGAGTGGCATGGGGCATCCTGTGGGCAGCGAATGGCCTTAGCCTATTCGATTCTGGCGACAGATTCTGCCCCGGCGGCACCTTGGTCTGGCATCAGGCGCTTATTTGTCCCGACCGCCGGGCAGATCAGGCCGGTTCGGTCGTTCAATGGGTCAGCATCGGTTAGACTTGGCGCCTTTCTCCGCATCTAGAAGCCCGTTCATGGCCCAGCCGTCCACGACCTACAAATTCGAACTCAATCTCACCGACCTCGACCGTAGCGTCTATGAAAGTGTCAAACAGACGATCGCCCGCCACCCCTCTGAAACTGAAGAGCGCATGACCGTGCGTTTGCTGGCTTATGCCTTCTGGTATAGCGAGCACCTGGCGTTTGGCCGTGGCTTGTCGGACGTGGACGAGCCCGCGCTCTGGGAAAAGAGCCTGGATGGTCGCGTGTTGCACTGGATCGAAGTGGGCCAGCCCGACGCTGATCGCATCACATGGTGCTCGCGTCGTACCGAGCGCACCAGTCTGTTGGCCTACGGCAGCTTGCGTGTCTGGGAAACCAAGGTCATCCCGGTCGCGAAAAACCTGAAAAACGTTAACATCGCCGCCGTGCCGCAAGACATTCTGGAAGTCCTGGCCAAGGACATGCCACGCGTTATCAAGTGGGACGTGATGATCAGCGAAGGAACGATTTTCGTAACCGACGACCGTGGTCAGCACGAAGTTCAGCTGCAATGGCTCACCGGCGAGCGCGGCTGATACGCCTCGCCACTGATTGCTCTGCCAGCTCGCCAATCAAAGAAATCCAGCGGAAACCGAATGCGCATCGAACCTCGCCTGTTGCCTGACACTTTGCCGTTTCTCGGCGACCTGCCGCCTTTGCTGACGCGTCTGTATGCCGCGCGCGGCGTGCTGTCCGAGGTCGAGCTGGACAAAAGTCTGACCCGCCTGATTCCTTATCAGCAGCTCAAAGGGATCGATGCGGCGGTGGACCTGTTGGTCACGGCGTTGAACGAGCGTCAGCGCATCCTGATCGTCGGCGACTTCGATGCGGACGGTGCGACCGCCAGCACTGTGGGCGTGCTGGGGTTGCGACTGCTCGGTGCCGCGCATGTCGATTATCTGGTGCCGAACCGTTTCGAATATGGTTATGGCCTGACCCCGGAAATTGTCGCCGTCGCCTTGCAGCGAGAGCCGCAATTGCTGATCACTGTGGATAACGGTATTTCCAGCGTCGACGGTGTGGCGGCGGCCAAGGCTGCGGGCTTGCAGGTACTGGTCACTGACCACCACTTGCCCGGCCATGAACTGCCGGCAGCCGATGCCATCGTCAACCCGAATCAGCCCGGTTGCGAATTCCCCAGCAAGGCCCTGGCCGGCGTCGGGGTGATTTTCTACGTGTTGATGGCATTGCGCGCACGGTTGCGTGATACCGGTTGGTTCGAGGCCAACCAGCGGGTGCAACCGAACCTCGGTGAGCTGCTCGATCTGGTTGCACTGGGCAGCGTCGCCGATGTGGTGCCGCTGGACGCCAACAATCGCATCCTGGTCCATCAAGGCCTGCTGCGCATCCGTGCAGGTCGGGCGCGACCGGGGCTCAAGGCGATTCTCGATGTCGCGCGCCGTGAACCTGCGCGCATTACCTCGACCGACCTCGGGTTTATCATTGGGCCACGTTTGAATGCTGCCGGTCGTCTGGATGACATGAGCCTTGGCATCGAATGCCTGCTGTGTGAAGACGAAACCCTGGCCCGTGAAATGGCGGTGCAACTCGACGAGTTGAACCAGGACCGCAAATCCATCGAGCAGGGCATGCAGCGTGAAGCACTGGCCCAGCTCAAGGACTTGCCACTGGAATCGATGCCGTTCGGCTTGTGCCTGTTCGAGGCGGATTGGCACCAAGGGGTGATCGGGATTCTCGCTTCACGCCTGAAAGAGCGTTATCACCGTCCGACCATCGCCTTCGCCAGCGCCGGGGAGGGCGTACTCAAAGGTTCGGCGCGTTCAGTGCCGGGGTTTCATATCCGCGATGCGCTGGATGCCGTGGCGGCCAAACATCCGGAACTGATCAGCAAGTTTGGTGGGCATGCGATGGCCGCTGGCCTGTCGTTGCCTGAAGCGAACTTCCCGGCGTTTGCCGAAGCCTTTGACGCGGAAGTGCGTCGCCAACTGTGTGAAGACGACCTGACCGGGCGCCTGCTGTCGGATGGCACGCTGGCCGTGGAAGAGTTTCATCTGGAACTGGCCCGGGCGCTGCGCAACGCGGGTCCCTGGGGGCAACATTTCCCTGAACCGTTGTTCCATGGCGTGTTTCAGTTGGTAGAACAACGCATCGTTGGCGAGCGTCATCTGAAGATGGTACTGAAAAGCGAATGCGGCTCGCTGAAACTCGATGGCATCGCCTTCAGCGTCGACCGCGAGATCTGGCCGAACCCGACCATTCGCTGGGTCGAACTGGCGTACAAACTGGACCTCAACGAATTTCGTGGCAACGAAACCGTACAGTTGATGGTGGCGCATATCGCTGCGCGTTGATTTGCTGCAGGAACCCTGATCTCTCTTGAGTTGTCGACTAGGCTCTAGGCATTGTTGTACAGAAACATGCCACACAGAATCTGGAACCCGATTGTCAATTTGAGAGGTCCCCATGAGCCTGCTGCTTGAACCCTTTACCCTGCGTCAACTGACCCTGCTCAATCGCATCGCGGTGTCGCCGATGTGTCAGTACTCCTGTGTCGATGGCCTGGCCAACGACTGGCATCTGGTTCATCTCGGTAGCCGCGCCGTCGGCGGTGCCGGGCTGGTATTCACCGAGGCCACCGCCGTCACCAAAGACGGGCGCATCACTCCCGAAGATTTGGGGTTGTGGAACGACGAACAGATCGAGCCTTTGCAACGCATCACCCGTTTCATCACGGCTCAAGGTGCGGTTGCCGGTATCCAGCTGGCGCATGCCGGTCGGAAGGCCAGCACTTGGCGACCCTGGTTGGGCAAGCAGGGCAGCGTGCCATTAAGTGAGGGTGGCTGGACACCAGTCGGGCCTTCGCCTATCGCATTCGACCCCAAACACACGGCGCCAGTACAACTGGATGAGCACCAGATCCAGGAGGTGATTCAGGCGTTCGTCGACGCGGCGCAGCGCGCGCTGACGGCGGGTTTCAAAGTGGTCGAGATTCACGCCGCTCACGGCTATCTGTTGCATCAGTTCCTGTCGCCGTTGAGCAATCAGCGTCGCGATCAATATGGCGGCACGTTTGAAAATCGCATTCGCCTGACCCTGCAAGTCACCGAGGCGGTACGCGCCATTTGGCCCGAAGAACTGCCATTGTTCGTACGTGTCTCTGCCACTGACTGGGTCGAAGACGGCTGGAATCCGGACGAAACCGTTGAGCTGGCGCGACGCTTGAAAAACATAGGCGTGGACTTGATCGACGTGTCGTCGGGCGGCACGTCTGCCAATGCAGAAATTCCAGTCGGCCCCGGTTACCAGACTCGGTTCGCCGAGCGGGTGCGCAAGGAGTCGGGGATTGCTACCGGCACCGTCGGCATGATCACAGAGCCGGCCCAGGCCGAGCACATCCTGCGTACCGGGCAAGCTGACTTGATCCTGCTCGCCCGCGAACTGCTGCGTGATCCGTACTGGCCCCTGCACGCTGACGATGACTTGGGCGGACGCAAAGCCACCTGGCCCGCGCAATATCAACGCGCGACTCATCGTGATCAACCGATCCATGAGTCCGATTTGCGCGAGTGAGGTCGAGCACTCCGCCCACCGGGGGCGAACCTATTCGCGAAGACGCCCAGACGAAATGCCCACGCAGAGCGTGGGCATTCTCAGATCAAAGGCTTTTACTTGCTGACTTTCCAGGCATCCCCAGCGGGCGCCGTACCGTGGTCGTACGGTTTACCCAGCCACATGTAGATCAAGCCCAGGCCAATGACAATGGCGGTGGTCAGGACCATGGCGTAGTTGATGTACCAGGCGGCATCCGGGGTACGAGGCCAGGCCATGTTGATGATGGCCAACACCCCGTAGATCAACGCGCCAAGGTTAATGGGCAGGCCCCATTTACCGAGGCTGAATTGACCGCTTGGCTTCCAGCCGCGTGCGCGGGCGAAGAGGGCGGCCATGACAATCATCTGGAACGCCAGGTAGATACCGATGGCGGCGAAGCTGACGATGGTGGCGACCGCATCCTGCAACACAAAGCCCAGGCAGATGATCAAAGCGGGCAGTACGCCAGCAACGAACAACGCTGCAACTGGCACCTGAGTGTTGGGTGACAAGCGTTTCAGCACAGTGCTGCCGATGATCATTTCATCCCGTGCGTAGGCATAAAGCAGGCGGCTGGCGGCGGCTTGCAAGCTGATGACGCAGGAGACGAAGGACACCATCACCACGGCCATCACCACTTTCGAGCCATTGACGCCAAAGGCGTTGCTGAGGATGGTGGTCACCGGATCCTTGTCGGTGCCGTTGATCACTGCGGCCATGTCCGGTACGGAGAGGATCAGCGCCAGGCAGGCGAACATCGCTGCTGCGCCACCGATATAGATGGTCATGCGCATGGCGCGCGGGATCATCTTGCTCGGGTTAGGCGTTTCTTCGGCAACATCACCGCAGGCCTCGAAGCCGTAGTACAGGAACATCCCCGCCAGCGACGCGGTCAGGAACGCCGGCATGTAAGAGCCATCAATGCGGATGTCGAAGGTATTGAACAGCACACTCAACGGTTGGTGACGCTCGAAGATCAGCAGATACAGACCGACGATTACCGCACCGATCAGTTCGCAGAGAAAACCAAACATGGCGATGCGCGCGAGCACTTTGGTGCCGCTGAGATTGACCAGCGTGGCAAACAGGGTCAGCACCAGCGCGATGACAATGTTGGTGTTGGCGCTAGGCTCGAAACCGAGCATGGCGGCCAGATACGGTCCGGCACCCACAGCAACGGCGGCGATGGTCACGCACAGGGCGATTGCATAGATCCAGCCAACCATCCATGCCCAGCGCTTGCCCACCAAGCGACGAGCCCATGGGTACACACCGCCGGAAATCGGGAACTGCGAAACCACTTCACCGAAAATCAGGCACACCAACAACTGACCCATGCCCACTAACAGGTAAGCCCAGAACATCGGTGGACCGCCTGCTGCCAGGCACAGGCCAAACAAGGTGTAGACGCCCACCACGGGCGACAGGTAAGTGAAGCCGAGGGCGAAGTTCTCCCACAGGCTCATGGTGCGGTTGAAGTTGGAGGTGTACCCCAACTTGAGGAGTTGTTCTGCATCGCTGTCCAGCGCGGCGGCTAGCGGGGTTGCGCTCATATGTTTCTCCAGAAAATCGGCAGATTTGGTGTGTCCGAAACTGTGGTTGTGCACTCACTGCACAACCCGATTCGGTCGTTATTGTTTTGATCTGGATTGCGGGTGAAACGGAAATCGTCGAAGGCTGCGATAGCGCGTGAAACGCCCTCAGTGTTTGAACATCACATGGCGCACGGTGGTGTAATCCTCCAGTCCGTACATGGACATGTCTTTGCCATACCCGGAGAGCTTCTGCCCGCCATGGGGCATTTCGCTGACCAGCATGAAGTGGGTGTTGACCCAGGTGCAGCCATACTGCAAGCGCGCCGCCATCCTGTGGGCGCGTCCGACGTCTTGGGTCCAGACCGATGAGGCTAAACCGTAGTCCGAGTCGTTGGCCCAACCCAATACTTGCGCCTCATCGTCGAACTGGGTGACCGAGACCACCGGGCCGAACACTTCGCGGCGGACGATTTCATCATCCTGTTTCGCACCGGCAATCACGGTGGGTTCGAAGAAGAAGCCGTTGCCCTCAACCACTTTGCCGCCAGTGATCAGGCGCATGTGCGATTTAGCGAGTGCGCGTTCGACGAAGCCCACCACGCGGTCGCGATGCTGTGCAGTGATCAGTGGACCGAGCTCGGTTTCCGGGTCGTCTTGCAAACCGTACTTGATGGTGCTGACAGCTTCGCCCAGCCGGGTAACGAATTTTTCGTAGATGCCTTTTTGTGCATAGATCCGGCACGCGGCGGTGCAATCCTGGCCGGCGTTGTAGAAGCCGAACGTGCGAATGCCCTCGACCGCAGCGTCGATATCAGCATCATCGAAAATGATTACCGGTGCCTTGCCGCCCAGCTCCATGTGCATGCGTTTGACGCTGTCGGCGGTGCTGGAAATGATGTGCGAGCCCGTGGCGATAGAGCCGGTCAACGAGACCATGCGCACTTTTGGATGGGTCACCAGCGGATTGCCGACGGTTTGCCCTCGACCGAACACCAGATTGAGTACACCGGCCGGGAAGATATCGGCCGCCAGCTCCACCAGACGCAACGCGGTCAGTGGTGTTTGCTCGGACGGTTTGAGCACCACGGTATTGCCAGCGGCCAGCGCCGGGGCGATTTTCCAGGCGACCATCATCAGCGGGTAGTTCCAGGGCGCAATCGACGCCACGACACCGATAGGATCACGACGGATCATCGAGGTGTGGCCCGGCAGGTATTCACCGGCCGCTGAACCACTCATGCAGCGACTGGCGCCCGCGAAGAAGCGAAATACGTCAGCAATCGCCGGGATTTCATCGTTCAGTGCGGCGCTGTAAGGCTTGCCGCAGTTGTCCGACTCCAGTTTGGCCAGCTCTTCGCCATGGGCTTCAATGGCGTCGGCCAGTTTGAGCAACAGCAGCGAGCGATCTTTGGGCGAGGTCTGTGACCAGCTTTCAAAGGCCGCATCGGCAGCCCGCACGGCGGCGTCAACCTGGGCTTCACTGGCTTCGTTGATTTCGACCAACACCCGACCCAAGGCTGGGTTGAAGACAGACTGGCTGGGACCTTCGCCAGCGACGAGATGGCCATTGATCAACAGTTTTGTTTGCATGGTTGATTCCTCTTCAGGCAATTATTGTCGTCGAGCAAAAAAACGGTAGAAGCCGCCGAAGGCCGTTCCGGCCTTATCGCAGCCTTCGGCAGCTCCTACAGGGGATTGTTGGTGTTCTTTATTTACCGCCACTGCCGGCCACGCTCTCGCCGCCGCGTGTCAGGTAATAGGCGCCGAGGATCGGCAGCATGGTCACCAGCATCACCAGCATGGCGACCACGTTGGTCACCGGTACGTCGCGTGGGCGACTGAGTTGGTTGAGCAGCCAGATCGGCAACGTGCGTTCATGGCCGGCGGTAAAGGTGGTCACGATGATTTCGTCGAACGACAGGGCGAACGCCAGCATCCCTCCGGCCAGCAATGCCGAACCGAGGTTGGGCATGATGATGTAGCGGAAGGTCTGCCAGCCGTCTGCACCCAGGTCCATCGACGCTTCGATCAGGCTGTGGGACGTGCGGCGCAAGCGGGCGATGACGTTGTTGTAGACAATCACCACGCAGAAGGTTGCGTGGCCGACGATGATGGTGAACATCCCCGGTTCGATTCCCAGGGTCTTGAAGGCCGAGAGCAGGGCGATACCGGTGATGATCCCCGGCAGGGCGATGGGCAGAATCAGCATCAGCGAAATGCCGTCCTTGCCGAAAAAATCCCGTCGGTACAGCGCAGCGGATGCCAGCGTGCCGAGGACCATGGCGATCAACGTGGCGATGCAGGCGATCTCCAGCGAGAGCTTGATGGACTCCAGCACATCGGGGCGCGAGAACGCCACGCTGAACCACTTCAGGGTGAAACCCTGGGGTGGGAAGCTGAAGGCGGCATCTTCGGTGTTGAAGGCGTACATGAAGATGATGAAAATCGGGAAGTGCAGGAACACCAGCCCACCCCATGCGGCCAGCTTCAGGCCAAGGGAGGCTTTTTCCCCCTGCAACGAAGGTTTAGAGCGCATCGAAGGCCCCCAGTCGTTTGACAATGGACAGATAAACAGCGATCAGCACGATGGGCACCAGAGTGAAGGCTGCGGCCATGGGCATGTTGCCGATAGCGCCTTGTT
>ERZ1463038.22-NODE-22-length-37091-cov-34.294686_pt1 | contig 37091 bp, 33 predicted proteins | sample MGYA00564479_ERZ1463038 | MGnify/ENA primary metagenome ERZ1463038 (study PRJEB39244, sample SAMEA3635134) | Helicobacter pylori | study: EMG produced TPA metagenomics assembly of PRJEB11511 data set (Assembly of a 5300-year-old Helicobacter pylori...
AGCGCTATCAAAGGCTTGCATTAATGAAACTCGAAATAGCCCGAGGTTTTTTTTTGGTGGGGGCTTTAGGGATCGCATCCTTGGCGCTGGCCCTCTGGGAGCAACCTGGGCCCAAGATATTGAGTGCGCAACATGGCGAGGGTCGATGCCTCTTGCCACGTGTGGCCAAGGTTCAGGAGTCTATGAGGCCCGATCATGACCTATTACTGTTTATGTATGGCTTGACTCAAGGGATGAGACAAGAAAATTGAAAACTTTCGTCAATCAAAAGGCTCCGTTTTTACGGGGCCTTTTGGTTTCTACAGATCAAGGGCCAGATCAGCCCTCTTGTCAGGTGCCGCCAGCAGCGTGTACACGCACGGCAGCACGAACAGGGTGAACAGCGTGCCGATCGACATTCCCGTGGCAATCACGGTGCCGATGTCGAAGCGGCTGACGGCCCCGGCACCGGTAGCAAGAATCAGCGGCACCATGCCAAATACCATCGCAGCCGTGGTCATCAATACCGGACGCAGACGAATCGCAGCGGCTTCTTCGACCGCTTCGCGGGCGCTCAGGCCCTTGTCGCGGCGTAATTGGTTGGCGAACTCAACGATCAGGATGCCGTGCTTGCTGATCAGCCCTATCAGCGTCACCAGTCCCACCTGTGTATAGATGTTCATGCTCGATAGCCCCAGAAACAACGGAATCAGTGCCCCGCAGATCGATAGCGGGACCGTCACCAGAATGACCAATGGGTCTCGAAAGCTTTCGAACTGCGCCGCCAGCACCAAAAAAATAATCGTCAGTGCCAGAGCAAAGGTCATCCACAAGGCATTGCCTTCCTGCACGAACTGCCGCGCAGCGCCCGCATAGTCGTAGGCATAACCGTGTGGTGCTTCTTCTGTGGCGATCTGGCGAACGGTCTCGATAGCCTCGCCCATGCCGACAATCGGGAAACCCTGAATAATCGCCGAATTCAGTTGCTGAAACTGGTTCAACTGACGCGGTTTGGCCCGGTCATGGACCTTGATCAGCGTCGACAGTGCCAGGAGTTCGCCTTTGTTGTTCTTCACGTAGTAATTGTTCAGCCAGTCAGGATTGTCCCGATACGGCCGTTCGACTTGCGCGATGACCTTGTAGCTGCGGCCATCAAGGGTGAAACGGTTAATCTCCGCTTCGCCGAGCAATGTTGCCAGCGTGCCGCCCAGATCGAGCATGGACACACCCATCTGCGCCGCCTTGGCCCGATCGATATCGACCACTACCTCGGGCTTGTCGAAGGCCAGATCAATATCGAGAAACGCAAACTTGCCTGACTCGGCCGCGCGCGTCTTTATCCGGGTGGCCACTTGCAGCAGCGACTCATAGTCGTTCGGCGTATTGATCACGAACTGGAAAGGCAGGCCTTCGCCCGTACCCGGCAGCGACGGCAAGTTGAAACCGAACACTTGCAGGCCCGCGATCTTCGCGACTTTGGCCTGCAGCTCAGGCAGAAGCTGCATCTGCGTGCGGTTGCGCTCGTTCCACGGCTTGAGCAGGAAACCGCCGATACCGGTCTGCACCCCGTCAAAGCCATTGATCTGGAACGAGGAGTAATACTCGGGAAACGTCCTGAAGATCCCGATGAACTCATCGGTGTAGGCGTTCAGGTAGTCGAGATTAGTCGGTTGTGGCGACGTGGCCATCATGAAAATGATGCCCTGGTCTTCATCGGGCGCCAATTCCGATTTGGTGAACTTGAGCAGCGCCGGAATCAGGCATAACACGATCAAGGCAAACACCAGCACCACGGGCCGCGTATTCAGCGTGCTGTGCAGCATGCGTTGGTAGCGGGCCTTGAGGCGTCCGAAGGTCTGATCAAGTTTGTGCGACAGGCCACGAGGATTCTCGTTGTGACGTAAAAGCAGGGCGCACATCATCGGCGACAACGTTAGCGCTACCACTCCCGAAATAACCACCGCGCCTGCCAGCGTCAGGGCGAACTCCTTAAACAGGGCCCCGCTCAGGCCTTGAAGAAAACCGATGGGTGCATAGACGGCTGCCAGGGTCAGGGTCATCGACACCACCGGCCTCGCGATTTCCCTGGCGCCTTCAATGGCCGCGTTGAACGGCGTCTTTCCCTCCTCGATATGCCGATGGATGTTCTCCACCACCACAATCGCATCGTCCACCACCAGCCCGATCGCCAGCACCATCGCGAGCAAGGTCAGCAAGTTGATCGAGTAACCCATCAGTTGCATGAAGAACAACACGCCGATCATCGACAACGGAATGGTAATCACCGGGATCAGCACCGAACGCAGGGCGCCGAGGAACAGGAACACCACGACAATCACGATCAACACCGCTTCGATCAGGGTTTTCATCACCTCATGAATCGATGCCTGAATAAACAGGGTAGCGTCATAGGCAATGGAAATTTTCAGGGTGGGCGGCAACTGGTTTTCCAGCTCCGGCAAGATCTTGCGCACTTCCTTGATCACGTCCAGCGGGTTGGAACTGGGCGTACCCCTGATAGCGATATAGACCGACGGCGTGCCATCGAAAGAACTGATCGCGTTATAGTTTTCCGCCCCCATTTCCACTCGGGCGACATCGCTGAGCAGCACGCGGCGGTCGCCCGAGATTTTCAGCGGGATGGCGGCAAAGGCTTCGGCAGACTTCAATTCGGTGGCAGCATTGATGCTGGTGACCACGTATTCGCCTTTTACTTCGCCGGCAGCGGACAGGTAGTTGTAGCGGCGCACGGCCGCAGTGACATCACTGGCGGTCAGGCCGTAACCGGCGAGGCGCACTGGGTCGAGCCACAGGCGCATGGCAAAGACTTGATTGCCGATAATCTCTGCTTCGGCCATGCCCGGCAGGGTCGCAAGCTTGGGCTGAATCACCCGTGACAGATAGTCGGTGATCTGCGGGTTACTCAATTCGCTGCTATAGAAGCTGATGTACATCAGGGCGGTTGAATCGGCGGCCTGCTTGTTCAATACAGGGTCTTCAGCGTCTTGCGGCAGCTTGTTCTTGACCTCGTTGGCCTTGGCCAGCAGCTCGGTGAAGAGCCGGTCGCTGTCCGCACCGATGCGTGCATAAATCGACACCACCGAAAAGTTCTGACGACTGACCGAGGTCATGTAATCAATGCCTTCGGCGCTGGCCAGACTCTGTTGCAACGGCTGGGTGATATAGCCCTGGATAGTCTCGGCGTTGGCCCCGGGGTAAGCCGTTGTCACAGTGATCAGGGCGTTTTCCATCTGCGGGTATTGGCGAATGGTCAGCTTGCCGAATGCCTGGAAGCCCAAGAGTACAATCAGCAGGCTGATGACGGTGGCCAGCACCGGACGACGGATGAACGGATCTGTAAACGCCATGAAGAATTCCTTGATCAGTCAGCGCGTGGCGGGCTGTTCTGTTCGGCTTGCAGTGTCTTGTCGGCACTGATGGCGACATGGGCTCCAGTGTCCAGTTTGAGCTGGCCAGCGCTGACCACCCGTTCACCGGCGCTCAGCCCTTTGCTGACAACCACTCGACCATTGCGGTGCTCGCCCGTCTCGACGAAGCGCCGCTCCACGGTCCATTGCGGCTCGCCTTTGGCGTCTTTTTCGGGCTCGCCCCCGGCGGTTTTTTTCGCCACCACGAGATACACCGAATTGCCGTAGAGGGTATAGCTGATCGCGCTTTCCGGGACCACCACGCGGGTGCTGGCGCCGGGTAGCAATACCTGCAGACTGGCGAACATCCCCGGCAGCAGCTCGCCGCCAGGGTTAGGCAGCGTGGCGCGGACCAGTATGTTGCGCGTGGCGTCATCGACTTTCGGGTTGATTGCGCTGATTTTCGCCTCAAAGGTTTGTGCCGGATAGGCCGCTACGGTGACCAGCGCTACCTGGCCAACCGCCAGTTTCGGCACCGCTTGCTCAGGTACATAGAAGTCGACGTACAAACTGCTCAAATTCTGCAACGTGGCGATCATCGTGCCGCTCGCGAGGTAATCACCGACATCCACCTGACGAATGCCGATGGTGCCGCTGAAGGGGGCGAGGATGCTTTTTTTCGCCAACGCGGCATTTAATTGTGCGACCGAGGCGTAGGCTTTTTTCAACTGTGCGGCGAGCCGGTCGAAATCGCCTTTGGAGATGGCCTGGCTACCGACCAATTGGCTGCCACGTCCGTGCTCAATCTTCGCCAGGCCCAATTCAGCTTCAGCGGTGCCCAACAGCGCCCTTTCAACATCGCTGTCCAACTGCAGGAGCAGCTGACCAGCAGTGACCTTCTGCCCGGACTCGAACTGCAAGGCCTTGACCGTCCCTGCAATCTCCAGGCTCAGATCGACCCCTTGCAAGGCCTTGAGGGTGCCAATCGCCGGGAGCTGACTCTGCCACGGTTGTTCGTTGGCGGTAACGACGGCAACATTGATGGGCGGTTTGGGGGTGGCGAATACCTGGATCTGCCGATAGACGGAAAAGGCTTTATAGCCCGCTAGGCTCAGCGCCACGAGCAGCACAACCCCCAACATGATCAGCATCCGGCGACGCAGCATATTCCACTTCCTTGGAAAAACCGTTGAATCGGGCTAGCACATGAATCCCGCCGCCCCGGCGTTGTCTCGGGGCGATACTGCAGGAACTACGGGCGTGCTGGTTCAGGATAAGCCAGCTTTGCTGGCCCTGCATCAAACCAGATGCAGATGGTTATCCCAGAGCCCCGCCGGCAATTCAAGAGGCTTTGCCAGCAGCTCTGTTTGCCGACAATCGTAGAATCGACAGCGTCCCTGGCCTGAGGTGACGACGAAACCATCCGTCACTGCGCCGACGCCTGCGCAGTCGGCCAGTGACGCATCGAGACGCACTTCGCCGCTGTCCAGATCCCAGATAAAAAAGCGGTTGCCGCGCGGTGCGGTGAGGGCCACCAGACGCAGTTCGCTGTGCACTGCAACGCTGGCGGTGTAGTGATTCATCGCCTGCGATTGGCTGTCGGCCACCGGGAACGCCACGAAGGGCTGGCCGGGGCGTTTGATCGCCAGCAGTTCAGACGACTCGTGTGCTTCGCCCATGAACTGCTGCCCCGCGACAATCGTGCCGTCGCTGGCGATGGCCAGATGGCGGATGCTGTTCATCGACTGGCTGAGGGCTTCTTTGCTCAACAAGGTGCCATCGCGCTGCATCAGCACCAAGCTGGGCTGCATGGCATTGAGGTTCATTTCGACCCGGCTTTCGGCTTCGGTGCGAATCCCGCCGTTGGCGACCACCAGGGTTTCGCCATCGGGCATCCACGACACCTGATGAGGGCCGACGCCGTGGGTAGGGATTTCGCCACTGTGTACCAGGCGTTCGTTGACGAACTGATAGACGCTCAGCACCCCGCGTCCTGGGTCGGTGGTGTCGTTTTCAGTGGCGTACAGCCATTCGCCACTTTTGTGAATGACGGCGTGGCCGTAGAAGTGCCGGTTGGGCCGGGACGTGAGGGTCTGGAGCAAACGACCGTCCCGCAAGTCGAGCAGGTAGCTTTGCGTCCCGGGCCTGCGCGCGACGAACAGCGCCAAGGGCAGGTCAGGGTGATTGATGATGTCATGGCAACGTTGGCCGACCTGAGTGGCGAAGACTTGGCTGCCGTCCAGACGATACCCCACGGCATAGTGCTTGCCGTTGCCATCGTCCCGAGCGGAAAGCAGCAGAGGGTTCGCCCCTTTTTGCCGAAACCCCTTTTGCTGAAAGAGTGTCCAGCCGCCCAGCGTACAAGCGCCGAGCAGCAGACTTCCAAGGGCCAGGGCCTGACGTCGCAACATATCAGTCACCATCATTAGCGTTGAAGCCAAGCTGGATATCCAGCGCCTTGGCGAGTTCGCCTTCATGCAAACGATGGAGGGCGTTGAGGCTGTCGTAGAAGGCATTGAGCTGCTGACGACCAGCGTCGGTGGCGAGCAGGTCGGTCAACGGAGGTTTCAACGCTGAAAGCAGCTGGCGGCTGGCGGCATAAGCGGCATCGATTTTGTCGGCCAGTGGTTTTTGTTCGGCGGGCAGCAGGCCACGCAGGCCGTGGTTGTCGACGCCAGACCACACCGTCTCGGCGCTGATCAAGCTGGCTTCCAGGCTACTGAGCGATGCCTTGCTGCGCCAGGCGTCGGCCTGGAACGGCTGTGGTATGCCCTTGGTCTGACGACCCAATGGCGTGCCAAGTTTTTTCTTCAGGCTGTCCAGTGCGGTGACCTGCACCCGAAGCAATTCAGCGATGGCTTCATGGGCGTCGGCATAACGCGGATTAGGGAACTTGCTCAATTGTGCGAGCATGCCATCAGTGCTGTTCCAGCCGGTCAGGATCTCCTCGGCCAGCGCTTTCTGGCGCTCACCGATAGCGATCAGCAGGGGGCAATAACGGGTTTTTTGCTCGGTGTTGGCCATGTCGACATTGGCGTCGAACAGGATGTATTCATACGCCGAAAGGCCCTGCACCACGACGCTGGACTTGCTCAGTGCGTCGGCATTGATCTGCGGTTGTGCGCTGACCAATTGCTCTACCTGGCGCCCCACTAGGTTCTTTTTGTCTGGCCAGAACTGGACTTGCCAGGCGCGATTGCCTTCGGCCAATGGACCAATCAGCAATGGCTGTAATTCAGCCCAGGCTTTTTGCGCGTGCAGGAAGTCGGCGCGGGCGGTGTCCAGGTCTGACGTGCCCTGACAGAACGCCAACGCGCTGATCGACAGTTGGCGGTCGGCATCGACCCAGCGACTGTAGGTCGGCAGTATCACCTGTTTGGCGATGGCGGCAGACGTCACGGCCTGTGGGTCTTGTGGCGAGCAGGCGGCGATGGCAAAGGCGGCCAGGCTGGTGAATAACAGTTTGGGGCGGAACATGTCCGGCTCCTCTTCTCATCAATAGGGATTACATCGTTAAAGCGAGTTCAAAAACGCTAATAATGCAGTGCGCTGTTCGGCGCTAAACGCCAATACTTGTTGCTGCGCGGCGTGCGCTTCGCCACCGTGCCAGAGCACGGCTTCAAGCAGGTTCCGAGCGCGACCGTCGTGTAAAAACTGTGTGTGCCCGCTGACTGTTTCGGTCAGGCCAATGCCCCACAACGGCGGAGTACGCCAGTCGCGGCCAGTGGCTTGAAACTCGCTGCGATGGTCGGCCAGTCCTTCGCCCATGTCGTGCAGCAACAAATCGCTGTAAGGGCGGATCACTTGATTGGCCTGCTCGGGTTCGGCGGCGTTGGCACCCGTGGTGAACTGTGGCGTATGACACTGCTGACAGCCTGTTTGATAAAACAGAGTCTTGCCGGCCAGCACCTGTCGGTTGTCGACATCCCGTCGCGCGGGCACTCCCAGGTTGCGGCTGTAAAACAGCACCAGACGCAGGATGTTATCACTGACCTCCGGTTCGCCTTCAGGGCCTTTACCGGTTGGCGCGTTGAGGCAGTCGATTTGGGTCGAGGTGCAGTCATCGGCGGTTTTGAGGCCGGTGGTCAGGCCCATATCGCCCGAGAAGGCGTGCGCATTTTGCTGGTTGAGATTCGGCTGCCCGGCTTTCCAGCCAAATCGCCCCAGCACGATTTTCTGTTGTGCGTCGTCCCAGACCCGGTTGGGGCGCCCGGTAATGCCATTGTTCCGTTGGTGTTGAGTGTCGGCGTTGGCCAGAATTGCCGCATCCGGGATCGCCTCCAACAGACCTAACCCAATCATCGGTGGTGCGACCCGCGCGGAGAAAAGGGTGCCGGGGTGCATCGGTCCATAGCCGAGTTGGGTAATCTGCAGTTTGGGCTGACGTAATTCGATCCGTGTGCCGTCCTTGAAGGTCACCGGCAACAGCTCATAGTCGACGCGAACCTTACCTTCCGGTGCGACGCCGGGGATCGCCATGTCCTGCAGTTGCCCGCCATACACCGGTTCGGGCAGCACGCCCGATTGCTCAATGAGTGTGGCGTAGGCGGGATCATTGGGGATCGACAGGCGCACCAGCATCGACACCGCATTGCTGTCGCCTGGTGCAGGTGGATGGCCGCGGCCGTCCTTGATGTGGCAGTTCTGGCAGGCGTTGGTATTGAACAGCGGGCCCAGGCCGTCACGGGCGGTGGTGGTCGACGGCGCGATCACCCACGGGCTGCGAAAAAAGCTATTGCCGACGCTGAAATCCAGACGCCGTACAGGCGAAAGATTGGCTGAGGGCAGCGAAAAAGCATTCCGGTCTGTCTTGCTCACCGTCGCGCTTCCCCCCGACAACGCTTCACCCGGCTCGGCTTTAGTGAAACGCGGCGCGTGATCGCACGCACTCATGGTCATGACCAGGAGCAGGGGAAGGGATAGGCGGGATAGCAAGGGAATCACTGGAGCATCCTGATAGTGCGGTTTTGGCCTGACATACCGCTTTCGTGAATGAGTTCACTCCCACAGGGAATCGCATGTTTTCTGTGGGAGTGAATTTATTCACGAAGAGGCCATCACACTTACCTATGTAATGGGTATGAACCTTGAATCAGAGCTCGTGATCAGCGTTGTCCGGGTTCAGGTCGGTGATGCCGAGCTTGGTCGCAGCTTGTTCGATGGCGCCGGTCTGGGTGACCAGTGATGCGATGGCATCGCGCACGATCTGGTTGCCCTGGGTGTTGCCGGCAGCGATCAGTTGATCGAAGTGCTCGCTCTTGTTGGCATGGTCGACGATCACTTGCAGCTTGGCCTGCGTGGCGTTCAAGTCGGCCTTGAGCGTGGCGTCGGCGGTGGCGTCCGCTTTGGCGACCAGCGAGGACAGGCTTGGGCCGCTGATTTTGTTGCCGTCCACACGGGTGTATTCACCCAGATAGACGTTGCGGATGCCCAGACCATTGTAGAAGTGAGAGTTGTGCGTGTTGTCGCTGAAGCAGTCGTGTTCGTCTTCGCTGGAGTTGGCTTCCAGCGCGACTTTCATGCGTTCGCCGGCCAGTTCGCCGAGGGACAGGCTGCCCATGCCGAAGAGCATTTTGCGCAGACCGCTTTCGCCGGACTCGGCTTCCAGCGAGGCGCGGTAGTTGCCTGCAACACCTGGTTTCCAGTTGTCGACCATTTTTTCCAGATCGCTGACCAGCAGGTCGGTCACTGCTTTGAGGTAGGCGCGACGACGATCATTGTGGCCGCCAGTGCCCGCTGCGCCTTCGACGTAATCAGTGGCCGGGCGCTCGCCGGCACCTGGACCGTTGCCGTGCAGGTCCTGGCCCCAGAGCAGGAACTCGATGGCGTGGTAGCCGGTGGCGACGTTGGCTTCGGAACCTCCCAACTCGTTGAGGCTGGCCAGTTTTTCGCCGGTGATTTGCTTGACGTCGACTTTGTCTTCGCCAACCTGGATTTCGGTGTTGGCGATGATGTTGGCGGTCGCGCCCGGGTTGCCCAGCGCGTGCTGGTAATCGCCAGCTACGTAGTCGATCAGGCCTTCGTCCAGGGGCCAGGCGTTAACCTGACCTTCCCAGTCATCGATAAGGGTATTGCCGAAGCGGAAGACTTCACTCTGCATGTAAGGCACGCGAGCGGCGACCCAGGCAGCACGGGCTTTCTTGAGGGATGCGTCGTTGGGGGTGGCGAGGAAGTCGTTCACCGCCGTGCGCAACGTTTTCGCAGTGGATTCGGCATCGCTGAACACGGCGAAGACCATGTTGGTGTAGTTGGCGACCACTGCCTTGGCCGCGACGTCGTCGAGCTGGCCTGCGGCAACAGGTGTTGTGGTAGCAGCAACCGGGGCTTGCGGCGCGGCGGCTTTGTCCTTGCCTTCGCCGCAGCCAGCGAGCGAGATAGCGAAGGCCAACAGACTAGCGGTTGCGAGAGGCATACGAATCATGACGAAATCCTGCGTCGAGAAGTGAATAACACGCGTTAGCAATTGGAAAGGCGGCGCCATAATGCGAAAGATATGCATTCTATGTAAAGGGGCCGCGCAGAAAAACTTGGTTACTCAGCATTTCGGCGTGTAACTGCGGGGGGAAGGAGTGGTAGAGCGGGGCCGTTCCGGGTTACAGGATTTCCGCGTTGGAGCGCTGGGCTTGCTTCAAGTAAGCCAGCAGTTCACGGGCGGGCAGGGGCTTGCTGTAGAGGTAGCCCTGGCCTTCGTGACAGCCTTCAGAAATGATGTAAGCCTCTTGTTCGGCTGTTTCTACGCCTTCGGCAATCACCTGCATGCCGAGACTTTTACCCAGCTGGATGATAGCGCGCACGATAGTGGCGTCATCGTCGTCATCAATCAGGTCCTGGACGAAGCTCTTGTCGATCTTGATTTTGTCCAGCGGCAAGCTCTTGAGGTAACTCAAGGAAGAATAGCCGGTGCCGAAGTCATCAATAGCGATCAACGCGCCGGAGCGGCGCAGGCTAAGCAGATGCTGGGCTGCGGTGCTGATGTCTTCCATCAGGCCGGTTTCGGTGACCTCCAGTTCCAGGCTGCGCGGCGGCAGGCGGTAAATCTGCAGCAGGTTGTTTACCACGCGCGGCAATTCGGCGTGGTGCAGTTGCACGGTGGACAGGTTGACTGCCATGCGCAGGTCACTGAACCCCTGGTCGTGCCATTCGCGTAACTGCCGACATGCCTGATCGAGTACCCACTCGCCAATCGCGATGATCGTGCCGTTCTGCTCGGCCAGCGGAATGAACAGGTCAGGCGGTACCAGGCCGTGCTCGGGGTGCTGCCAGCGTATCAAGGCTTCAACCCCGACGACGCGGTGATCGCGGTAGCTGATCTGCGGCTGGTAGACCAGATACAGCTGATCGCGTGGCAAGGCTTCGCGCAGGTCTTTTTCAAGCTCACGGCGTCGACGCATTTCGCTGTCGACGCTAGCGATATAGAACTGATACCGATTGCGCGACCTGGACTTGGCCAGGGTCATGGTCTGTTCGGCTTTTTGCAGCAGCTTCTCGGTGCTGTCGCCATCTTCTGGGAACAAGGTGATGCCGATGGTCGCGCGCAGACGGATTTCCTGCTGGTCCAGCGCAAAGGGGGCTTCCAGATCGTCGAGGATATTCTGCGCCAGCTCGGCGGCCTCGTAGGGCTGTTCGATATCGGCTTGTACCAACGCAAACTGATCGCCGCCCAAACGGGCGAGGGCACCCAGTCGGCCGCTATGGCCACGCAGGCGGTCAGCCAGCGCCAGCAACAGTTGGTCGCCAGCCTGGTAACTGAACTGTTCGTTGATGCCTTTAAAGTCATCAAGCCCGACACACAGCACCGCAACCCGACGTTGCAGGCGGCCGGCATCGACCAGAATTTTGTCCAGTTGTTGTTGAAATTGTTGGCGGTTGGGCAGTCCAGTGAGGAAGTCGTACTGGGACATGCGCAGCAGGCTGTTCTCGGCTTCGTGGCGCAGATGCGTGTTGCGTTCAATCGAGGCCAGCAATTGGTTGGCGGTGGTGACCCAAATGCCTAATTCATTTTTTTCATGACCCTTGAGCAGCGGCAGTTGATACTGGCTGGGGCGGTCGGGGTTGATATGGGCCAGGTGTTCAATGATTTTCGACAGCGGTTTGGTCAGCAGCCAGTGATAGACCAGGTACAGCACCAGGCCCATGGCCAAGGCTCGCAGCACGCCGGAAATGAAGATGATCACTGAACTGACGATAAAACTTTCGCCATAGGTGGCGGTATCGAGGGTGATGCGCAGGTCGCCGTAATACTCACTGTACGGGCCATGACCGACCAGCTGAGTAGTGAAGCTGCGCTCCTGTCCGAGGATCAGGTCGGTCAGCCAGCGGGTGGACGTCTGTTTCAGTTCCCGGGATTTCTCCGCGAGCATGGTTTCGTTCGGATGCCCAATGGACGCCATGCGCACCGCATTGTCCTGAAACAGTCCCTCGATGACCTGCATGCCCATCTCCCGGTCCAGGCTGTACACCGCCTGGGTCGAGGGGTCTCGGAACATATCGAGGATGCGTCCGGCATCACTGGCGACGGCTTGTCGGGTCTTGTAGGCGTCGAAGACGATCTGCGCACAACTCAAGACCACCCCTACGATCAACGTCGAGAGCAGCACCACGCGCAGCAGCTTTACCGACAAGCTGTTTCTGAGTTCCAGCTTCAAATGGTTATTCCTTAATCCGTGCTGGGAGCGTGTGACCGTGTGCGAGTATTGGTAAACACAAGCGGCTCGTCAAAGGGGCAATCACATCTGTAGGTCAGTTGCGTGTACCCGGCGTTAACGCTGTTCTAGAGACCGAGGTAAGGCTGTCCCTATTTATGTCGGTCGAATACAGGTGGAACTTGAGCGCTGATCTGTAAAGTTGTCAAGAAACTGATATTAGTCTGCTATCGCATGGTGACAATACAGAAAAGAGCCAAGCACAAACGAAAAAAAACCCGGCAATGCCGGGTTTTTTTGTCTGGATCAGCGCTTAGGCTTTGAAGGTTTTGCCTTCAAATTGCTCAGCGACGAACTTCCAGTTGACCAGATTCCAGAACGCTTCTACGTACTTCGGCCGCACGTTGCGGTAGTCGATGTAGTAAGCGTGTTCCCACACATCGCAGGTCAGCAGCGGTGTTTCGCCGCTGGTCAGCGGGTTGCCGGCACCGATGGTGCTGGCCAGAGCCAGGGAACCGTCAGCCTTTTTCACCAGCCAGCCCCAACCGGAACCGAAGGTGCCGATGGACGTTTTGCTGAACTCTTCTTTGAACTTGGCGAAAGAGCCGAACGCAGCGTTGATCGCGTCAGCCAGAGCGCCGGTAGGTTCGCCGCCAGCGTTTGGCGCCATGCAGTTCCAGTAGAACGTGTGGTTCCATACTTGAGCGGCGTTGTTGAAGATACCGCCCGAAGAAGTCTTGATGATCTCTTCCAGGGTCTTGCCTTCGAACTCGGTGCCTGGCACCAGGTTGTTCAGGTTCACGACGTAGGTGTTGTGGTGCTTGTCGTGGTGGTATTCCAGGGTTTCACGGGAAATGTGCGGCTGCAGGGCATCGTGTGCGTAGGGCAGCGCTGGCAATTCAAAAGCCATGGTTAATCTCCTAATCAGGTCAGTTGCGGTGAGCGCAAGGCCGATCACGGGCGGCCAGACATAAACATGCGTCGGGGAGTTTGTACTCTTTGCGACGCAGGGGCTGGATCATAGCACCCGGCCTGCGCCATAACCACGCAACAACTGTGTGGAATAGAGGTTCCAGAGCCTTGTCGTAAACCTGATGATAAATATTGATCAGCCAACGAGACCTGATAACAATCGCAGATGGGGGGTCGATCCACGGGGTTTATGCGTTGCCCCGAACACTCCGCACTCAGCTCGCTCGAATCAATTGCGCCGCCACACTGAACATCATCACCGCCACCAGTAGATCCAGCATGCGCCAGGTCGCTGGCCGCGCGAGCCAAGGGGAGAGCCACGCCGCACCCACGGCCAGCGTGGTGAACCACAACAATGAGGCACTGGCGGCACCGACCACATAAGCGCCGGGCACACTTTGCTGCGCGCCAAGCGAACCGATCAACAGCACGGTGTCCAGATACACGTGGGGGTTGAGCAGCGTTACCGCCAAAGCACTGAGCAGCACTGCACGCCGTGAGCGCAGCCCGGGTTTTTCATTGAGTTGCAGGCTTTGCCGGGAGCACGCGCGACGCAGCGCCAGGCTGCCGTACCACAGCAGAAATCCGGCCCCGCCCCAGCGGGCAATCGACAATAACAGTGGATTTTGTGCCAGCACATTCGCCAGCCCGAAAACCCCGGCGGCCACCAGCAGGGCATCACATACGACGCACAGTGCCGCCACGGGCAGGTGATGTTCGCGGCGCAGGCTTTGTGCGAGGACGAACGCGTTTTGCGTGCCGATCGCCATGATCAGCCCAGCGGCCACCAACAGGCCATTGAGATAACTTTGCCACATATCCGTCATTCCTCTGTAAAGCTACTCATGTTTGCGCGGCCATCGGCGTCAAAAATGGAGACGTAATTCCTTGGTTGATGCAGTTTGTGTGGCGAGTGTGGGGTGCTTGGCTGTATAAGAAAAACAAATAATGCTCATCACTCATTAGAAAAAATGATGTTCGACTATAAATTGCTCTCCGCTTTGGCGGCTGTCGTCGAGCAGGCGGGTTTCGAGCGTGGCGCTCAGGTCCTGGGCCTGTCCCAATCAGCGGTATCGCAACGGATCAAATTGCTTGAGGCGCGGGTCGGTCAGCCCGTGTTGATCCGTGCCACCCCGCCGAGCCCGACAGAGATTGGCCGACGCTTGCTCAACCATGTGCAGCAGGTGCGTCTGCTTGAACGAGACCTGCAAAGCCAGGTGCCAGCACTGGACGAAGAAGGCATGCCCGAACGCCTGCGCATCGCGCTTAACGCCGACAGTCTGGCGACATGGTGGGCAGCCGCAGTCGGGGATTTTTGCGCCGAGCAGCATCTATTGCTGGACCTGGTGGTCGAGGACCAGGACGTGGGCCTCAAACGGATGCGTGCCGGTGAAGTGGCCGCTTGTGTGTGCGGCACCGAGCGCCCGGTGGCAGGCGCGCGCAGCGTGTTACTGGGTGCCATGCGCTATCGTGCCGTGGCCAGTCCCGGTTTTATCACCCGGCACTTTCCGCAGGGTGTTGCCGCCGTGCAATTGGCGCGCTCACCGGCGCTGGTGTTTGGTCCCGATGACTTTCTTCAGCACCGTTACCTGGCATCGCTGGGCGTGGAGGGTGGCTTCGAGCATCATTTGTGTCCGTCGTCCGAAGGGTTTCTGCGCATGGCCGAAGCGGGGCTCGGTTGGGGGCTGGTGCCGCAGGAGCAGGTGCGTGATCAGATGCAGCGCGGCCTGTTGGTGGAACTGTTGGCTGATCACCCCATCGATGTCCCGTTGTATTGGCATTATTGGCGCAATGGCGGTCAGTTGCTGACGCAGTTGACGGAGCATCTGACCCACCGGGCAGGTCAATGGCTAGTGCCGCTTAACATTTCGTGAGCGTCACTTGCTTCGAGCCACGCAATAAACAACACACGTAATGAACACACACACAGTTAACGGAGCGGTAAATGAAGATTCTGGTCACCGGCGCAAGCGGCTTCATCGGCGGACGCTTTGCGCGTTTCGCGTTAGAGCAGGGCTTTACCGTGCGGGTCAACGGCCGTCGTGCCGAGGGCGTCGAGCATCTGGTGCGCCGTGGTGCGGAATTCATTCAGGGTGATTTGTCCGATCCCGAACTGGTACAGCGGCTATGCCATGACGTCGAAGCTGTGGTGCATTGCGCCGGAGCCGTGGGGGTTTGGGGTCGACGTCAGGACTTTCAGCAAGGCAACGTGCAAGTGACGGAAAACATCGTCGAAGGCTGCCTCAAGCAGCAGGTGCGGCGGTTGGTGCATCTGTCGTCGCCGTCGATTTACTTCGACGGTCATTCGCATCTGGGGATCAAGGAAGAACAGGTGCCCAGGCGCTTCATCAATCATTATGCGGCGACCAAATACCTGGCAGAGCAAAAGGTTTTCGGTGCCGAAGAGTTCGGGCTGGAAGTCATCGCCTTGCGCCCGCGCTTCGTCACGGGCGCAGGCGATAACAGCATCTTCCCGCGGCTGTTGAACATGCAGCGCAAAAAACGCCTGTCGATTGTCGAAAATGGCCTGAACAAGGTCGACTTCACCAGCATCCAGAACCTCAATGACGCACTGCTCAGCAGTCTGCTGGCGGCCGGTTCCGCCTTGGGCAAGGCCTACAACATCAGCAACGGCATGCCGGTTCCACTGTGGGATGTGGTGAATTATGTGATGCGTCAGATGGAACTGCCACAAGTCACCCGCTACCGCTCCTATGCGCTGGCTTACAGTGCCGCCGCCTTGAACGAGGGGGCTTGCCTGTTGTGGCCGGGGCGCCCGGAACCGACGTTGTCGCGGCTGGGCGTGCAGATGATGAGCAAGGATTTCACGTTAGACATCAGCCGGGCCCAGCATTATCTGGACTATCAGCCACGGGTCAGCCTGTGGACGGCACTGGACGAGTTTTGTGGCTGGTGGAAAGCGCAACAGTCGATTTGAAGCAGGACCTCTTGGTCGGCGGGTCAGTGGTTATACTGCAATCCTTTTCAGTTTCCAGCAGCTTCCAAAAGGTTTAACCATGCGTAACGACCCGCACGATGACTTCCATGATGTGCCGAACCTCAGTGCCAAAGACGACGATGACGATTTTGCACCGACCGCCGCTGCTCGTGAGCGCACGACGGTGTATTCGCGCAGCACGCCAGTGGTAAAGGTCAACCGCGCCAACACCGGGCCTATCTGGGCGTTGGTCGGCGCATTGTTCATTGCCTTCGCTGGGCTGGCCTGGTGGAGTTTTCAGCAGGTTTCGTTGATGGAGCAGCAACTGGTTGCGACTCAGGAAAGCTTTGCTCGCATCAGCGAGGAAGCAGCAGGGCGGTTACAGGATATCTCCGGGAAAGTGGTGGCAACCCAGTCGGTCGCCAGCAATGGCAGTGAGGCGTTGAAACTGCAAATTCAGAAGCTGGAAAGCAAACTGAACGATCAGGACAAACAGCAAGAGGGCGTCGTCGGCCAACAAAGTGGCTTGGGCAAGCGTCTGGAGCAGATGTCTGCGCAGACTGCCCAGTTGCAGACCGCCAATGCTCAGCTAGAAGAGCAAGTGAAAAGCCTGGGTAGCGAACTGGCGGCATTGAAAGGTGCCCAGCCCGACGTGAAGTCCACGCAGTCCATTCAAGCCCAGCTTGATGCCCAGATGAAAAGCCTGAGCGCTGATGTGGCCGCGCTGAAAAAGCAGGGCAATCCAAGTGTGGCCATCGACCGTCTTGAGCAAGAGGTATTGGTGCTCAAGAGCGAGCAGGACAATCGTCCGGCTGCTGCGGCTCAAGGTGGCAGTACCGCTGAGTTTGATGCGTTCCGTGGGCAAGTCACGCGCAACATTAGTACCTTGCAAAGCCAGATTCAGAATCTGCAACAGCAGATTAACGCCCGTTAGTCAGCAGTGAGCACATAAAGGCGCGCACGCATTGGTGTATCGATAAAACCGGTGCGCAGCGTGGCCCTAAGTATTTACAGTGATTGGAATTAGCTCGGTTGCGTGTGGGGCTTTTCTGTTTATTGATATTTCTTGATAATGAGCCGTGGAGAGGCTTGTCTTTTGTTAGTTATTTTGTAAGGTGTCTTTAGCGACTGAGTTGTTCTGGGTCGAAGCGGGTTATTGAAGTGCTGCATGCCCGTTAAATAAATAACCTTGCGATAAATAATTAACACCCGGTCAGGCTATTTGTTGCGGGCCGGGTAAAAGGAAAATGTGATGAATGCACCACTCGATAGTATTGGCTCTGGCCTTGGGACTGATGTTCCTCATGCGGAAGCTTTGATTGCGTCCCCTGCCAGACCGCCTGGTGATAAGTTTAAAAAGCCGATAAAAAAAGATACGTCCGGGGACAAAACGTCGACGTCCAAAGATAAGCCCAAGGGCCCTTCAACCAAGCCACCGCTGACTCTGGACAAGCCAAAAGGCCCTCCAGCCAAACCATCGATTTCCCTGGACAAGCCAAAAGCTCCACCCGCCAGGCCACCGATGGTCTTGGACAAGCCAAAAGCTCCGCCCGCCAAGCCTCACGTCGATCAGGCGGGCTTGCCAGCCCGAGAGCTTCCGGAAAAACCGGCGCCCCGCAGTATCCTGGAAAGCGTTAGCACTGCCTTTGATATAGCCGCTAACGCCTTTTCGATCGCTTCCACCATCAAGGATTTGTCCACTGGCCAGCCCGCTCCCATCGTTAAGCTGGCCGATGGAACCGTGGTCAATAACGAAACGTCGACCGTTACACTTCCCGATGGGAAAGTAATCGATGACGCTAACAAGACAGTGACTCATCCAGATGGAAGTAAACAATACGCAGACGGGACGACCGAGTATCCGGATGGGTCAATCAAAGACCCTGTCGGTGATATCAAGTACCCGGATGGAAGGTGGTATTACTCGGCAGACAAAGTGATGCGTCATGTTGACGGCACTTTTGAATATGAAGATGGCACGGTAACCGACGCAGACGGTAAACCCGTCGGCAAGCGTGCGTAGGGCGCGCGGGAATACATATTGACTGCTCTGGCGCTGTTTGTAATGGGCGCTAGTTGTTTGTGTGGTCATTAGATAAAAAGCCCCGGCTCTAAGGATCGGGGCTTTTTTAGTGTGGCGTGAACGTCTTACATTCGTGGGTAATCGATATAACCGACCGGGCCCTTACTGTAGAAAGTTTCCAGATGTGCGGGGTTTAGCGGTGCATCTTGTTGCAGACGCTCCGGCAGATCCGGGTTGGCGATGAACGGCACGCCGAACGCAACGGCATCGGCTTTGCCACTGGCCAGCCAGGCGTTGGCGCTGTCTTTGGTGAAGCGTTCGTTGGCGATGTACTGGCCGCCGAAGGCTTTTTTCAGCTGTGGGCCAAGGCTGTCGCCAGCTTCTTTTTCACGGGAGCAGATAAACGCGATCCCACGCTTGCCCAGTTCACGGGCTACGTAGGTGAAGGTTTCGGACAGGTTCTCGTCGCCCATGTCATGGGAGTCGGCACGTGGCGCCAGGTGCATGCCGACACGGCCCGCGCCCCAGACTTCGATCACCGCATCGGTCACTTCCAGCATCAGGCGTGCACGATTTTCCAGCGAGCCGCCGTATTCGTCGGTGCGGTGGTTGGTGCTGCTTTGCAGGAACTGATCGAGCAGGTAACCGTTGGCACCGTGGACTTCGACACCGTCGAAACCGGCGGCCTTGGCGTGTTCCGCTCCTACGCGGTAAGCATCGACGATCTCGGCGATTTCAGCGGTTTCCAGGGCGCGCGGTACCGGGTAGTCAGACAGTGGACGAACCAGGCTGACGTGGCCCGCAGGGGCAATCGCGCTCGGAGCGACCGGGGTTTCACCGTTGAGGTACGACGGATGGGAAATCCGGCCAACGTGCCACAGTTGCAAAACGATACGGCCGCCTGCAGCGTGCACGGCTTTGGTAATGTTGCTCCAGCCCCGTACCTGGTCGTTGGACCAAATACCGGGCGTGTCAGGGTAGCCGACGCCCATTGGCGTGACCGAGGTCGCTTCGCTGATGATCAGGCCCGCCGAGGCGCGCTGAACGTAATACTCAGCCATCAGTGCATTGGGGACGCGACCTTCATCGGCGCGGCAGCGGGTCAGCGGCGCCATGATGATGCGGTTCGGCAATTTCAGATCGCCCAGTGTAATCGGGTCAAAAATAGTGGTCATGGTGTAGAACCCTCTAAGGATCAGTCGGTAGCAGGTGCCAGATCGGGGTTAACGCTCTGGCGAAAAGTAAGCAGGGTCACCAGCAGTGCGAGCACCGCCAGCGCTGCAGCGGCCACAGGCACGCGGGTCAAGCCGAAGCCGTGTGCGATTACGCTCCCACCCACCCAGGCGCCCAGGGCGTTGCCGATGTTGAAGGCGCCGATGTTCAGGGTCGAAATCAGGTTGGGCGCGGCCTTGCCGAAGGTCATCACGTTCACTTGCAGGGCGGGCACGGCTGCGAAGCTGGCGGTGGCCCAGAGGAACAGGGTTATTTCAGTTGGAATGAGCGCGGTGCTGGTCCAGGTCAGCACGGTGGAGACCACCGCCATGACGATGAACACGCCGATCAGGGTCAGCGACATGTTGCGGTCGGCCAGCTTGCCGCCAATCACATTGCCCAGGGTCAAACCCAGGCCGATCAGCAGCAGGGTCCAGGTCACGCCGCTGGGTGATACCCCGGTGACGTCGCCGAGCAATGGGGCGATGTAGGTGAACAGGGTGAACACGGACGCGGCGAACAACACGGTCATGCTCAGTGATAGCCAGATTCCGGCGCCAGTCAGGGCGGCCAGTTCGGCACGCATGTCGAGTTTTTCCTCGTCATGTTTGGCCGGCAGGAAGCGGATCAAACCGATCAACGAGATCACGCCGAGCAGCGTCACCGCCCAGAAGGTCGAACGCCAGCCCGCCAACTGCCCCAGCGCGGTGCCCAGTGGCACGCCCAGGACGTTGGCCAGGGTCAAACCGGTGAACATCATGGCGACGGCCGAAGCGCGACGATTGGGCGCGACCAGGTTGGCCGCAACGACCGAGCCGATACCGAAAAATGCACCGTGACACAGGGCGGTGACAATCCGGGCGAACATCAGCAGGTTGTAGTCGCTGGCGAGGGCGCAGAGCAGGTTGCCGATGATGAAAATCACCATCAGCGAAACCAGTGCGGCCTTACGGGGCAGTCTGGCGGTGACCAGGGCCATGAACGGCGCGCCGATAGCCACGCCCAGGGCGTAACCGGTCACTAGCCAGCCAGCGCCAGGGATCGAGACACCGAGGTCAGCCGCGACATCGGGCAGCAGCCCCATGATCACGAATTCCGTGGTGCCAATAGCGAAGGCGCTCAAGGCCAGCATCAGTAGCGAAAGAGGCACGAAGCGTCTCCTGAAAAGTGGGAAGAAATCAGAGCTGCTTGTTCATTTCTTGCAGGAACGCCTGGATGGCGTCTTCGTTGCGTTTGAAAAAGTGCCATTGGCCGACCTTTTTGTTGGTGATCAGACCGGCACGTTGCAGGACCGCCAAGTGCGCAGAAACGGTGGACTGGGAGAGGCCGGCACGTTGGTCGATCTGTCCGGCGCAAACGCCGTTGTCCAGCGAGTGATCCTGATTGGGAAAGCAGGCGTGAGGGTCTTTGAGCCACGCGAGTATTTCGCGGCGAACAGGGTGGGCCAGCGCTTTTATTATTTCGTCGAGGTCGATAGACATGTCGTTCTCAAATCCGTGTATAGCGGTATATCGCGATTCAGCGAACTTTATATCTATATTTCGCGATATACAAATATGAATGGGTGCTAAGCATCGCATAAAACGCTATATCGGGTTATATCGATATAGGCCTCGGTGCGGAATAGGCGTACGCTTGGCTCATGAATTATCTCGCACACCTCCACTTGGGCGGTCAGCGCTCGGCGCAATTGCTCGGCAGTCTGTACGGCGATTTCGTCAAAGGACCGCTGCCGGGACGTTTTACCCCCGAACTCGAAGCGGCGATCCAGCTGCATCGCAGCATTGATTCGTTCACCGATACGCACCCGCTGATCAAGCAGTCCATCGCCCGCTTCCCGCTGGAGCGACGGCGTTTTGCCGGCATCGTCCTGGATGTGTTTTTCGATCATTGCCTAGCGCGGGACTGGGCGGTGTATGCCGAACAACCGCTGGATGCATTCACCGCCAGGGTTTATCGGGTGCTGGCCGCCGAACCGGCGTTACCGGAGCGTCTGGCCCTGATCGCGCCGCGCATGGCGGCCCAGGACTGGCTGGGCTCTTATCGGGAGTTCGAGGTGCTGGAGCAGGTGCTGAGCGGGATTTCACGACGCCTGTCGCGACCGCAAGGATTGGCCGGCGCCATGCATGAATTGCAGGCGCTGTATCAGCCATTAAGTGCGGATTTCGCAGAGTTTTACCCGCTGTTGCAGGATTTTGCTCAGGCTGCTTTGGCCGAGCGCTCAGCCCTTGGCTGAGCGACCTCGCCAAACAGGGCCAGGTGCACGGCTTGCTGAGCCTGAAACGCCAAAGCAGCGCGTTCTTGATGTTGGCTGGCGATCGGAGGGAGTAACTGGATATGCACATCACCCTGCTCGTTGGCGAACAAACGGCGCAGGTGTGAGAGCAGGTCGTCGTCGCCGATGAACGGCGCTATAGGGTCAGGCTTGCCGTCACGCAGATAACGAATGGCAACCGGCTGCAACGGCACGCCTGCATCGATTGCGCTGGACAGCAGGCGACCATGGAAGGTGCGCAGGCTGCGGCCGTCGGTGGTGGTGCCCTCGGGGAAAATCATCAGCGCATCATTTTCTTGCAAGTGCCGGGTCATTTGTCGCTGGATCAATCGGCTATCGCCCGAACCGCGACGGATAAACAAGGTGCCCGCTTTCAACGCCAGCCAGCCAGCCACCGGCCAGGTCCGCACTTCAGCTTTGGACAGAAACGACAGAGGGGCGAGCATCCCCAGCAAAGGGATATCGGTCCACGACACATGATTGCTGACCCACAGCATCGGCTCACGCGGCAGCTCGCCGCTGACGGTTACGCGAAAGGGCAGGGCGCCACTCAAGTGGGTCATGAACCAACTGGCCCAGCGTTGCCGACGCGCCATGGAGTTGCCGATGCGCAAGCGTTCAAGCACACCGAACGCGCCGGCAATGGTCAGCCCCAGAGCAATCACCCACAGCACCCGCGCAACACGGGCATAGCCGCGTACCCGGCTCATCACACGGCCGCCTTGAAGTGGCGGGCGTAACGGGGGCACAGCTCGTCGCGTTTGAGCAGAATGAAAACGTCGGCCACCTGGAAGTCTTCATCCCAGCATGGCTCGCCGCAGATTTTTGCCCCTAACCGCATATAGGCTTTGAGCAGTGGCGGCATTTCACAGATGACGTTCTTGGGCAGGTCGAAGACTGGCAGCGGATTTTTCGGCTCGGCACGCAGATGTTCAGTGCTCAGGTAGCGTTCGCGCAAGCGCTGCATGATCGCGTGGGCCTGGATGCCACCATCTTGCATCGGAATGCTGGCACAGCCCATCAGGTAGCTGTAGCTGCCTTCATTGAGGATTTCCGCCAGCTCACTCCACAACACCGCGATGGTGCCGCCGTTGCGGTACGCCGGATCAACGCAGGTACGCCCCAGCTCCAGAATCGGGCCTTGCAGATGGCCGAGGCCGTGCAGGCTGAATTCCTCTTCGCTGTAAAAACGTCCCAAGGTGTTGGCGGCTTTATGGTCGAGCAAACGGGTAGTCGCCACCAGACGGCCCGTGGTGAGGTCGCGTACGCCGATGTGCGCACAGTGCACATCGTAGTCATCCCTGTCCAGGCCAAGTTCGGCGCCTTTGAGTTTGGCGTTGAACTCGCCGCTGAACACGCTGAAGCGTAAGGACTGGGCTTCATGCAGTGCCTGTGGTCCAATTAGGCGTTCAGCCTGAAGGCGACGTTCGGCACCTGTGTCACGACTGCGGGCGATCTGGGTCATGGGTCGTCTCCGTAAGCCAGCCATGGGTTTGCGGCCGGTCGACTGTGTGGTACGGAGTTAGGCTAGGGAGAGCCGATGTCACCACCATTAAGCTTTGGTGATGCTTGTATGACAGGACCGCCGGAGGGTCATCGCGGCCTGACAGAATCGGAGCGGTCCTCTCAGGCTTGTCACGAATCGCTGCTAGGGTTATAGAGACTTCGCAAGAGATTACTCCATGAATCTTCGGCTTTTTTTGCGTTTGTGCCAGTCCGTGGCATTGGGCTTGTGCGCCTGTTCGGCGTTGGCGCAAAACTGGCCCGGCGAACAATGGTCAAGCGCCCCTGCGGCACGGAGCCCGGCGGTGCTAGCGTTGGAGGATTACGCCTTCCCAGCACGTGATGACGCGACCCGCAAAGGCATCCGCACCGATGCGCTGTTGGTGATCCGCGACGGACAACTGGTTTACGAGCGCTATGCGGCAGCGACCACGGCCAACACGGCGCATTTGACTTGGTCAGTCAGCAAAAGCGTGATGGCCAGCGTGCTTGGTGTCGCGTTTGGTGAAGGGCGTTTCCAGCTGGGCGATTCAGTGAGCACATTCTACCCACCGTTCAAGGCCCACCCGGACATCCGTGTGCAGGATTTGCTGCATTGGGCCTCGGGTCTGGATTGGCAGGAAGACTATGAGTACGCGCCGCTCAACTCCTCAGTGGTAGCGATGCTTTATACCCGAGGGCACCGCGATATGGCCCGATTCACCGCTGGGCATGGCGTGGCCTGCGCGCCGGGAGCCGTCTACCGTTATTCCAGCGGTGACAGCAACGTATTGTCTGCAGCCTTGAAAGGCATGGTCGGTGACAAGGCCTACCCGGACTATCCCTGGACTGCGCTGTTCGAGCCGCTGGGCATTCGCAGCGCGGTGTGGGAAACCGATGGGAGCGGCATCTTCGTCAGCTCGTCTTATGCCTACATGAGCGCGCGGGATCTGGCGCGTATCGGCCTGCTGATGCAGCGTGGCGGTCGCTGGCAGGACAAGCAGTTACTGCCTAAGGCCTGGGTCGACTTCAGCCTGACGCCATTCGCTCACAATCAATCTGCGTCAGATAATGAAGTGCCAGGCGGACAGTGGTGGTTGAATCGCCTGCCCGATGCCGACACCTCAATAAGGCCTTGGCCCGATGCACCGCCGGATGCCTTCGCCGCGCTCGGGCATTGGGGGCAGGCCTTGTATGTGGTGCCCAGCGCCAATCTGGTGATCGTGCGTTACGCCGATGACCGTGATGCGCGTTACGACGACGATCAATTGCTCAAGCGGGCACTGGCTGCGTTTGCCGGGGAGGGTGAGCAGTGAACAGTCATCGCTGGTTTGTCCTGCGCCGCCCATTCAGCAGCCTGCTGTTGCTGGTGGCCCTGATGGTAGCCGTGTTGGCTTGGCAGAACCGTGTTGCATTGCGGGTTTTCCCGAGCATCATCAGTGCCTATACGGCCAAGGAGTATTGTTCGTGCCGATACGTGACGGGCAACCCTGCTGACTATTGCGCGGCGTACGTGAAGCAATACGTGCCCAGTAGTCTGGTCGATGACGTCGAGAATAAACGCGTGACCGCCACTGGCTTTGGCCGTAGCAGCAGCGCGGCATGGCAGAACCCGCGTCAGGGCTGTCAGCTGGATCTATGACCCGCTGAGGCGTTGCCCGCTGGCGTTTGCACAGCATTTGCCAGCTCTCTGACAGCCGGTTAAGGTTGGCGCCAAATGCGCACCTGGAGCTTGCATGCACACGATGACCCGCCTGGCCCTCCTTGGCGTGCAGGCCCTGCTTGGAGTCCTGGCTTTGCCGGCCCACGCCAGTTGGTATCTGGATAACGAGTCATCGCGACTGTCGTTTATTTCCACCAAAAATGCTGACACGTCTGAAGTGCATCGCTTTCTCGTCTTGCACGGTAAGGTCGACCTGAAAGGCATGGCCGAACTTCAGGTCGAGCTCGACTCCGTCAGCAGTGGTATTCCCCTGCGCGATGAACGCATGCGTGATCAGTTGTTTGAGGTTAAACAGTTTCCTTCGGCGCAGATTGCCGCGCAACTCGACTTGCGGCCGATCAACGACCTGGCGCCCGGTGCTCAACTGGAACTGCGCCTGCCACTGACCGTCACCCTGCACGGCGCCTCCCACCGCTACAGTGCCGAACTGCTCGCCACCCGGCTTGATGATCGACGATTCCAAGTGGTCACCCTGGAGCCTTTAGTGGTGCATGCCGAGGATTTCGATTTGGTGCCTGGCCTGAGCGCTTTGCGCAAGGTCGCCGGGTTGTCGGCAATCAGTTTGTCGGTACCGGTGGGTGCCGTGCTGATTTTCACGGCGCGCTGACATGAGTCGAGCGATCTTTGCCTGGCGCAGCAGCAATAAATTCAGTTTTCTGGTCGACGGTCCTGCGTTTTTCCCGCGCATGATCGAGGCTATAGAACAGGCGCAACATCAGATTGAACTGGAACTTTATCTGGTCGAAGCCGGAGCCTGTGCCGATGCGGTGGTTCAAGCGCTGGTCCACGCGGCGTCACGCGGGGTCATTGTGCGCTGCTTGTTCGACGACTATGGCGCTCAGGCATTCACCTTGAACCTGCGCAATCGCTTGATCGAAGCAGGCGTCGTTCTGCGCTTTTACAACCCTGTGCGTTGGCACCGTGGTTTTCGTAACCTCTACCGCGATCACCGCAAGTTGCTGTTGGTGGACAAACGTCTGGCGGTGGTGGGGGGGACGGGCGTGACCGATGAGTTCTGGTTGCCGGAGCAGAACACCAGCCAATGGCATGAAGTGATGGTGGAAATCACGGGGCCGATGGTTGCTGACTGGCAAGTGCTGTTCGACCGGCAATTTCACGCTAATCATCGCCCTTTCGCATGGCGGCCGACGCTTCGTTTCGGGTTGCCGCACTTGCCCACGGTGCCGGTCGCCAGTCAGGGGTTGGGCCGCGTGGCCTACGCCGACGCCCGCCAGCACCGCGACATTTTGCAATCGTTGGTGCGTGCGATAAATAGTGGAAAGCGCCGAATCTGGCTGGCAACTCCGTACTTTCTCCCAACCTGGAAAGTCCGTCGTTCCCTGCGTAGAGCCGCTATGCGGGGTATCGATGTACGCCTGCTGCTGACCGGTCCACGTACCGATCATCCGTCGGTGCGTTATGCAGGCCATCGCTATTACCCGCGACTGCTCAAGGCGGGCGTGCAGATATTTGAATACCAACCGTGCTTTTTGCATTTGAAGATGGTCTTGATCGACGACTGGGTCAGTATCGGCTCGTGCAACTTCGATCACTGGAACCTGCGCTTCAACCTGGAAGCGAATCTCGAAGCCCTCGATCCCGGCCTGACGCTTGCGGTCGCTGCCAGCTTCGAAAACGACTTTGCGCTCAGCTCACCGGTCAGTCTCGAAGCCTGGGAGGCTCGGCCATTCTGGCGTCGGGTCAAGCAGCGTGCCTGGGGCTGGATTGACCGCCTGGTCGTCAACGTCCTCGACCGACGAGACTGATCCTTCCCGCAGCTTTTCACCGTCGTAGTAGTTGCCTATTACCTGTCTTGCCCCTATCGGCCGTAGCTTGACTACGCTTATTGCCCAAGCCCTACATTCAAGGAGAGCTTCAAATGGCCGCTAAAAAAATTCTCATGCTGGTTGGCGATTACGTCGAAGACTATGAAGTGATGGTGCCGTTCCAGGCGCTGCAGATGGTCGGGCATACCGTCCACGCGGTCTGTCCGGGCAAAACCAATGGCCAATCCGTGCGTACGGCGATTCACGATTTTGAAGGCGATCAAACCTACAGCGAAAAACCCGGGCACAACTTTGCCCTCAACTTCGATTTTGATCAGGTCAAGGTTGAGGACTATGACGCGCTGCTGGTGCCTGGTGGTCGCGCGCCGGAGTACCTGCGTTTGAATGAAACCGTGCTGGAGTGGGTGCGCGCGTTCGACAAGGCCGATAAACCCATCGCGGCGGTCTGCCATGGCGCGCAACTGCTCGCCGCAGCGGGTATCCTCAAAGACCGTCAATGCAGTGCTTATCCTGCGTGCGCGCCGGAAGTGCGTCTGGCCGGTGGCGAGTTCATCGACATCGCGGTAACCGCTGCGCACACCCAAGGCAATCTGGTCACCGCGCCAGCCTGGCCTGCGCATCCGAGCTGGTTGAACGGCTTCCTGAAACTGCTCGGAACCGAAATTATTTTGTAAGGAGGGCGTATGTGCGAGCTGTATGTCAAAGCTGATCCGATTCTCTACGAGTCGCGCTCACGGTCGCTGCGCATTTGCGGTGTGGTGACGACGCTGCGCCTGGAAAATCAGTTCTGGGACATCCTCGCCGAGATCGCTCAGCTCGATGGCATGACCACCAATCAGCTGATTGGCAAACTGTATGAAGAGGTCATGGATTATCGCGGTGAGGTGGTTAATTTTGCCTCGTTCCTGCGGGTCAGTTGCACGCGGTATTTGAGTCAGCGTCGCGTGGTGACGCCTGAGTTGAGCGTGGTGCGCTCCGCCGTCAAGTAATGTGCAAGGCATAAAAAACCCGATCAAGTGATCGGGTTTTTTATGCGAGGGGGCGTATCTGATACGTCGCTTTTACTGAACTTCTACCGCCAGACTTTCACTGATTTTCTTCTGCCAGATAGCTGGCCCAGTGATGTGTACCGATTCGCCTTTGCTATCGACTGCAACGGTGACCGGCATGTCTTTGACGTCGAACTCGTAGATCGCTTCCATGCCCATTTCGGGGAAGGCCACCACACGGGATTTCTTGATCGCCTGAGCAACCAGGTAAGCCGCGCCGCCGACAGCCATCAAATACACGGCTTTGTAGTCCTTGATCGCTTCGATGGCAGTCGGGCCGCGTTCGGATTTACCGATCATGCCCAGCAGGCCTGTCTGGTCGAGGATTTGGCGGGTGAATTTATCCATCCGCGTTGCGGTCGTCGGGCCAGCAGGGCCAACCACTTCGTCGCGCACCGGGTCGACTGGGCCAACGTAGTAGATGAAGCGACCCTTGAGGTCGAAAGGCAGTGTTTCCCCCTTGTCCAGCATCTCGACCATGCGTTTGTGCGCGGCGTCGCGACCGGTGAGCATCTTGCCGCTGAGCAGGATGGTTTCGCCGGTTTTCCAGCTCAGCACGTCTTCCGGTTTCAGGGTGTCGAGGTTGACGCGGCGCGCGGATGGACCGGCTTCCCAGACGATTTCCGGGTAGGCATCCAGCGGTGGCGCTTCCAGCGAAGCCGGGCCACTGCCATCGAGCACGAAGTGCGCGTGACGGGTCGCCGCACAGTTAGGAATCATGCACACCGGCAACGAAGCCGCGTGGGTCGGGTAGTCCATGATTTTCACGTCGAGCACGGTGGTCAGACCGCCAAGGCCCTGAGCGCCGATGCCCAGTTGGTTGACCTTCTCGAACAGCTCCAGACGGATCTCTTCGATACGGTTGGACGGGCCACGCAGTTTCAGCTCGTGAATGTCGATGGAGTCCATCAGTACTTGCTTGGCCATCACCGCAGCTTTCTCGGCGGTGCCGCCGATACCAATGCCGAGCATGCCGGGTGGGCACCAGCCAGCGCCCATGGTCGGTACGGTTTTCAGCACCCAGTCGACGATCGAATCGGACGGGTTGAGCATCGCCATCTTCGACTTGTTTTCCGAGCCGCCGCCTTTGGCCGCCACGTCCACTTCCACGGTGTTACCCGGGACGATGGAGTAGTGGATAACTGCCGGGGTGTTGTCCTTGGTGTTTTTACGAGCGCCAGCCGGGTCAGCCAGGATCGAAGCCCGCAGGACGTTTTCCGGCAGGTTGTAAGCGCGACGCACGCCTTCGTTGATCATGTCGTCCAGGCTCATGGTGGCACCATCCCAGCGCACATCCATGCCCACACGAACGAACACGGTCACGATGCCGGTGTCCTGGCAGATCGGCCGATGGCCGGTCGCGCACATGCGCGAGTTGATCAGGATCTGGGCGATGGCGTCGCGGGCCGCAGGCGACTCTTCGCGAAGATAGGCCTCATGCATGGCCTGAATAAAGTCTACGGGGTGGTAGTAAGAAATGAACTGTAAGGCGTCGGCGACGCTCTGTATCAGGTCGTCTTGCTTGATCACGGTCATGTGGCACGCTCCTCTGCTAGGACGGGAACATTCGATTAGCTGTTTCCAACAGTACCGCCGTGCTCTGCTGAAAAACATCTTTAAGTAAGCGCGCCGACTCACAACGCCGACGCAAAAAAGGCGCCGCAGTATAGCGTGGGGTTGGCCTGGACACATCCGCTTGCGTGCAAACGAAGGTCGGGCAAAGGGTGGGCACTGTTTTTGCGTGGCTAGAAGAAGCGTTGCCGTAATGGGGGGCGAGAATTGAATAGTTATTTTTGAATAGTCGCACTAAAGTAGCAATTGGCCTCTATGGTGGACCTTGTTAGCTCGACGGTTTTAATCGTACGGATTCTTGATTCATGCGCTGCAAGGCGTCGCAGGCCGGCAGGGGACGCGGCAGCGAACACCGGGTGTCCAGGCAGAACGCTGACTAATGGAATTAGCCACAGAGGCCGTTTGTGCCAGCACGGGAAGGAGTCCCTTTGAGCACGGTGAGTCAACGAGTGACCCCTAAAGCCATACAGAGTTTGTTGCTGAAACGATTTGCTTTGGCTGCCAGCACGTATGTGTTGGTGCTGGCACTGGTCTGGGTGGCAATTTTTACCGACTATTACCAGGCTCCCCTGCGCACGGCTGTCATTGGCAGCTGTCTGGTGGTGCTCTGCCAGTTGCTGCTGTTGGGGGTGTTTCTTGGCGGCTTCAACCTGCGTTTCAAAGACCCGAGTCTGACCGAGCTTCAGGTGCTGTTGGCGCTGGGGTGGCAAACATACCTGCTGGCCAATCTCGATAGCGCCCGGGGCACATTCTTGGTCATGTATGTGCTGATCATGCTGTTTGGCCTGTTCCATCTGACGCCCAAGGTATTTGTGCGCTGCGTGGCGTTTGTGTTCTTGAGCTTCTCCGGATTGAGTCTATGGGAAGCCTTCCAGCGGACACTGGCGGATCCAGGCTTGGCCGCGTTACAAGTCTTCGCGCTGTTTATCGTATTGCTTTGGCTATGTCTGTACGCCCGCTATGTCCAGGCCTCGCGGCAGCGCATGCGTCAGCGCCGCTTTGCGCTCCAGGCGCATCAGGAGACCTTGCGCGGGATGATGCGTCAGCTTGAAGATCTGGTGGCGACTGACGAACTGACCGGCTTATATAATCGTCGACACTTTCTGCGCATGGCTTCCCGCGAACTGGAAACCATGGACAACAGTTATTCTCACGGTTTGGCGCTGATCGACCTGGATCACTTCAAACGCATCAACGATGCCCACGGCCATGCTGCCGGTGATCAGGTGTTGCAGGCTTTCGCCGCTGTTGCCACTGCCTGTCTGCGCGGGGGCGACGTATTGGCTCGCTATGGCGGGGAGGAATTCGTGCTGTTGATACCGCATTGCACTGCTGCACACCTGACCGGTTGTTGCGAGCGGCTGCGCGAGGCATTTACTCATGTCGAACTGGTTGGTCTGGAAGTGACTGAATTGAGCCTGTCAGTGGGGATGACCTTGCTGGAAGTGGGCGACGATCTTGACGAAGCCTTGCAGCGTGCGGATCAGGCGCTTTACCGCGCCAAGCGCGGCGGGCGAAATTGTTGTGCCGCGGCGTGGGAAAACGCCGATGCCTGACATCCGTGTCGGTGACCGGCAATGGCCGGTCGCTGCGGCGAGCAATCTGCTCGATGCCCTGAATAACGCCGGGATCGCCGTGCCCTACAGCTGTCGGGCGGGCAGTTGCCATGCCTGTCTGGTTCGCTGCCTGCAAGGCGAACCTGCGGATGCTCAGCCAGAAGCGCTGGACGCCGACAAACGTCAGCAGGGTTGGCGACTGGCCTGTCAGTGTCGGGTCGTCGAAGACCTGACCGTGGAAATTTTCGACCCCGGCCGCGATGGCCTGCCGGCCAAGGTTGCCAGTTGCGACTGGCTAAGCCCGACGGTATTGCGCTTGCGCCTGACACCCGAGCGGCCACTTCGCTATCGCGCCGGGCAGCATCTGGTGTTATGGACCGCCAATGGCATCGCTCGTCCCTACTCGCTGGCGAGCTTGCCGGAAGAGGATCGCTTCCTCGAGTTTCATCTTGATTGCCGTCACCCTGGCGCTTTCAGCGATGCCGCGCGGCAGTTGAAAGCGGGTGACCCGATGCGGCTGGGTGAGCTGCGCGGTGGTGCTTTGCACTATGATCCGGACTGGCACAACCATCCGTTATTGCTCCTGGCGGCAGGCACTGGGCTTGGTCCGCTGTGGGGCGTGTTGCGCGAGGCGCTGCGTCAGGAACATCAGGCGACCATTCGCGTGATCCATGTGGCCCAAGACTCCAGCGAGCATTACTTATCCACAGCACTGGCTGAACGGGCGGTGGCTTATCCACAACTGCAGATCCAATTACTCACCACAGCCGAACTCCCGGCCGCGTTGGCGGAACTGCGACTTGCTTCACGACAAACCATCGCCTTGCTTTGCGGGCACCCTGCCAGCGTCGAGATTTTCGCCAAGCGCCTTTATCTTGCGGGCTTGCCGCGCAGTCAGCTGTTGGCCGATGTGTTTCTCAGTCGCAGTTGAGCGCTGATCTCCCGAAACAAGGCGAAGATGCCCATTCAGGGACGGGATATTCAGGCGTAAAAAAGGCCCCGCAGTTCAAAAATGAACTGCGGGGCCTTTTGATACTGCCGTGGCAGCCTTAGACCATTGGATCGCCGACGTGCAGGATCTTCATGCCGTTGGTGCCGCCAATGGTGTGATAGCTATCACCTTTGGTCAGGATCACCCAATCGCCTTGCTTGACGAGACCACGTTTGACCAGCTCGTCCACCGCCGCCTGGCTGACCTGGCCCGGTGGCAGGGCCGCAGGGTCGAACGGTACGGTATAGACGCCACGGAACATCGCGGCGCGTGCCTGGGTTTCGCGGTGTGGGGAAAACGCGTAGATCGGCACGGAAGAACGAATCCGCGACATGATCAACGGCGTGTAGCCACTTTCGGTCAAGGCGATGATCGCCTTCACACCGGGGAAGTGGTTGGCGGTGTACATGGCCGCCAGCGCAATGCTTTCGTCGCAACGCTCGAATTTCTTGCCGATGCGGTGGCTGGAGGTTTTGCTGGTCGGGTGCTTTTCAGCGCCGACGCAAATCCGTGCCATGGCCTGGACTGCTTCGATCGGGTACGCGCCCGCAGCACTTTCTGCCGATAGCATCACTGCGTCGGTGTAGTCGAGCACTGCGTTGGCGATGTCCGACACTTCAGCCCGAGTCGGCATCGGGTTCTGGATCATCGACTCCATCATCTGCGTCGCCACGATGACTGCCTTGTTGTGGCGGCGTGCGTGCAGGATGATTTTTTTCTGGATACCGACCAGTTCCGCGTCACCGATTTCCACACCCAGGTCACCACGGGCAACCATGACGGCGTCACTGGCGCGAATCAGCGCATCGAGGGTTTCATCGTCTGCGACCGCTTCTGCGCGTTCGATCTTCGCCACCAGCCAGGCAGTACCGCCGGCTTCGTCGCGCAGTTTGCGAGCGTATTCCATGTCGGCGGCATCGCGTGGGAACGAAACGGCCAGATAATCCAGCTCCATTTCTGCTGCCAGCTTGATGTCGACCTTGTCTTTCTCAGTCAGGGCTGGTGCTGTCAGGCCACCGCCGCGACGATTGATGCCTTTGTGGTCGGACAGCGGACCACCGATCAACACCGTGCAATGCAAGGCATCGGCGGTGGCGGTATCAACGCGCATGACGACACGTCCGTCGTCGAGCAGCAGTTCGTCGCCTACGCCGCAGTCTTTGACCAGATCCGGGTAGTCGATGCCGACGATGTCCTGGGTGCCTTCAGTCAGTGGATGAACGGTAGAGAAGGTGAAGTGATCACCAATCTTGAGGTCGATCCGCTTGTTGGCGAATTTGGCGATACGAATTTTCGGGCCTTGCAGGTCGCCGAGCAGTGCGACGAAGCGCCCGTGCTTGGCGGCAATCTCGCGGACCAGGCGGGCGCGAGCTTTGTGCTCGTCCGGCGTGCCATGGGAGAAGTTCAGACGAGCGACGTCCATACCTGCCAGGATCAGTTGTTCGAGAACTTCCGGCGAGTTACTGGCAGGGCCAAGGGTAGCGACGATTTTGGTACGACGAACGGTCATTTACAGACTCCTTTGCTGAGGCGCTGCGAGAGGCTACTACTGTCCAGTCCTGTAGTCATTGTTCCTTTGCACTACCTTGGCCCGTCTTTTCTGGGCAAAAAACATCTTGAAGAAATCCTTGGTCGGGTCGATACATTGCAGAGCACAGGAGAGACCCATGCGAATTTTGATCGTTTTAGCCGTGATGGCCAGTGTCGGGGGCTGCACGCGTTGGTCGATGGACCAGCATCTGAACAGCGCTTACCGCTCGTATGCCGAGGGTAATTGCGACAGCGTGATGCTCGAATTGTCCCAGGTCGAGCGTGAAAGCCGTTCGCGTCGATACATCCAACCAGAGGTGTCGATGCTACGAGGGCAATGCCTGGAGCGTCAAAGCTTGTTCGTCGATGCGGCTCAGACCTACCAGTTCATCATTACCCAGTACCCCTCCAGCGAGTATGCGTTTCGAGCGCACGCACGTCTTGATACCCTGCAGCAACTCGGCCACTACCGCCGCGGTGAACCGGCACAGCCGAGCCCAGCCTCACTTTAATTACACCCGATTGGATGGGCGGTCATGTTTGGGAGTGCTCATACGGCTGTGTTGAGCTAGTCTCTGGGCGCAGGGAGTAAAAATACGTAAAAATAGTCGCACACGTGGCCATGGACCGGCGTACATCACGCAAAAAAATGCTCTGTTCCGAGACTCTGTTTTTAAAGGGTTCAGGTTATGGATGTGTTTGATGGCGTGCAGGTATCAAGGGAGAATTTGCCTCGGCAGCGATTATCGCCACGCCCCCGCGAACTCGAAAAGCACTAGCGCAACCATGCTTAATGGTTCATTCATAGCGACCGTCAAACATGCTTATCGAACGACGAATCGAACGTCATCAACTGCCTTATTTTTTGCAGGTTTTTAATCGATATACCGATAAACCGATAGGATGTCTCGGCAATGTGTCACAAGACGGTTTGATGTTGATCAGCGAGCTGCCGATTCTGGTAGGCGCGGATTTCGAGCTGCGTTTGAAGATACCGGATAACAATGGTGAAGAGAGAACCATCGATATCGATGGTCGTTGCCTCTGGTGTCACGAAGACGAAACGCCAAGGAACTACGATTCAGGGTTCCTGTTGCAGGCTTCACCCATCGAGTACGCACAGTTGATCCGTGCGTTGCAGCGTTACTTCAGCTTCCACTCTCTGGAAGCCCCGGTCTGAGCACAGGGTCTGTTTGACGCGGGCACTGCATTCACCTGCTTTGATTCAAAGCGTATCGGCCTTTTTCCAGCTCAGATAACAGCTGACCAATTGCGCCCCGAGTTCTCCGGGGCGCGCATCCAGTACCGGCACACCGTGGGCGATCAAACGTTCGTGCAGACCTGCGCGTGCGTTGAGGAAATCAATGGTGCCGCAGTAGGCCAGGGCGTCTTGCCAGGTTTGCACGGGGGTCTGACGCAGGCTGTCCAGCACTTCCTCTCGTAAACTGGCGACCAATACCCGATGCTGACGGCTCAGCTGTTTGACCGCGCCGAGCAATTGCTCATCGTCTTCATCACGCAGGTTGGTGACCAGCACCACCAGTGCGCGGCGTTTCTGCCGGGCGAGCAATTGGCGCACGGCGACGCTGTAGTCGGCGGGACGTTGTGTGCTCTTCAAGTCATAGACACTATTGAGCAGCACATTCAACTGTCCCGAGCCTTTGACCGGTGCCAGGTAGTGGTCCTTCTCGCCAGCAAAGGTGGTAATCCCCACCGCATCGCCCTGGCGCAGCGCGACGTAACTGAGCAGGAGGCAGGCATTGAGCGCATGGTCGAAGTGCGCCAGGTCTCCATCCTGACTGCGCATGCGTCGGCCGCAATCGAGCATGAATACGATCTGCTGATCACGTTCATCCTGATATTCGCGGGCGATGGGTGTGCGTTGGCGTGCTGTAGCTTTCCAATCGATCTGGCGCAGGCTGTCGCCTTCGCGAAATTCGCGCAGCTGATGAAACTCCAGTCCCAGGCCACGACGCTGACGCTGGCGCACGCCCAGTTGGCTGATCCAGTTATCCACCGCGAGCAGCTGGCCGCCATACACACGTGCAAAGTCGGGGTAAACGCGGGTGGCATCGACCAGCGGCAGATAGCGGCGCGTGGTCCATAAACGCAAGGTGCTGGGCAGGTTGATTTCGCACCGTTCGAAGCCGAAATGGCCGCGACTCAGCGGGCGCAGACGGTAGCCAAGCTGGGCGTGTTCGCCGGGGAGCAACGTGATGTTTTGTGGCAGGTTTTCAACGGTCAGGCCCTCAGGCACGTGATCGAACACGCTCAGTGTCAGCTGCTGGCTGAAATCATGCTCGACCGTGATGCGTACTTCGCTCCAGCGTCCCAGCGCCAGACTGCCCGGCAGTTGACGTTGCAGGCGCGGCGAGGGCTGGCGAGTGAGCCGCCAGGCATCAAGCAGGCTGAGCAGTATCAGCGCCATCAACAGCCCCCAACCTACCGCCGAAAGTTTCGCCGGAAGATCGATGCCCAACGCGTCCAAAGTGCCAAGGACAACAGCCAGGCACATCAATGCGCCAAGCCAGCCGAGCAATAAGCGAGAGGGCTTGAGCGCCTGCTTCATAGACGTGGCGCCGGAACCTGATCGAGCAGTTGTTTGAGCACTTGATCCACCGACAGCCCTTCGATGTCCAGCTCGGGCGAGAGCCTGACCCGATGGCGCAACACCGCAAGCGCGCAGCCTTTGATGTCATCCGGGATCACGAATTCGCCACCGCGCAACAGGGCTCGCGCCCGCGCCCCGCGAACCAGTGCTATCGACGCACGTGGCCCGGCACCCAAGGTCAGGCCTGGCCAGCTACGGGTTGCGCGCGCCAGGCGCACGGCGTAATCGAGTACCTGTTCGTCCAGCGGTAATTCACTGGCAATGCGTTGCAGGGCCAGCACGTCCTTGGCTTGCAGGACGGTGCGCAGCGGCTGTACATCGAGCATATCGGCCTTGGTCGAGCGTGTGACCTGACGAACCATGCTCAGTTCTTCGGCGGAGTCTGGATAGTCCATGCGCAACTTGAGCATGAAGCGGTCGAGTTCAGCTTCGGGCAGAGGATAGGTGCCTTCCTGCTCGATAGGGTTTTGCGTGGCCAGCACCATGAACGGCTGTGCGATCGGCAGGGCGCGTCCCTCCAGGGTGACCTGTCGTTCCTGCATGGCTTCGAGCAGCGCGGCCTGGGTCTTCGCCGGAGCACGGTTGATTTCATCGGCCAGCAGCAGGTTGGTGAACAGCGGACCTTTGCGCAGTTTGAACTGTTCGGTCTGGAGGTCGTACACCGCGTGGCCAGTGACATCACTGGGCATGAGATCGGGAGTGAACTGAATCCGGGCGAAATCCCCGCCGAAGCAGCGGGCGAGGGCGCGGACCAGTAACGTTTTGCCCAGCCCCGGAACACCCTCGATCAGCACATGGCCGCCAGCGATCAGCGCAGTCAACACATCGTCAATCACTGTGTTCTGGCCGATCAGGACTTTTTGCAGCTCCTGGCGCAGGGTCTGAGCCAAATGGCTGGCACGTTGGCGTTGCTGGGCCTGATTGCTGGGCGCTGTCGTGGTCTCGGCGCTGCTTTGCGGGTCCATCGGGTAGTCGCTCATAGGGCATTCCTGAGAGTTTGCAGGTGGGCAACCTGACGGGTGAATTCTGCGCTGGACAGTCGCTGAGCGGGCCGTGGGCGCAGGGCCTGACTGACAGCGCTGGTGGGTTGGCGCGTCAGGCGCCCAAGCACATGCCATTGGTCGGCGATGCCGAGGTGTTCGAAACCGGGATGACGCTGTCGGGCGCGACGCAAGATGTCTTGCTGCAATCCACGCAACAGGACCTGTTGACCGCTGCGTCTGAGCAGGAAATCGGCACTGGCGCGCAGGTGTTCGGTCAATTGCCGACGCGCACGGGAGGCCGGGGCCTGCAGCGGGCCGTGACGCTGGCCTGCATGCCACAGCAGCAAGGTGATCAGCAACATCAGCGCGGTCAACGCCTCCGGAAAATACCGCAGCAA
>ERZ1463038.23-NODE-23-length-36882-cov-28.520488_pt1 | contig 36882 bp, 36 predicted proteins | sample MGYA00564479_ERZ1463038 | MGnify/ENA primary metagenome ERZ1463038 (study PRJEB39244, sample SAMEA3635134) | Helicobacter pylori | study: EMG produced TPA metagenomics assembly of PRJEB11511 data set (Assembly of a 5300-year-old Helicobacter pylori...
CCGCCGACCCGCTGCTTGTAAGGCAGCTGCTCTCCCAGCTGAGCTAATCACCCTTTGCTTCGTTGAGGCCGCGAAATTTACGCAGGTATCGAACCTAAGTCAATACCCTGCTTGAAGTTTTTTTGAAAAGTACCATTTTGAATCAATCGTCTGACATCGTTTTACCGAATCACATTTGCGGGAGCGTATCTATCCGCGAACAGATCGGCACATTCAGGTCATGCCGGTTTGATGCAGCGCTTTCGCTGAAAACCTCAATCCTGATAAACCATCTTCCTGGTCATGCCGCCATCGACCACAAACTCCTGGCCGGTGACGAACCCTGCATTTTTCGACAGCAGCCAGACCACCATCGCAGCCACGTCTTCAACCGTCCCCACCCTGCCCACCGGGTGCTGGGCATGGTCGCTATCGGACAAAGGCTCTGCACGCCGCACTGACGGATCACGGGCATCGATCCAGCCAGGGCTGACAGCGTTTACACGAATTTCCGGCCCCAAACTGATGGCCAGAGCATGGGTCAACGCCAGCAGGCCGCCCTTGCTCGCTGCGTAGGCCTCTGTGTCCGGTTCCGATTGTGTGGCACGGGTCGAGGTCAGATTGACGATGGCGCCACCGTGAGCGCGCAGGTAAGGCGCGCAATGCTTGGCCAGCAGCATCGGCCCACTGAGATTGACGGCCAGTACCCGATTCCAGTCATGAAGACTCAAGCTTTCCAGTGTTGCATTGTGTGGATCGGCAACGGCCGCATTGCACACCAGCGCATCAAGGCGACCGAACTGCCCCAGCACTTCAGCCACACACAGCGCCACTTGCTCTTCACTGGACACGTCCATGGCAATGAACCAGGCGTTTTCGCCAAGCACCTTGGTCACTTTCGAACCACGAACACGATCCCGGTCCGTCAACACCACCTGCCAGCCTTCGCTGACCAGCCAGGCGGCAATGCCCAGACCGATACCGCGAGCAGCCCCTGTGACCAACGCGACCCGGCCATTGCTGGCTGGGGCCGCTTCCACCGCCCACTCACTCACAAAGCCGCCAGCCCGCGTGCCAGATCCGCCTGCAAGTCAGCAACGTCTTCGAGACCCACCGCAACCCTGATCAAGCTGTCACGAATCCCGGCAGCTTCCCGCTCTTGCGGCGCCAGACGCCCGTGAGAAGTGGTGCTCGGGTGGGTGATCGTGGTTTTGCTGTCGCCCAGGTTGGCGGTGATCGAAATCAACCGCGTAGCATCGATAAAGCGCCAGGCGCCTTCTTTGCCGCCTTTGACTTCAAAACTCACCACCGCACCAAAGCCCTTTTGCTGACGTTGTGCCAAGGCATGCTGTGGATGGCTCTTGAGGCCTGCGTAATGAACCTTTTCGATGCCGTCCTGCTGTTCCAGCCACTCGGCCAGAATCTGGGCGCTGGCGCAATGAGCGCGCATACGCAGACTCAAGGTTTCCAGGCCCTTGAGAAAGATCCAGGCGTTGAACGGGCTCAGCGTCGGCCCGGCGGTCCGCAGGAATCCCACTACTTCTTTCATCTGCTCGCTACGACCAGCAACCACACCGCCCATGCAACGGCCCTGGCCGTCGATGAACTTGGTCGCCGAATGCACGACCACGTCGGCGCCCAACAACAAAGGCTGTTGCAGCGCAGGCGTGCAGAAACAGTTGTCGACTACCAGCATCGCGCCTTTGGCATGCGCAATTTCGGACAGTGCAGCGATATCCACCAGCTCGGCCAGAGGATTTGACGGCGACTCGACGAACAGCAACCGGGTGTTGGCCTTAATCGCTGCATCCCAGCCAGACAGATCGGCCAGCGGAACATAGTCGACTTCGACACCGAAGCGCTTGAAGTACTTCTCGAACAGGCTGATGGTCGAACCGAACACACTGCGCGACACCAGCACGTGATCGCCGGCGCTGCACAAGCTCATCACTACAGCAAGGATCGCCGCCATGCCTGTGGCGGTGGCGACGGCCTGCTCAGCACCTTCGAGTGCGGCAATACGCTCCTCGAAAGAACGCACGGTCGGGTTGGTATAACGCGAATAGACGTTGCCCGGCACTTCACCGGCGAACCGCGCCGCCGCATCGGCGGCAGTGCGGAACACGTAGCTGGACGTGAAGAACATAGGATCGCCATGCTCACCTTCCGGCGTGCGGTGCTGACCGGCACGCACGGCAAGGGTGTCGAAACCCACGCCGTCGAGATCACTGTCCAGCCGGCCTGCATCCCATTCGTGAGCCATGCCGCCTACCCCTTCTTAGTTGTTGTACAAATCGATAATGGCACTGACCGCCTGAGTCTTGACCTTGGAGGCGTCGTTGCGCGCCTGCTCGATCCTGTTCAGGTAATGCTCGTCGATATCGCCGGTCACGTACTTGCCGTCAAATACCGCGCAGTCAAAGTTTGCGATCTTGACCTTGCCGCCGCCCACTGCATCGATCAGGTCACTGAGGTCCTGATAAATCAGCCAGTCGGCGCCGATCAGGTCCGCAACGTCCTGCGTCGTACGATTGTGTGCGATCAGCTCATGAGCACTCGGCATGTCGATGCCGTAGACGTTCGGGTAACGCACAGCCGGTGCCGCAGAACAGAAGTACACGTTCTTGGCCCCGGCTTCACGGGCCATCTGAATGATCTGTTTGCAGGTGGTACCACGCACGATGGAGTCATCCACCAGCATCACGTTCTTGCCACGGAATTCCAGGTCGATAGCGTTGAGCTTCTGGCGCACGGACTTTTTCCGCGCAGCCTGCCCCGGCATGATGAACGTGCGACCGATGTAACGGTTCTTGACGAAACCTTCGCGGAACTTCACGCCCAGGCGATTGGCCAGTTCGAGCGCTGCGGTACGGCTGGTGTCAGGAATCGGGATGACCACGTCGATGTCGTGATCAGGGCGCTCGCGCACGATTTTGTCCGCCAGCCGCTCGCCCATGCGCAGACGCGCCTTGTACACCGAGACGCCGTCGATGATCGAGTCTGGACGCGCCAGATAAACGTGCTCGAAAATGCACGGTGCGTATTGCGGGTTGGTCGCACACTGGCGAGTGTGCAGCTTGCCGTCTTCGGTGATGTAGACCGCTTCGCCCGGCGCCAGATCACGGATCAGTGTGAAACCGAGCACATCCAGCGCAACGCTTTCGGAGGCGATCATGTACTCGACGCCTTCGTCGGTATGACGCTGACCGAAGACGATAGGACGTATGGCATGCGGGTCACGGAAACCGACGATGCCATAGCCAGTGATCATGGCGACCACGGCGTATCCGCCACGGCAACGGTGGTGCACATCGGTCACGGCCGCGAAGACGTCTTCTTCTGTCGGCTGCAACTTGCCGCGCTGGGCCAGTTCGTGAGCAAAAATGTTGAGCAACACTTCCGAATCGGAGTTGGTGTTGACGTGGCGCAGGTCAGATTCGTAAATCTCCTTGGCCAATTGCTCGACGTTGGTCAGGTTGCCGTTGTGCGCCAGAGTAATGCCATACGGCGAGTTGACGTAAAACGGCTGAGCTTCGGCCGAAGTCGAGCTGCCTGCGGTGGGATAGCGCACATGGCCGATACCCATGTGACCTACCAGGCGCTGCATATGGCGCTGGTGGAACACATCACGGACCAACCCATTATCCTTGCGCAGGAATAACCGGCCGCCATGGCTGGTTACGATACCGGCAGCGTCCTGGCCGCGGTGCTGGAGGACGGTTAGCGCGTCATACAGCGCCTGATTGACGTTCGACTTACCGACGATACCGACGATGCCACACATGCGACGCAACCCCTACTTAGTGGAACTGGATTTACCGAACACTTCTTGCGGCATTGTTGACGGCAGGAGGTGTTCCTTGAACGGGAGATCAGCGGGTACGCTGATACCGCTGGCTAGCCACTTGCTGGACAACCCGAGAATCAGGTTTTTCGACCAGTCAGCGACCAATAGAAATTGTGGCATCAGTTTAGACTGCTGCCACCATTGATCTTGCTGTACGGGGCCCAGGCTCAACAGCCCGACCGCGACAACCACTAGCAAGCCTCCGCGCGCAGCGCCGAAGACCATACCCAGAAAACGATCGGTCCCGGAAAGCCCGGTGACGCGAATCAGTTCGCTGATAAGAAAGTTGACCATGGCGCCTACCAGCAAGGTGGCGACAAACAGGATGGTGCAGCCGGCAATCACGCGAGCTGAAGGTGTCTCGATGTAACTGACAAGGTACTGCGAAAGCGAGCCGCCGAACATCCAGGCAACAACACCGGCAATGATCCAGGTGAGTAACGACAATGCTTCCTTGACGAAGCCGCGTTTCAAACTGATCAAGGCGGAGATGGCAATGATCGCAATGATCGCCCAATCAACCGGGGTAAATGGCACGTTGAAGCCTACGGACGGATAAGGCGGCGTATTTTAGCAGAGCACCAGCCCGCCCGTAAGCAGCTATTACCGATTAGATGACGGACTCAATTTCGCTCAGGCTGAAAGCGCACCACCAAACCGTTGAGTTTCTGCTGTTTGCTCAACTGATCACGCAAACGATCAGCCTCGGCACGCTCAATCAGCGGCCCGACAAACACTCGGTTCAAGCCGTCCGAGGACCGAATATAAGCATTATAACCCTGAGCACGCAGGCTTTTCTGCAACGTGTCGGCACTGGCGCGATTGGACAGACTGGCCAGTTGCACCGACCAACTGACCGACAGGCCATTGGCATCCACACGACTGGGGTCCGCAGCGGGTTTGGCGGGCGCCTGAGCCGCTGCCGGCTTGACTGCCGGGACTGGCTGCGTGGTCGCGACCGACGGGGTCACAGTGGTTATTGGCACAGGCACTGAAGAGGCCTTGGGCTGAGCAAGGTCTTCGTCCGTCGGCACAGGCTCCTGCGGCAACGACTGAGGCTCTGGAACCGCTACGGGCTCGACCTGCACTTGAGGCGTCGCCGGTGTTTGCGGCGTGGCGGGCACATCGACCGACACGCGACGCGTTTCATCCTGGCGCGAAAACAACATCGGCAAAAAAATCACCGCCAATGCAACCAATACCAGTGCACCGACCATCCGTTGCTTGAACACGTTATCCAGCAAAGCCATTTGCAATGTCCTCCTTGGCGCGCCGGGCCAGCCATTCCAGGGCCTCGGCGACGCAATAAAATGATCCGAACAACAGAATTTCATCTTCGGCAGTCGCTTGATCGCACTGCCCTTCCAGCGCCAGTGCGACACTCTGATAAGACGTCACGCTTGCGCCAAGGTTCTGTAGCGCGGCCTGCAACTCGCCAGCCGAACAGCTACGGGGCGTCGGTAAAGGTGCAACAGCCCACTCCTGAACGCTGCCAGCCAGCTCGGCCAGTACGCCCTTGAGATCCTTGTCCGCCAGCAATCCGAAAACTGCCAGGCGTTTACCAGCCAGCGGCCGACTTGCCAGCCGCTGCGCCAGATAGTGTGCCGCATGAGGATTATGGCCGACATCCAGCAAAAGCTTCAGTGGCTTGCCATGCCAGTTGATCTGGCGCCGATCCAGACGACCGGTCAACCGCGTGCTGCTCAAGGCTGCACTAATGTGTTCCTGCACCCAGGGAAGATCCAGCAGCAGATAAGCCTGCAACGCCAATGCGGCATTTTCCATCGGCAGGTCAAGCAGCGGCAAGTGGTGCAATTCAACCAATCGGCCGCGCGCATCATGCCCCTGCCAATGCCAGTCACTGTCGGTCACCGCCAGATCGAAATCACGACCGCGCAACAGGAACGGGCAACCAAGCGCCTTGACGCGTTCGAGCAATGGCGCGGGAGGGTCGAGGTCGCCGCACAGGGCTGGACGCCCCTGACGAAAGATCCCGGCCTTTTCGAAGGCGACCGACTCTCGGGTATCACCCAACCAGTCAGCGTGATCAACGCCAATACTGGTGATCACGGCCAAATCGGCATCGATCAGGTTCACCGCATCCAGACGTCCACCGAGGCCTATTTCAAGGACCACCGCATCCAGCGCCGCACGCTCGAACAGCCAAAACGCCGCGAGCGTGCCCATTTCGAAGTAGGTCAGGGAGATGTTACCGCGAGCGGCTTCTACCGCCGCGAAGGCCTCGCACAGCTGGCTATCGGTGGCTTCAACACCCTGGACCTGCACCCGTTCGTTGTAACGCAACAAGTGCGGCGAGCTGTAAACACCCACCTTGAGCCCCTGCGCCTGCATCAATGAAGCAATGAACGCGCAGGTAGACCCCTTGCCGTTGGTCCCTGTAACTGTGATCACCCTGGGTGCCGGCCGGGTCAATCCCAGCTTGCCCGCCACTTGTTGCGAACGCTCCAGCCCCATATCGATGGCCGATGGATGCAGTTGCTCAAGGTAAGCGAGCCAGTCGCCCAAGGTACGCAGGGTCATACAGTGGCCGGTGCCGGCGGAACGATGATCGGTTCCAAAGGTGCGGCGATGAATTTAGGTGTCGGCAAGTTCATCATTTGGGCCAGCAGATTACCCAGACGCGGACGCAGTTCTTGACGCGGAACGATCAAATCGATAGCGCCATGTTCCAGCAGGAACTCACTGCGTTGGAAACCTTCTGGCAGTTTTTCACGCACAGTCTGTTCGATCACACGAGGACCGGCGAAGCCGATCAGCGCTTTAGGCTCGGCAATGATCACGTCGCCCAGCATCGCCAGACTGGCGGAAACACCACCGTAGACCGGGTCGGTCAGGACCGAGATAAACGGCAAGCCTTCCTCGCGCAAACGCGCCAATACCGCCGACGTCTTGGCCATTTGCATCAGGGAAATCAGCGCTTCCTGCATCCGCGCACCGCCGGAAGCAGCGAAGCAGACCATTGGGCAGCGATTTGCCAGTGCGTAGTTGGCCGCGCGGACAAACCGCTCGCCGACAATGGCACCCATCGAGCCGCCCATGAACGAGAATTCAAACGCGCAGGCCACGACGGGCATCCCGAGCAGCGTGCCGCTCATGGAGATCAGTGCATCTTTCTCGCCGGTCTGCTTCTGCGCAGCGACCAGGCGGTCCTTGTACTTCTTGCTGTCGCGAAACTTCAGTCGATCCACTGGCTCAAGGTCGGCGCCCAGCTCTGCACGCCCTTCCACATCGAGAAAGATGTTCAGACGAGCACGCGCGCCAATGCGCATGTGGTGATTGCACTTGGGGCAGACGTCCAGGGTCTTTTCGAGTTCCGGACGATAAAGCACCGCTTCACAAGACGGGCACTTATGCCAAAGCCCTTCTGGTACCGAGCTTTTTTTCACCTCGGAACGCATGATCGAAGGGATCAGTTTGTCTACCAACCAGTTGCTCATGCTTTCTTTCTCCAGTACCGGTGACTCGATCGCGCTAGCGATTCACAGTCCCGCGTATGCCCTTGAGCTAATTCATGTGTACAGCGGCGACAAGCACTTCAGGGATCGGCATACCGCCGGACCTGCCTAAACCGAACCTCGTCACTCGCCATTGTGACGACGCGCATCAGCGTCGTCGCTTATTCAATGTCGACCCGCGCGCTTATCGCTACGCCAGGCTTATGGACGGTGGCTAAACACTAACCGTCACATCAGGCAAACAACCTGTCAACGGGCGGATCAAGAACCCCGCACCGCGTGCATGAACGCACGGATCTTGTCGTGATCCTTGATGCCCTTGCTCATTTCAACTCCGCCGCTGACATCCACCGCATAAGGTCGGACCTGAGCGATGGCTTGCGCGACGTTGTCTGGCGTCAAACCGCCCGCCAGAATAATCGGTTTGCTCAGCGTGTGCGGGATCAACGACCAGTCAAACGCTTCGCCTGTGCCGCCCGGCACGTCGGCAACATAAGTATCGAGCAGGATACCGCTGGCCCTGGAATAGGCCCGGCAACTGGCGGCGATGTCGTCACCCGCCTGCACGCGCAACGCCTTGATGTAAGGTCGATGATAGCCGTCACAGTCTTCGGGCGTTTCGTCGCCATGAAACTGCAAGAGATCCAGAGGTACGATTTCCAGTATCTCGGTGAGCTCGCAACGGCTGATATTGACGAACAAGCCGACGGTGGTAATAAACGGTGGCAAGGCAGCAATAATTGCACGCACCTGCTCGACGCTGACGGCACGAGGGCTTTTGGCGTAGAACACAAAGCCGATGGCATCGGCCCCGGCATCAACCGCGGCCAACGCGTCTTCTATACGGGTAATCCCGCAGATCTTGCTGCGAACGCCTGACATGCAGTGAAAACCTCAAGCCTTGTTCGGGAAAGTCCCGGATGTTAGCAAATGCTTTTCCGGGCGTCAGCCGCCAAGTTCAGAGAAGCCGGTCAAGAAGTGCGGGCCGACGTAACGTTCCGGCAGGGCAAACTCATCGTGGTATTCCACTTTCACCAGGTAAAGCCCGAACGGGTGCGCGGTCACGCCACCGGTCCGACGGACCCGGCTCTCCAGTACTTCCCCGGCCCATTCGATTGGCCGCTCACCGGTGCCAATGGTCATCAACACGCCGGCGATATTACGCACCATGTGGTGCAAAAAGGCGTTGGCGCGAACGTCGATGACGATCATTTGACCGTGACGCGTCACCCGCAGGTGATGCAGCTGCTTGATCGGTGACTTCGCCTGACATTGCCCGGCACGAAACGCACTGAAATCATGGGTGCCGACCAGGTACTGAGCAGCCAGCGCCATGCGCTCTGCATCCAGCGGGCGGTGGTTCCAGGTGATTTCCTGGCCCAAGTGCGCCGGCCGAATCGGATCGTTGTAGATGACGTAGCGGTAACGACGGGCAATCGCCTTGAACCGCGCATGAAAATGCGCCGGCATGACTTGGGCCCAGGTCACGCTGACATCGTGAGGCAAATTGATATTGGCGCCCATGACCCAGGCTTTCAGCGACCTTTCGGCCTGAGTATCGAAGTGCACCACTTGCCCACAGGCGTGAACACCCGCATCGGTACGCCCGGCGCACAACAATGAGACGGGGGACGCAGCAACTTTGGACAATGCGTTCTCAAGGGTTTCCTGAACGGTCAGTACGCCGGAAGCCTGGCGCTGCCATCCGCAATAACGCGAACCTTTATACTCGACGCCTAATGCGATTCTGGAAAAGCCGGCGGCAGCCATCTCGGCTGCCGCAGTGGTCATATTTTTCAATTTGTTACGCCAATATCGTTTTCGCAGTGGCGGCCATTATACGCACCTGAAAGCTGAGTACCACGCAGGCCAGCCTTCCTTTATAGAGCGCTCCGTGGCCATCGAAGAAACAGCGGTTTGCCAGCCAGCAACCCAACAACCTCTTCACGCGCTATCTGGTTGCTCTTTTTTCGCCACCCTATTTTTTGCAAAAAAGTAACATTAAGGTGCTCAAGCGCCGCGATTCATCTGTTCCAGCCAATGCTTGAGGTCGGCCACTTCAGCTTCATTGATCGAATGCCCCAAGCCGGGATAGGCATGAAACTGCACCGTGACCGAACCACCCTTCAAGAGTCGATCCGCCTCGATAGCCAAAGCGAAGGGCAATGTCCCATCGGAAGTGCCATGACCGATGAACGTGGCCGGCATTCCCAGAGGCTTGCCCGGTTCCACTTCAGCGCGCAGAGAGGGCAGCATCGTTCCGCTCAGCGCCGCAATTCCGCCGATAGCCTGCGGATGGTGCAGCGCAACGTAGTAACTCACCATTGCGCCCTGGCTAAAACCTACCAGATACACCATCTTCGCCGAAGTCCGGTATTTCTGAATCGCCGCAACGACAAACTCGGCGATCAGCCGCTCACTGTTTTTCACCTGCGCGGTGTTGCCGTCATATTCACCGGTGCGATTAGTCTTGTCGAACCATTGGAAGACGCCATCGGCCAGGGTCATCGGCGCGCGAACAGACAGGTAAGTGTAGCGGGCAGGTAACGATTCTCTCAGCCCGAACAAGTCATTCTCGCTACCACCATGACCGTGGAGGAAAATGACCAGAGGTTGATTGTTCGAACCTGGCTGGGTCTGTTCCAGATAGCTAAGCGGCAAGTCGCGTTGCACAGCCTCTTCGGCATAAACCGGAGACGAGCACAGCAGAACCATCAATGCGAGCCACTTACTCATTATTCACGACCTGGGAGGATGAAAGAGGCTAAAAAGATTAGCACGTCGGGTACACGGTATTGCACGCAATGGTGAAGACCACACGTTGTAGGCGATCATGTTCAAGCCCGGTAAAATCGCCAACCGCCTTCATGTGTCGTACGTTCTGAGCGACACACATGGCCACTTGAACCTTGACGGAGTCGCTCATGCAGTTTCTCGAGAACGCACCACGCTTTCTGTTTTTTACTGGCAAGGGGGGTGTAGGTAAAACGTCGATTGCCTGCGCCGCGGCCCTGGAACTGACGGCACGAGGGAAACGCGTACTTCTGGTGAGTACCGATCCTGCATCCAACGTTGGCCAGGTATTTGGCATCAGCATTGGCAACCGCATAACCCCTGTACCCGCAGTTGCTCATTTATCTGCGCTCGAAATCGACCCGCAGGCGGCAGCCCAAGCCTACAGAGATCGCATTATCGGGCCTGCACGCGGTGTGCTGGACGCCAATGTCGTGAAGGGCATGGAAGAACAGTTGTCCGGGGCATGCACAACAGAAATCGCCGCCTTCGATGAATTCACAGCGCTATTGGTGAGCGCCACGTTGCTCCATGACTATGATCACATCATCTTTGATACAGCGCCTACCGGGCACACCATTCGCCTACTCCAACTGCCTGGCGCCTGGAGTGGATTCCTTGAAGCAGGTCAAGGCGATGCCTCTTGTCTAGGGCCATTGGCGGGGCTCGACAAACAGCGTGATCAATATCACAAGGCGGTTGAAGCCTTGTCCGATCCGGCACTGACTCGACTCATCCTGGTCGCTCGTGCCCAGAACGCCACGCTACGCGAAGCTGCACACACCCACGAGGAACTTGCGAGTATCGGCCTGCGCCAGCAATACCTGGTGGTCAACGGGATTTTGCCCAGGACTGAAGCTGATAAAGATCCTTTGGCTGCCGCAGTATATGCACGGGAACAAGAAGCCCTTGCGCAGATGCCGGACGCGCTCAAGGCGTTGCCCGCTGATCAACTCCCCCTGAAAGCTTTCAACCTGGTTGGGATTGATGCACTGAAACAGTTGTTACGCGAAGACGACGGCGCGGCTGAAACGCTTGACTCTCCAACTACCGAGATTCATGCGCCCAGCTTGAGCGACCTGGTGGATGACATTGCGGCTGATGGCCATGGACTGGTGATGGTCATGGGTAAAGGCGGCGTCGGTAAAACAACACTGGCGGCGGCGGTGGCCGTCGAGTTGGCACACAGAGGATTGCCCGTTCACCTCACCACGTCCGACCCGGCGGCTCATCTAGCAGAAACCCTGGACGGTTCAATGGCAAACCTCACCCTCAGTCGCATTGATCCTCACGTTGAAACCCAGCGGTATCGCGATCAAGTGATGGCCTCTAAAGGCGCGCATCTGGATGAGCAGGGAAAAGCGCTTTTGGCGGAAGACCTTCGCTCTCCCTGCACCGAAGAGATCGCGGTCTTCCAGAGCTTCTCGCGCATTATTCGGGAGGCTGGCAAGAAGTTCGTGATCATGGATACTGCCCCAACCGGTCACACCCTTTTGTTGCTTGATGCCACCGGTGCCTATCATCGCGATATCGCCCGGCAGATGGCAGGCAGCAACACCCACTTCACGACGCCGATGATGCAGCTTCAAGACCCCAAGAAAACCAAGGTCTTACTTGTCACGCTGGCTGAAACAACCCCCGTGCTAGAGGCTGCCAATCTGCAAGCCGACCTGCGACGGGCGGGTATTGAGCCTTGGGCCTGGGTGATCAACAACAGCATCGCGGCAGCCAAGACCCAATCCCCACTGCTTCGTAAGCGGGCGACAAATGAGCTCAAGGAAATTGATCATGTAATCCACGAGCATGCTCACCGCTATGCCGTAATCCCGCTGATGGCTGAGGAGCCTGTCGGGGTAGAACGTTTGCTTGGATTGAGTGCAGCACTGTAGTTTTTCTGCTGTTTCTCCCCTTTACCCTGCAGTGCCATGCGCAGGACACGCCGCAATCTCCAGAGCCCTTCCACGCCCAAACAAGACCCGGTTTGGCGGACGAAAGGCAACGAGACCGCGGCGTGGTTATCTGCGCCTGGGAACTGGCACAAACCTGATACCCGACTAAGCTTGCGTTTGCCGATCGCCAGCAGTAAACATCCACACTACACAGGCGTTTTTACGATGAGGGACAGAAGCTATTGGGTTGATTACGCAAAAGCGATAGGTATCATTTTAGTTGTATATGGTCACGTCGCCAGAGGCGTTTACAGTGCCGGGCTGCCTATCGATGCCTATACATTTCGAATGGTAGACAGCATTATTTACAGCTTCCACATGCCGCTGTTTTTCTTCCTGTCAGGCCTGTTCTTTTACGAGTCGCTCACGAAGCGTGGCGCGGGCGGACTGATCGTCAACAAAATTGATACCATCGCCTATCCATTCATTATCTGGTCTTTGTTGCAAGGCAGTATTGAGTTTGCACTGTCGAATTACACCACCCACAGCACCTCTTATTTCGATGTACTTTCTTTTGCCTGGAATCCAAGGGCGCAGTTTTGGTTCTTGTATGCTCTTTTCTGGATCTTTGTTTTAAGTGCGCTTATTTATTCGCTGGTCAGCAAGGCTTATTCGGCACTGTTGCTCTTGTTTTTCGCTGTCCTGTTTGTGGTCAGCAAAGAACTGCACGCAGGGGTCATCGTATATTACATAGCCGGAAATACCGTTTTCTTTGTCTTCGGCATTGTATTCAACGATATAAAGGATTTTTTCGAGCGGCGCTGCAAGGCATTGGCGATGGGCCTTGGTATTGCTTTTCTGGCGGGGCAATACATTTTTCACTTCGTACTGGGACTGACCTACGACGTCGTCGGCGTTACGGCATTAATGCTCGCGGCGGTCTCGATTCTGTTTGTTGTGTCGTTGTCCATGTGCCTGGATAAAGTTCGCCTGGAATGGTTCATGTTTTTAGGGACGTCCTCCATGGCGATCTATCTAATGCATGTTCTGGCCGGCAGCGGTGCACGGATAATCCTAGTGAAGGTCGCCGGAGTACAGGCTGCGTCCGTTCATTTGGCGGTAGGAACTCTGGTTGGCATAACCGTACCACTGCTCGCCCTCACGCTCATTGAACGCTACAAATTAAACTTCCTCTTCGTACCCCCTCCGTCCATTTCTGCAACCTGTCTGATCGGAAGGCTGAGTAAAAAGGCCAGCTCAACTTAAACCCTGAGTCACCGGGGGCACGCCTCAGGGAGGATGCCCCACACCGTCCATGACGAACCTGCCAAACGCCATAAACGCAAACGACCGCCAAGGCGGTCGTCATACGGTAAAACCAGGAGCATCGACTCAGAGCAAGCGCGCCAGCATCTCCTGTGCTTCGGTTTTCTGGGTTTCATCACCTTCGCCGACCACTTCGTCGAGAATATCGCGGGCGCCATCGTTGTCGCCCATCTCGATGTAAGCCCTGGCCAGATCAAGCTTGGTCGCAGCCTCATCCGTACCCGCCAGGAAGTCGAACTCAGGCTCGTCGTCCGCGAGAGCTGCGTCCTCTGCGGTAACGCCCGGGGCTTCGAACGGCTTGGCGATCGGTGGGTGCTCAAGGCTCTGGGACAAACGATCCAGCTCGGCATTGACGTCGTTGAGTTCCGAATCGAAAGCATCGGGCGCTGCTTCAGCGTCAATTTCATCGGCCAACGACAGGTCGAAATCAGCCGGCAATTCCAGATCGTCCGCAGACGACTTATCGACGACGGGTTGATCCAGGGTCGGAGCGTCATCAAAAGCGGGAAGATCTCGCAGGTCATCTTTGAGGCTGAGCAGGAAGTCATCCTCGGCACTCAACGATGGCTGCTCTTCCGGGAGATCCAAGTCGAAATCTGCCAAATCATCGGACGGGGCTTTCCTGGCGTCCGTCTGTTGTTGCAACACCGCGTCAAAATCCAGGTCATCATCGAGCAACGCGTCGTTCACCAAAGGCGCATCAAGGTTCAGATCGTCGCCCAAAACAGGCACATCATCGAGCGTCGACTCGACCGGGTTTTTGATGATCGCAGGCGAGGCTTCTTCCAGATCATCCAGACTCAGGTCGAAATCCTGGTCAAAATCATCGAGATCATCGGACTCCGCGACAGGCGCCGGAGCTGGAACCGGAGCAGGTGTTGGTGTTGGTGTTAGAACTGAAGCCGGAGTTGCTGCCGGAGCAGGCGCTTCAGGCTCGTCAAGCATCAGGTCCTTGACGTAGTTGGCGTCTAGTTCGGCTGCCAGGGCCGCAGCGCTCAAGCCAGCAACTGCTGCCACCAGCATCGTCGGATAGCGGCTTTTCAGTTGTTCGACTTCAGCGTGATTTTTGCCGGTGGCCACCAACTTGCGTTCCTGGCCAGTAAAGCCACTGCGATTACCTTGCTCTGCATAGACTTCCATCAGTTTCAGGCGCAGGTCGCTGCGTTGCGGCTCTTCCTTGATGGCCTCTTCCAGAAGTTCGGCAGCCTGATTGAGACGACCGTTGGCAAGATGAACCTCTGCCTGACCAAGAACATCAGCCGATCGTTCACGCACCGGCTCAACGGCAGGTACTGGCACTGGCACTGGCACTGGCGCCAGCATGACGCTTGGCGGCGGAACATCGACACCGTCGAAACTGTCTTCAGGCAAATCCATGTCAGCCGCAAACTGGGTTTCTTCGGCCAGCGCCCGAGCCATACGTTTATGTTTGTCAGACGCTTGCCGAGCATTGCGACGTCGCGCCAGGAGCAGCAGCAAGAGCAGCGCAATCAACAGCGCGCCGCCACCCACCAACCCCAACATCAGCGGGCTGGCAAGCAATTGATTCAATGCATTATCTGCATTTTCTTCTGCTGCGGGCGCGGCAGGCGCAGGAGCGATCGGCGCGGCATCCGGCGCTGCGCTGGCTTGCGCAGCACCCGGTGGCAGAGCATCTTCGGGCGCAATCTCGCCCGGGACCTTCGCAACCATATCAGCCGCGACCAGTTCAGCAGGTAGCGGTGGCACGGTATTAGTGGCGCCAGGTGCGGTCGCCCCATCAGCCTGCATCTTCGCCAACTGATCATTTTTCAACTGGATCAAGCGCTGCAACTTGTCCAACTGGCTTTGCAAATCAGTCATGCGGCTTTTCAGTTCCGCATTATCACGACGCGTCGTGTCGAGGTTTTCCTTGGCTACCGCCAGCTTGTTGCTGAGCGCCTTGCTATCACCCGAGGCACCTTTGCCGCCCGCCTTGGAGCTGCCCGAGACCAAGCTCAAGTTATCCTGCGCGTCGACCTTGGAAGGTGCGGCGTCGGCACGAGCGCGACGGGTCGCATCAACCTGACGCGCGGCTGCGGGCAAACTGCGACGCTGACGCCAGGCCACATTTTGCTCCGCCACCTGAGCGACGGCCTGCGGCTGAGGGAGCGTGGTGATTTGCTGCTGATCGGGAAGACGCAACACTTGACCGGTTTTCAGCCGATTGATGTTACCGCCAATAAACGCATCCGGGTTCAGCGCCTGAATGGCCAGCATGGTCTGCTGAACCGACCCACCATTGCGCACGCGGGCGGCGATTTCCCACAACGTATCGCGTTTACTGGTGGTGTATCGAGCAGGTTTAGCCTCCGCGACCGGGGTCGGCGCAGGCGCCTCTACCGGTGCAGGCGGCGTTGCGGCCGGTGCTTGAGGCTCGGCGGGCGCAGTGGCCGGAAGTTGCGCAGCAACGGCCGCTTCCGGCGTAGCCTTCGGCGGATCGAGTAACAGGCTGTATTCGCGCAGCAACCGGCCGTTAGGCCAGAGCACTTGCACGAGGAATTTCATGTAGGGGTCACGAACCGGCTTGCTCGACGTAATCCGCAGAACGCTTTTACCGCCGGCATTCAGCACCGGGGTAAACGTCAGATCATCGAGAAATGCCTGCCGAGCAACGCCAGCCTGGGCGAAATCAGCGGATGGCGCCAAGCTCGGCACTACCTGCCCGGCATTCAGGTCTCGCGCATCAAGCAACTCGATCTCGGCAACCAGAGGCTGGTTCAGGGTCGACTTCAATGTCAGGTCCCCGAGCACCAACGCATGCGCCATACCGGACGACAACGCCGAAGCGGCAGCGATTGCTAAAACCAGTTTGCGAACCTGAACCATAGCCCATCCCTTGTTTGAATATTCCTCGGCAACCGAGAAGGTAAAGTCTGAAAGCTAAAACGATTCTTGAATTGTTGCCAAGTATCTTTTACACAAGGTCTTTTATCAACAATTCAGCCACTTGCACAGCGTTCAACGCCGCACCCTTGCGCACATTATCAGACGTGATCCACAGATTAAGTTCCTCCGGGTCGTCGATCCCTGTGCGCACTCGTCCTACATAGACGACATCCTGACCCACGGCATCACCAACCGCCGTGGGGTAATCGCCCGCTTCAATCAGTTCGATTCCCGGTGCAGCCTCCAGCACAGCATTGACTGCCGCTAGATCGACCGCGCCCGATAGCTGCAGCGAAACGCTAAAGCTATCGCCAAAAAATACAGGAGCTTGAACGCAGGTAGCGGACACCTTAAGCAATGGCATGGCAAGCAACTCGCGCAACTCTGTGACCAAACGCTTTTCCAACGGCGCATGGCCTTGGGTGTCGGGCGTACCGACCTGAGCCAGCAGGTTGAACGCCATCTGCCGATCAAAAAAGCGTGGTTCCATCGGTCGCACATTGAGCAGCTCAGCGGTTTGCCGAGCCAGCTCCGCCACCCCTTCGCGGCCCTGACTGGACACCGCAAGGCAGGCAGTGACATTGACCCGGACGACGCCGAGCAGCGCACGCAACGGCGCGATCACCACTGCCAATGCCGTCGCCGACGGGCTGGGACTGGCAATTTGATACGGCTTTCTCAGCGCGCCAAGCAGGGCCGCGTTGACTTCTGGAATAATAGTGGGCGCCTGCTCAGCCGGCAAACCGCCCGACAGATCGATCACCGTGCAACCCGCCGCTGTCGCCCGCGCTGCATAGCTGCGGGTAATGGCTGGGCCAGCGGCAAAAAAGACCAGCTGGACTTTGCTGAAATCGAATTCATCCACTTCACGCACGCGCACGTTCTTGCCCTTGAACGGCACCGAATGGCCCGCCGATTCGATGCTCGCCAACAAGTGCAGACTGGCCACCGGAAACTCGCGCTCTTCAAGAATCTGGACGAGGGTTTCGCCAACAGTGCCGGTGGCGCCGATCACGGCAATATCAAAGGACTGCTTCATGCAAAAACCTCAAGCAAAAACGGGGAGCGGCACTTTAACCGTCGAGGTACCGACAGGCAATTAACCGCAGGAACAGAGACAGGTCCAGAACTGCTGACAACCCACTTCAGGGTTCGAGTCCGATTCGAAAAAATTCGCCACCACTCCATACGCCCAACCAACGCTGGCCATCTATTTCTCGCGTCACCGCCAGATCAACCAATTGATAGAACACATTGCGGTGCATCAGCGCTTCCAGATTGACCCGCACATGGACATAAGGCGCTGGTTCCTGAGTGAGCGGGTCAATTTCTACCCGAATCGGATGCTCGGGCCCCGCCTCGGTCTGATCCTCGACATTGGTGGTGAAGCGCAAACGCTGATCTTCGCCCTGGCCTTCCACTTCAAGGCTGACTGCAACAAAAGGTGCGTCATCCACCCTGATCCGGACCTTCTCCACGGGAGTGATCAGAAAGTAGTCGTCGCCGTCACGGCGCATGATCGTGGAGAACAGGCGCACCATGGGCTTACGTCCAATGGGCGTGCCGAGGTAGTACCACGTGCCGTCACGGGCGATACGCATATCTATATCGCCGCAAAAATCGGGATTCCACAGATGAACAGGCGGCAACCCCTTCGACTTGGGAATCTGCGCGAATAGATCGTTGGCATTGCCGGGACCACTCATGCCTTTCTCCTTAGCGACTCATGCCTAACAGACTGCGAGCGTAGTCCTCCAGGGGTGGACCAAGCAAATCTTCGGGCTTAGTGTTGCGCAGTGTCAGCAATCCGCCGCGGGTGTGAATCCGTGCGGTATCGATCAAATAGCGGGTACTGGTTTCGATCAGCATCAGCTGAATCACGCCGCTGTCGACGCCCAGCCGATCCACGGCTTGCTGGTCGTGCCATTCGTCAGTGTTGCCAATCCTGTCGTCAGCTTTGGCGAAACGGGTGTACAGCAAATAATGCGCACCCGCCGCGCGCGCCTCGCTTAAGGCTGCATCCAGACCAATCGGCGCTCGGGCCCGACGAACCATAGGGAAGTATTCGACAAAGCCGTCAAAGGCTTCTTCCGCCACGACATTAGGCCGCGGATAGGCATTGCCGGGGGGAACGAATGAGCCCTGGGCAATATAGATAAAGGAGTCTGCCTGTATACGCAGATTGTTCGCGCGACTCGTGTTGCTGTGATCGAGTAAGCCCGCATCACTCAACTGATCGTGAGCGCCCTGCCCCATGTCACTGACACTCATGCAGCCACTCAACGCCAGAAGCGTCAGTAGCAAAACCAGACTACGCATCATCCACTCCCTCGTGCCGGTGACGGAAAACCGGCGAATGGGCACAAGATGCAGCTTCCGCGCCATCAAGCAGTGTATGAGCGACGATGATGGACAGTTTTACGTGGGAACGCCGGGATGCGAGAAGCTTAGCCGCCAATAATTTTCATGATCGTGGCGCCGCCGGAAAACGCGACTTCTTGCTTGTCGCCCAAGGCTCTGACCAGCAAACGCTGGAGCGCTGGCAACGCTTCGTGGCGTGGCTTATCCAACAGATCGCCTACGTAATGGCGGTTGCTGGAGGACAGGCAACCGTGCAACCAGCCCGTGGAAGAAAGGCGCAAACGTGAGCAGGTACGGCAAAACGGTACGCTTTCGTTGGCAATCACGCCGAAAAAACCAAGGTCGGGAATTTGATAGCGGACAGCTGTAGCATCGACTGGCGCGTCGGCTTGCAGGTACTCATAACGCTCGCCGATCAATGCCAGCAATTGTTGCAGACTGACAAACTGCTGCAGGAAGGCATTCGAATCGTTGGCCAGATGGCCCATGCGCATCAACTCGATAAACCGCAGCTCGTATCCGCGCTCAAGGCAGTAGTCGAGCATCGGCATCACCTGATCCAGGTTTTGCCCGCGCAGCGGCACCATATTGACTTTGATTTTGATCCCGGCGGCGCGCGCCTGATCCATGCCGTCCAGCACGCTGGCCAGATCCCCGCCACGGGCAATCTGGCGGAAGGCCACAGGATCAAGGGTATCGAGGGACACATTGAGCCGACGAATACCCCCATCGACCAGCAATGGCAGCTTGCGAGCGAGTAATTGTCCATTGGTGGTCAGGCTGATATCAGCCAGCCCCAATTGACCGACTCGCCCCATGAACGCTTCCAGCTTCGGGCTCACTAGTGGCTCGCCGCCAGTAATACGCAAACGCTCAATGCCCGCGGCTTCGATCAGATAGGCTACGCCACGCGCCATGGCATCGGCCGACAATTCATCCTGCGCAGCCACCAACCGCTTGCCGTTGGGCACACAGTAGGTACACGCATAGTTGCAGGCTGAAGTCAGGCTGATTCGCAAGTTGCGGAAACGCCTGCCTTGACGGTCAACGATCATGAGCGACTCCGGCTAAGAAATTAGGCCGGTAAAACATGACTGGACATCACGTTTCAACCAACCCCGGGGCCCAGTATATTCCCGCACCAACGATCCCTGCATTCACTACCTGACGCTATAACGGTACCGAATATATCAGCTGCCTGGCGGGGTATCGGTATCACGCTTGCGTTTGTTACCCATACGCACGCCGATGTCCATCAGGAACTGAAAAAAGCCCTCCTGATCTTCCAGCACATTGCTCCAGAACGGCGAGTGATACAGGGCCACGGCGCCATGCACCAGTGCCCAGGACGCACAGTAATGAAAATAAGGCGGCACATCTTCGAGCTTGCCTTCGCTGATCCGCCCCTTGATCAACAGGGTCAGGCGCTCGAAGTTCGACGCGCGAATCCGGTGCAACTCCTCGATCATCTCCGGCACCTGATTGCCCTTGACCACTTTTTCTTCCAGTCGATCGAACAACCGGTAGCGCTGAGGATCGCGCATGCGGAATTCGAAGTAGGCGCGGGATAAAGCTTCCTTATCCTTGTCGACGTCGGCAGAGTGGAGCAACTCGTTCAAATCGCGCTCGTAGTCGAGCATCAGGCGCAGGTAGATTTCCGCCTTGGACTTGAAGTGCTTATAGATGGTGCCTTTGCCGATACCCACGGCATCAGCGATCATCTCGACGGTGACACTGTCTTCACCTTGATCGAGGAACAGCTTTAGCGCGGTATCGAGAATTTCTTGCTCGCGGCGACGAAACTCACGGACCTTACGAGGTTCTTTTTGCATAAGAAAAGGTCTGTAGGGGTCAAAATCGAAGCCGCGTATTATGCCTAACTTGCGCCAAATTGCACGGATCATCCGACCATGTCTACGTTTCTTGATGAATTTGCACAGGCCCCGGGCCTGCGATATTTAAACCACGCTGCGGTCGCCCCCTGGCCAAAACGCGCCGCGACCGCCGTCAGCCGCTTTGCCCAGGAGAACGTTTTATTGGGCGCGAGGGACTATCCAGACTGGATGGTGGTAGAGCAACGCTTGCGTGAACGCCTGATGCGCCTACTGAACGCACCGTCGACCGATGACATCGCTCTGGTCAAAAATACCTCGGAAGCGCTGTCATTCGTTGCATTTGGACTGGACTGGAAAGCCGGCGACCAGATCGTTATCAGCGATGAAGAGTTCCCATCCAACCGCATCGTCTGGGAGGCGCTGGCGCCCCAAGGCGTCGAAGTCATCCAGGTCAGCCTCAAAAACGACGACCCTGAGGCGGCGCTGCTCGCCGCCTGCGGTGCTCGCACACGCCTGCTGTCGATCAGCGCGGTGCAATACGCTTCGGGCCTGCGCCTGGATCTGGAGCGTCTGGGCCAGGGCTGCAAACAACGCAGCGTGCTGTTCTGCATTGATGCTATCCAGCAACTGGGCGCCCTGCCCTTTGATGTTCAGGCAAACCAATGCGACTTCGCCATGGCAGACGGCCATAAGTGGTTGCTGGGCCCGGAAGGCCTGGGCGTGTTTTATTGCCGCAGCGAATTGCGACCACAACTGAAACTCAGTGAGTTCGGCTGGCACATGCTCGAACACATGGGTGACTACAACCGCACGACATGGGAGCCCGCCCTGTCTGCGCGCCGCTTCGAATGCGGCAGCCCGAACATGCTTGGCACCATGGCATTAGAGGCCAGCCTTTCGCTGCTCGAAGACGTCGGCATGGACGCAGTGGGGAAGGCCATTGCCGAGCGCATTCTCTGGCTCGAAGACGGGTTGAGCGCCATTCCAGGTGTCCGCTTGCACACTCCAAAAAACCCTGAGAAACGCGCGGGAATCCTGAGCTTCAGCCTGGACGGTATAGCGAACGCCCACGTATTCGAGCACCTTAAACGGGAACAGGTGGTGTGCGTTCAACGTGGACCCGGCGTCAGATTTTCCCCACACTTTTATACTGAGTCGCGGGTGATCGAAGAGACATTGGCCATCGTACGCACGCTGGCGGCTCATTGAGAACTCAACAGAAGCGGATGTATTCCAAATCTGTTTAAAAAATGAGCATCTGCGACTGGACGCCCGCCAATCATGACCAATACTAAGATAGTTGACGCGACATCTCCCCCAAGTGACGCGTCAATGAAGGTGCCGATGGACCGAGCGCCTTTGTTTTACTCCTAATGGTCTTAACCCGGATTCCCCCCCCAGAGCCCGGGTTTTTTTTGCATGAAAATACCCTGCAGGGCAGCGCTCGAGAAAAGAGTGCCTAGCGCTTCACGTGCGCCAGAGGGAACAGCCGCCTAAAGTTTTCAGTGGTCTGCTCGGCAAAACGCTCGTAGGACTCACCACGCAACATCGCCAGAAACTCTGCCACTTCCCGCACATATTGCGGAAGGTTGGGTTTGCCTCGATAAGGAATCGGTGCCAGGTAAGGTGAGTCGGTCTCCACCAGTAATCGATCGACGGGCACCTGACGTGCCACGTCTCGCAGAGCATCGGCATTACGGAAGGTGACGATCCCGGACAACGAGATATAAAAACCCAGGTCCAGCGCCGCCCTGGCCATCTCCCAATCCTCGGTAAAGCAGTGCAGTACGCCAGCGTGCGGCAACGCAGCTTCTCGCAACAGGTTCAAGGTGTCGGCGCGAGCGCCACGAGTGTGCACAATAACCGGCTTGCCCGTGATACTGGCCGCCTGCAGGTGCAGACGAAACGATTGCTGCTGAAGCTCGGCAGCCTCAGGCTCATAGTGGTAATCCAGTCCCGTCTCGCCAATGGCCACCACCCGCGGGTGATTCAGCTCATCCAGCAGCCAGTCCAGTGCCGGCGCCTCGCCCGGCTGCAGGTCCAGCGGATGAATACCCACCGAACAATCCACGTCGTCATAACGCTCAGCCAAGGCTTTGACCGCACCGGCATTCTCGGCGCTGACACCGATGCACAGAAAATGCCCGACGCCCCGCGCCCGTGCAGCGTCAAGGGCTGCATCGAGCGAACCTGCATGCACAGCGAGATCGAGACGGTCGAGGTGGCAATGGGAATCTACAAGCATGGCAGGATGGCAACTACATGGTATGGGTTGGACGGTCGGATTTCAGGGCTCCGGCCAGGTACGTTTCAATCTTGTTCCGGGCCGTGTTGTCGCCATCATTGAACTGGACGCCAACTCCCGCCGCCCGATTACCCTGAGCGCCCTTGGGCGTTATCCAGGCAACCTTGCCCGTCACCGGGATTTTTTCCGGCTCGTCCATCAGGTTGAGCAGCATGAACACCTCGTCACCCAGCTTGTAGCTTTTGCTGGTAGGGATGAACAGCCCGCCATTTTTGATGAATGGCATATAAGCGGCGTACAACACGGATTTGTCCTTGATCGTCAGGGACAAAATGCCGTTCCGTGGGCCTGGACTCAGCGGCAAGTTCATTGCAACTCCTGGGGACATGATCCGAATAATAGGGTCTGTTGACGTTTGGTGGCGAACCGCGTTGCGATGCCAACGTGTGCGAGGCAAGGCGCGGGATGCCGCTAATGGTTGTCCCCTTGGCAAATCCCGCAACGCAGCCTCGCGCACGTTGGCGCGCAACCCGAAGGGACGGGGCCCATTTGGCGCAGGGCTGCGTTGCTCGGAACTTATTTGGAACAACCAAACCGCGTTCCTCGCGCCTCGCCCTGCGCCAAATGGGCCTCCGTCGCGGTCGTCACCAAACGTCAACAGACCCTAGAGTCTAACCTTGTCCGGGCAAGCCTGCCCACTGCACCAACAACGCTTCGAGCAACAACACCCGGTTAAGATTGGCTTTGGACATGACTTTCTGACGCTGGGCCAGCACCCAGTCCTGAATCCCGAGGACCTTGCCCTGAGTGGATTTCTGCGCCAGGTATTGCAGCACCTTACGCATATCCCCCAAGCCTAGCCCCGCTTCATCCTGGGTCAGCTGATAGCGCAGAATCAGATGCGACCAGTCGCAGAACCAGTCGAACAGCAACAACAGCGGAATATCTTTCCAGCCTTCAGCCAGCTGAGTGGGTGATTGCTGGTGTTTAAGCAGTTTTTTCACACCGTCCACCACCAGCGCCCGCTGCTCCCGTACGCCCTGAGCCTGCAGGCTGACTGCTGCCAAGGGCGAACCGGCGGCCAGCGCCAGCAGTTCGACACGCTCATCCTCCGCGCAATCGGGCAACGCGCTGGCCAGCCAGTCCAGGCTCATCGCCTCACTGGGCAGCGGACAGGCCTGTTGCACGCAACGGCTTTTGACCGTCGGCAACAAACGGCTCGGCTGATGACTGACCAGCAACAGCACGGTATTGCCGGAAGGTTCTTCGAGACTTTTGAGCAATGCGTTAGCGGCGTTGACGTTCATCGACTCGGCAGGCTCGATCAACACCACTTTGCGACCGCCCATTTGCGCGGTCTGCACGACGAAGCTGACCAGATCGCGAACCTGATCGACCTTGATTGCTTTGTCCGCCTCTTCCGGCTCCAGCACGTAATTATCCGGGTGACTGCCCGCGACCAGTAGCAGGCAGGACTTGCACTGACCACACGCGTCCAGTCCTTCAGGGCGCCGACACAACAAGCGAGCCATGAGGCGCTCCGCCAGTGCGCGCTTGCCGATGCCCGCAGGCCCATGAAGCAAGTAAGCGTGCGCGTGCTGGCTACGCCCGGCCAGTTGCTGCCAAAGACTTTCTTGCCACGGGTAGGCCTCAGCCACGTTGAAGCTCCAGCAACTCGGGCAGCAAGCCATCAAGTGACTGCTGAACCTCCGACAGCGACAACGCTGCGTTCACCAGACGGTAGCGCTCAGGACTGGCGGCCGCACGTTTCAGATAGGTACTGCGCACGGCATCGAAGAACGTCCGACCTTCCTGCTCGAAACGGTCGAGCCGCCCACGGGCCGTCGCACGCGCCAGACCCACTTCCACCGGCAAGTCGAACACCAGGGTCAGATCGGGACGCAGATCACCCTGAACAAAATGCTCCAGGACGGCGATTCGCTCATGGGACAAGCCACGGCCACCCCCTTGGTAAGCGTAGGTTGCATCTGTAAACCGATCACACAGCACCACTGCCCCGCGAGCCAGTGCCGGACGAATGACTTCAGCCAGATGCTGGGCTCTGGCAGCGAATACCAACAACAGCTCGGTATCGGCGTTCATCGGTTCATCGCTCGGCGCTAACAACAGCTCGCGAATCCGCTCAGCCAAAGGCGTGCCGCCCGGCTCCCGGGTCAGCACAACATGGACACCATGGGCGCGCAGGCGCTCGGCCAGGTATTCGCGGTTGGTGCTTTTACCAGCGCCTTCCGGACCTTCCAGGGTAATAAACAAGCCAGTCACAGGCAGTCCTTAATCAAATTCATTGCGGGCTCTGCTCGCTTTTGTCATCTGGCGTGGCAGTGGGTGAGGGAGTCGGAGCCGGTACGACCTCTTGCTCCGACGTTGGCATGGAGCCCGGAGCGGGAACAGGCGCCGGACTGGAACGATAGTCCGCACGTCGTTTGAGCTGAAACTCGCGAACCGCGTTGTTATGGGCGTCCAGATCAGCAGAAAACACATGACTGCCGTCACCGCGAGCAACGAAATACAAGCTGCTGCCAGGCACTGGATTAAGCGCGGCATGGATGGCTTCGCGTCCCACCAACGAGATCGGGGTCGGCGGCAAACCAGCGATGACATAAGTGTTATAGGGCGTTGGCTCTTTCAGGGAAGCACGGGTCAACTTGCCGTTGTAACGCTCACCGAGGCCGTAGATCACGGTAGGATCGGTCTGCAACAACATCCCCATCTGCAGGCGCCGGACAAAAACGCCGGCGATTTGCGCACGCTCCTGAGGCACGCCGGTTTCTTTTTCGACCAGCGAGGCCATGATCAACGCATGATACGGGTCGACATAAGGCACGTCAGCCGCACGTTTGGTCCACTCCTCCGCCAGGACTTCATCCAGGCGGTTGTACGCCTGCTTGAGCAAGTCGACGTCGCTCATGCCGCGTACGTAACGGTAGGTGTCAGGGAAGAAACGACCTTCAGGGAATACATCGGCGTGGCCCAGCCTGGCCATCAACTCCGTGTCGCTCAACCCGGCCAGGTTCTGCTCAAGCTTGAGCTGCTTGGCCAAGGCCGCACGGACCTGACGGAAATTCCAGCCTTCAACCAGTGTCAGGCTGTATTGCACCACCTCGCCACGATGCCACAACCCCAGTAGCGCCTTGGCATTCATTGCGGGTGTCATGCGGTATTCGCCGCTGTGGAACGATTGATCCGACAGATTAAAACGCCAGTAAAGACGCAACCAGAAGGCGTCCTTGATCACCCCGTCGGCCTGCAAACGATTAAGCACGCCAGTGGGCGTGGAGCCTGCGGGGACGTCGAGTAACTGTTCCTGAGTCAGGTTCAAGGGCTGCTTCAGCGCTGCATCCTGTTGCCAGACAGACAGGCCCAGCAGTAACCCTGCCAGGACCAGACAACCTTCGAACAACACCAATAATTTACGAATCACCGATCAAACATCCAGAAGCGCGCGAGCAATGCCCTGCAGTTTACGGGTGAGCGGGCCAACCGGCCAGTTCAGCCGTGCAACCCCTCGCACGGGCCACACACCGTAGACACTGTTGCTCAGAAAAACCTCGTCCGCCTGCTCCAGATCGAGCCACTGGATGTCGCGTTCTTCAGTGCCAATGCCCAGCGTCCGGGCTTGAGCCAGCAGTTCTGCGCGCATCACACCGGCCACGCCGCAACGGCTCAGGTCGGCGGTCAGCAGCACACCCTCCTTGATCAGAAAGACATTGCTGTACACACCCTCGATTATCCGCCCGGAGGTATCGCACATCAGCCCTTCGGCGTATGCGCTGTCCTGCCACTCGCTACGCGCGAGCACCTGCTCCAGCCGATTCAGATGCTTGAGCCCGGCCAACAGGGGCTGTTCAGATAAACGAGTAAGGCATTCAAACAGGCAGATACCCTGCTCGGCATGAGCCACCGGATAGGCTGGCGCCGCGCCGCCCTGAAGGATGCGCCGTGGCTCGGCCATGGGTGCGGGTGCGTAGCCACGCAAGCTGTCGCCACGGGTGAGAATCAACTTCATCACGCCCTCGCCCAACTGCGCAGCAAACGCCAGCAATTCGCTGCGGATCAATGATTGATCCGCAGCAATCGCCAATCGACTGCAACCTGTCGCCAGGCGCTGCAGGTGACGTTCGAACAGCAAGGGTCGCCCGGCCTTGACGGCAATGGTTTCAAACAAACCATCGCCGTAAGCCAGACCCCGATCCGTCACGGGCAGGGTCTCAGCTGGACGACCATTGATCCAGCTCGGCATCAATCAGCGTACCGACGGAACACCAGCGAGCCATTGGTGCCGCCAAACCCGAAGGAGTTGGAGAGCACGACATCGATAGGCATGCTTCGAGCCTCGTGCGGGACAAAGTCCAGATCGCAGCCTTCGCCCGGCTCATCAAGGTTGATCGTCGGCGGCGCGACCTGGCCGTTGATCGCCAGAATACTGAAGATCGCCTCGACCGCCCCTGCGGCACCGAGCAAGTGGCCGGTCATCGATTTGGTCGACGTGATGGCCAGCTTGTAGGCATGGTCGCCAAAGACAGTCTTGATCGCCGATGCTTCGGCCAAATCGCCCGCCAGGGTCGATGTGCCGTGAGCGTTGATATGCTGCACTTCATCGACATTGATCCTGGCGTCACGCAGCGCGTTGGCAATGCAACGTGCAGCGCCGGCACCGTCTTCGGGTGGCGAGGTCATGTGATAAGCGTCGCCACTCATGCCAAAGCCGATCAGCTCGGCATAGATGGTCGCGCCACGCGCCTTGGCGTGTTCCAGCTCTTCAAGCACCAAGGCTCCAGCGCCATCGGACAAGACGAAACCATCACGGCCTTTGTCCCACGGACGGCTTGCCCGTGCAGGGTCGTCATTGCGGGTAGACAGCGCCCGCGACGCACCAAAGCCACCCATACCCAGACCACAGGCAGCCATTTCCGCGCCCCCGGCGATCATCACGTCAGCTTCACCGTAGGCGATGTTGCGTGCGGCCATACCAATGCAATGGGTGCCGGTGGTACACGCCGTTGCGATGGCGTAGTTAGGCCCCTGTGCACCCAGATGGATCGACAGGAAGCCAGAGATCATGTTGATAATCGAGCCCGGTACAAAAAACGGAGAAATCCGCCCCGGCCCTTGCTCATGCAAAGAACGACTGTTGTTCTCGATATTGGTCAAGCCACCGATGCCCGCACCCATGGCAACGCCAATGCGCTCACGGTTAGCGTCGGTCACTTCAAGCCCGGAGTTGCGCACGGCTTGAAAGCTCGCGGCCAAACCGTACTGAATGAAAAGGTCGAGACGCCGTGCCTCTTTGGGCGCCAGATATTCCTCAACGTTGAAGCCTTTTACCGAGCCGCCAAAACGGGTGGTAAAGGCCGAAAGGTCCGTGTGTTCGATCAGACCAATGCCACTGCGACCAGCCAGAATGCCCTGCCAGGAACTCGGAACGTCCGTGCCCAATGGCGACAACATACCCATACCGGTGACTACGACGCGTCTACGCGACACAGCACTCTCCTTTAATCTATTGACGACTCTTTACATCACTTCTAAAGAAAAAACCGCACGCCGTGATGGCAGTGCGGTTTTTCCCGACAGCAAGCGACGACTACAAACCATTACGCCTGGTGGGCAGTAACGTAGTCGATAGCTGCTTGAACGGTAGTGATTTTTTCGGCTTCTTCGTCAGGAATTTCGGTCTCGAATTCCTCTTCCAGAGCCATCACCAGCTCCACGGTATCAAGGGAGTCAGCGCCCAGGTCTTCAACGAAAGAAGCAGCATTTGTCACTTCCTCTGCCTTGACGCCAAGTTGCTCCATAACGATTTTCTTGACGCGCTCTTCGATGGTGCTCATACCTTGTTTTAACTCCTAGTGGACAAATTCAGGCAGCTGGCCGGTGGGTAAGTGTATCGAAGAGGTTTTACGCATTTCAAGCTCAATGCTCATCCTCTGTAACCACACCCGCCTTCCGCCTATTAATAGATTGCAGCTTTATAACGGATTTTAGACCGCCCGTATGACATTTTTTTGAAGCGATCCGTCACATTCAACTCATGTACATGCCGCCATTCACCGGGATTGTAGCCCCGGTAACGTAGGCCGCACCTTCAGATGCAAGAAAAGCGACCACGTGTGCGATCTCTTGCGCCTGCCCCAAACGTCCCAAAGGAATCTGGGTAATCAATGCGTCACGTTGCGCTTCTGGCAGCTCGCGAGTCATATCAGTATCGATAAAACCAGGCGCAACCGCGTTCACGGTGACCGCACGCGAACCGACTTCACGGGCCAGGGCCCGGCTGAAACCTTCCAGACCAGCTTTCGCAGCCGCATAGTTTACTTGGCCTGCGTTGCCCATGGCACCCACTACCGAACCAATACTGATAATTCGACCCCAACGAGCCTTGGTCATGCCACGCAAAACACCCTTGGACAGCCGAAATAGACTGTTCAGGTTGGTGTCGACAACGTCATGCCATTCGTCATCTTTCATTCGCATCATCAGGTTGTCACGGGTGATACCGGCGTTGTTGACCAGAATCAACGGGGCGCCAACGCGCTCCTGAATCAATGCCAGTGTCGCACTGACCGACGCATCGCTGCAGACATCGAGCGCCAGCCCGAAGCCTTCAATGCCGTTTTCCTTGAAGGTCGCACTGATACGCTCGGCGCCGGACTCGGACGTTGCCGTCCCGACCACGGTCGCACCGTTACGTCCCAACTCAAGAGCAATGGCTTGGCCAATACCGCGGCTCGCACCGGTGACCAGTGCAACTTTACCTTGCAGGTTCATGCAAGCTTCTCCTAATCAGGCCAATGCCGCACGGGTGGCGGCGAAGGCGTCTGGGGTATTGAGGTTGTAGGTTGTCACACCTTCGGCGCAGCGCTTATTCAAACCCGCCAACACTTTTCCCGGCCCGCACTCGACCAACCGGGTCGCGCCATGGGCTGCCAGGAACTGGATAGATTCGACCCAACGCACAGGTTTGTACAATTGTTCTAACAGATCGCGCTTGAGGGTATCGAGGTCGGCCACCGATGACGCGCTGACATTCTGTACCAGCTTGATCTGCGGTGTCTGCCAGGCAATCGCCGCGATGGATTCGGCGAAGCGCTCAGCGGCCGGACGCATCAATTCGCAATGCGACGGCACACTCACAGGCAGTGGCAATGCACGCTTGGCGCCACGGGCCTTGCAGGCCTCAATGGCACGTTCGACAGCGGCGGCAGAACCGGCGATCACGACCTGGCCCGGCGAATTGAAATTCACCGCGCTGACGACATCGCCCTGGGCAGCCTCGGCGCACGCCGCCAGCACATCGGCATCGTCCAGCCCCAGAATGGCAGCCATACCGCCCTGGCCCGCAGGCACAGCCTGTTGCATCAACTGACCCCGACGCTCCACCAACTTGACCGCATCGCTCAAGGTCAGGCTGCCTGCCGCTACCAGCGCGCTGTATTCACCCAGGCTGTGCCCGGCGACATACGCAGGGCGCAAAGCGCTTTCAGACAACCACAGGCGCCACAGCGCCACAGAGGCTGTCAGGATCGCAGGCTGGGTTTTATCGGTTTGATTGAGTTGTTCTTCCGGCCCTTGCTGGGTCAGCGCCCAGAGGTCGTAACCCAAGGCTTCGGAAGCTTCACTGAAGGTCTCGAGGATCAGTTTGTGCTGAGCGCCCTGCTCGGCGAGCATGCCGAGGGACTGCGATCCTTGACCCGGAAAGACGAATGCGAGGGATGCAGACATTGATCAAGCCCCTAATGATTTGTCGTCGAAAATTGACGCCCGGCCAGGCCAGGCGCGAAACTCAAAATTAACTGTCCGTGAATGGACAGTTGGATGACTGACCAGTCACCAGCGTCACATTTGCGCAACTCGCGCCCGGAGACAGCCTAAAGCAGCCCCTCAAGACGCCCACCCAAGCGTTGCGGGAGGTTTTCCTGTATTTCGATCAGCGCTCGTTGAATCGCGCTCTGGAAGCCTTGCACGCCTGCGGCGCCGTGGCTTTTCACGACAATGCCCTGCAAACCCAAAAAACTCGCGCCATTATGCCGTGCAGGCGCCAGGTCGGCCCGCAAACGCTTGAGCATGGGCAACGCTAAAGCACCCACCACCCTTGTAAATACATTCTGCTGGAACAGCGATTCGATCCGTGCGCCGATCATTGTCGCCAGCCCCTCGCTTGACTTGAGCAGGATATTACCGACAAAACCGTCGCACACCACAACATCAGCCTCGCCACGGTACACCCCATCACCTTCGACGAAGCCGATGTAGTTCAAACCCGGCGCAGCCTGAAGCAGAGTAGCCGCCAATTTGACCTGCTGATTACCCTTGATGTCTTCGGTGCCAATATTGAGCAACGCCACCCGAGGCCGGGGAACGCCCAAGGCCTCAGCCGCGACAGCACCCATGACGGCGAACTGATAGAGGTTTTCGGCACTGCAATCGACATTTGCTCCCAGGTCCAGCAACTGGCAATAACCACGCTGAGTCGGGATGGCTGCGATCATCGCGGGTCGATCAATGCCTGGCAAAGTCTTGAGCACAAAGCGTGACAGCGCCATCAGCGCCCCGGTATTACCCGCACTCACACAAGCCTGAACCTGGCCCTCGGCCAACAACCCCAACGCCACCCGCATCGACGAATCAGGCTTACTGCGCAAAGCCTGCGAAGGCCGCTCATCCATGGCGATCACTTCGCTGGCGTTTACAACACGCAGACGTGAGCGATCCACACCGGAATGGCGAGCAATCAATTCTTCAAGAAGGGGGGCTTGACCGACGAGGGTCAGGTGCAGCGAGGGCGTAGCGAACAAACAAGCGATACTGGCCTGCACAATGCTGCGGGGACCGAAGTCCCCACCCATTGCGTCAATCGCGATGATCGGAGCGGACAAGAAATTACTCGTCAGCGCCCTTGTCGATCACTTTGCGACCACGATAAACACCTTCCGGCGATACGTGGTGACGCAGGTGAATTTCACCTGTGGTTTTTTCTACAGACAGAGTGCTTGCCACAAGAGCGTCGTGCGAACGACGCATGTCACGGGCAGAGCGGGATTTTTTGTTCTGCTGAACAGCCATAATTGATTAACTCCTAAACGTTTGGGTCACGCTTTAACTGCGCCAATACACTGAACGGGTTGGACCGCGTTACCTCGTCCACGCTCGGCTCGGACTCGTTAAGGTCCGCCGGCTGCTGGCATTCTTCCGGATGATGAGCAGGCACAATGGGCAAGGCGAGCAACAGCTCCTCCTCGATCAATGCCAGCAGATCCAATGGATCTTCGCCCAGTTCCAGCACGTCATAACCTTTCGGTAACGACTGGGTATTCGCACCCTCTTTCACCACAGCGTAACTGCATTCGCTGTGGATCGGCAGGGTGACCAGCTCAAGACAACGCTGGCAAACCATTTTGACCTCGGTGTCGATAAAGCTGTGAATAACCACAGATTTACGTTCATCTCGTTCAAAAACGAATTTAGCCTGCACCGTACCGACAGTGTCGGAAAGCGGGTCGCAGAGTCTCTTCAAATCGGCCAGCAGCAATTCACCTTGAAGGGAAGTGCCACGATCAGCCAATTTGCGCGGGTCAACGTGAGGTGGAATCGGGTCATTCAACATAGGCGCAGCATTCTAGGGACGAGCCCTCCCTCTGTCAAAGGAAATTCAGGCCTTTCAATCTGTTGAAACTACTGCACTCGGCAATGCTGCGTTGAGAGCAGGCTCGAAATGCTCATTTACAGCCCGTAAACTCCGCATTCTCGCCTGCTCTCGCCTTGCCTTGCCTTCGCTCGCTACGGTTCAGCAGACTGAAAGCTCAATATTGAGTGCTGACTAGAATGACCTTTCACCTTTCGGAGAACAGCATGCCGCCCCTGCTACTCGCATCGAGCTCGCCCTACCGCCGTGAATTACTGGCTCGCCTGCGCCTGCCGTTCACCTGCTGCTCACCTGATATCGATGAAAGCCGCCGACCTGAAGAGCCCGCGATCGAACTGGTTCAGCGCCTGGCTCGAGAAAAGGCGCTGGCGCTTGCCGACAGCCACCCAGACCACCTGATCATAGGCTCGGATCAGGTCGCGGTCCTCAACGGCCAGATTCTAGGCAAACCCCACACGTTCGAACGCGCCCTAGAGCAGCTGTCAGCAGCCCGCGGCGCCAGCGTGACGTTTCTGACCGGCCTGGCACTGCTCAACAGCCGTACAGGCCACTGCCAGGTCGATTGCGTGCCGTTCACCGTCCACATGCGCGATCTGGATCAGGCCAGCCTTGAGCGCTATCTGCGCGCCGAGCAGCCCTACGATTGCGCAGGAAGCTTCAAGGCCGAACGGTTGGGTGTAAGCCTGTTTCGCAGCACCGAAGGCAGCGACGCTACCAGCCTGATCGGCCTGCCCTTGATTCGCCTGATCGACATGCTACTGATGGAAGGGATCGCGATTCCTTAATCGTTGAAATGAAGAAGCCCGACCAATGGCCGGGCTTCTTTGCACGTACCGCTGATTTCGTTAACGCAACGACGGCCCCTGGAAGCCCATCCACATCGCTATCTGGTTAGCCATGCTGACACCCAGCTTCTTGGAGAAGCGATCAAACGATGACTCTTCGATGGTGTAATCGACTATTTCCTTCTCACCGATGATCTCACGCGCCACATAGCTGGCACTGCCGAGACCATCAACCAGGCCTAGCTGTTGCGCCTGCTCACCGGTCCACACCAACCCGGAGAACAACTCGGGATGGTCCTTGTCCTTCAGGCGATCACCGCGACCCTGCTTGACGCTGGCGATGAACTGGCGATGAGTGGTGTCCAGCACGCCTTGCCAGAATTGAGTTTCATCAGCCTTCTGTGGCTGGAACGGATCAAGGAACGCCTTGTGCTCGCCCGACGTGTAGGTACGACGATCAACGCCCAGCTTGTCCATGATCCCGACGAAACCGAAGCCGGCCGCCGTTACCCCAATGGAACCCACGAGACTCGCCTTGTCGGCATAGATCTGGTCGGCGGCACTGGCAATGTAATAAGCACCCGAAGCGCCGAGATCGGTGATGACCGCATAAACCTTGATATCCGGCTTCTCGGCGCGCAGCCGACGTATTTCGTCATAGATGTAGCCGGACTGTACCGGGCTGCCGCCTGGACTGTTGATACGCAGGATCACGCCCTTGGTCTTCGAATCCTCGAATGCCGTACGCAGACTGCCAACGATGTTATCGGCGCTGGCCGTTTCCTTGTCCGCGATCATCCCCCGCACTTCAATCAACGCAGTATGGTTCTTCCCGCGAGAAACACCTTTTTCGACATCCATCAGCGGCGTAAACAACATCAACGCACCAATGAGATAAGCGAATGTCAGCAGCTTGAAGAAAATGCCCCAGCGTCGTGAGCGGCGTTGCTCTTGCACACCGGCCAACAAGGTCTTTTCCAGCAGTTTCCAGCTTTTGTCGTCGGAACTACCGCCCTCGACTTCAGCCTTGCTGCCTTTCCATTCGTCCGACATGTTCAATCACCCTAAAAAATCAGCGCGCGCCCAACCAGGCGTGCAACTCTGGAAAACTCTCGATAGCCAGACGCGGCTCGAATTCGCGCAGCGATGCCAGTGTTTGCGCACCGTAACCCACCGCCACCGAATCCATGCCAGCGTTACGCGCCATCAATAAATCAAACGATGAATCGCCGATCATCAGCGCTTCCTCGGGTGCGACGTCGCAGTGCCGAAGGATCTCGTGCAGCATCAAAGGGTCCGGCTTGCTCGCGGTCTCATCGGCGGCACGCGTGATCTCGAAGTAATCCTCCCAACCATGCGCGCTCAGCACCCGGTCCAGGCCACGGCGCGACTTCCCCGTGGCAACTGCAAGCTGATACCCCTGAACACGAAACGCCTCGAGCGACTGCACGACACCCGCGAACAACGGCGAAGGCTCAGCCTCCAGCGCGATATAACTTTGCGCATAGTGATCACGAAAAGCTGTCATCAGGCTCGGAGAAATTTCGGGGTACAACGTGCGAATCGCTTCAGGCAAACCCAGACCGATGATGCCCTTGATCGAAAAATCATCGCGCGCGGCCAGATCACTAAGATGCGCCGCAGTACGCATTGCCTCGACGATACGACCAATGGAATCGGCCAGCGTGCCGTCCCAATCGAAAATCAGCAATTTATAATCAGGGCGCACTCAAACGCTCCACGGTTTTGGCCCACATGTCATCGACTGGCGCTTGCAGCTTCAGCTCACCACCGTCGGGCAACGGCACGGTCAGCATGTAGGCGTGCAAGAACAGGCGCTTGCCGCCCAGATCACGAATTTCACGACTGAAGTCTTCATCGCCGTATTTGGTGTCGCCTGCGATGCAATGTCCGGCGTGCAAGGTGTGGACACGAATCTGGTGCGTACGCCCGGTGACGGGTTTAGCCTCGATCATGGTGGCAAAATCACCGAAGCGACGCAGCACCTTGAAAATCGTCAGCGCCTCCTTGCCCTCATCGTTGACCTCTACCATGCGCTCGCCGGACCGCAGGTTACTCTTGAGCAATGGTGCGTTTACGCGCTTCTGAGCCGTCTCCCAGTGGCCACGGACCAAGGCCATATAACGCTTATCAACACCATCACCGCGCAATGCTTCATGCAGATGACGGAGCATGCTGCGTTTTTTTGCAATCATCAGCAGGCCAGACGTGTCCCGATCGAGCCGATGGACCAGCTCCAGCTCCTTGGCGTCCGGACGCATCTGACGAAAGGCTTCGATCACCCCGTAATTCAGACCGCTACCGCCATGCACAGCGATGCCGGCAGGCTTGTTCAGCACGATCAGCGCCTTGTCTTCGTAGACAATGGCCGCCTCCAGGCGCTGTAACAGCCCCTGAGCCACAGGCACGGGTTCGTCACGCTCAGGCAGGCGCAAAGGCGGGACGCGAATGATGTCGCCACCTTTCAGCTTGTACTCAGGTTTGATCCGACCTTTGTTCACCCGCACTTCGCCTTTGCGCAAAATGCGATAAATCAAGGTCTTGGGAACGCCCTTGAGATAGGTGAATAGAAAGTTATCGATGCGTTGACCGGCAAGTTCCGGCGCAACCTCAACCAGCTGGACGCCGGAGGTTGGGGGGGCAATATTCGTCATGCGGCAAATCATAACAATTTTTATGGATTTGAAGCACTTAATGATTACTGTTATAGTCGCGAACGTCGCCAAAAGCGGCCTGGCCAGCGGACAAACGGTATAACCACCGGCCCTGACCATCGCAATTACAAGGACGCAAGGCCGTCCGACGGGGCTTTCGCTGGATAACGGAAGGTCTGGAAACGTAACGAGCGCAGGTGACATGAGGCCTGAAACAAGCCAGATCGCAGAGTTATCACTCGCCTTCGGAGCCCATATTCACGGCCAGTTCACAAAGTGCAGTCGTTTGCAGACACTCAAGCGAATGCTTCGGAAATAAAGCCTCTAGCAATGATGCGCGATCTTCCCTATCGAAGACCGCGGTAAATGCCAACCCGTTGCGGATTCTGCGCGCGGCAGCACCCGAATTATCAGGGATACGTGCGGGGTGGAGACGCACAACCATCGGACCGTGTAGCACTAGGCTTTATTCAAGACGCTTCATATCGTCCGCTGCCGATGGTTGATTCCTCCTCCTGACAAAGCTTTTGCTGACAGGGTGTCTTTTGTCACCACAGCAAGCAGGAAACGTCGTCGCGACTCCGACCCCTCTGGTCGAAACTCGTTAGACACGGAGTGGCCAACCACTCCTGACGCGCCCTGACACCGACCGTGAGAAGTCGTGTGTGCCGAACGCCGTTTCCGGCAGCCCGGAAACCGACGGTACTACATGAAAAGAATGCTGATTAACGCAACCCAACCCGAAGAGTTGCGTGTTGCACTGGTAGATGGCCAACGCCTCTACGACCTGGACATCGAATCAGGTGCGCGCGAGCAGAAGAAGGCCAACATCTATAAAGGCCGGATTACTCGCATCGAACCAAGCCTCGAGGCTGCCTTTGTCGATTTTGGCTCTGAGCGCCATGGCTTCCTGCCACTCAAAGAAATCTCCCGCGAATACTTCAAGAAAGCACCTGAAGGCCGCGTCAACATCAAGGACGTCCTGACCGAAGGCCAGGAAGTTATCGTTCAGGTCGAAAAAGAAGAACGTGGCAACAAGGGCGCAGCCCTGACCACCTTCATCAGCCTGGCCGGTCGTTACCTGGTGCTGATGCCGAACA
>ERZ1463038.24-NODE-24-length-36778-cov-32.476459_pt1 | contig 36778 bp, 33 predicted proteins | sample MGYA00564479_ERZ1463038 | MGnify/ENA primary metagenome ERZ1463038 (study PRJEB39244, sample SAMEA3635134) | Helicobacter pylori | study: EMG produced TPA metagenomics assembly of PRJEB11511 data set (Assembly of a 5300-year-old Helicobacter pylori...
ACTCCTGACATCCTGCTCCCAAAGCAGGCGCGCTACCGGACTGCGCTATACCCCGATAATACAGCTACATCTTGATGAAAATGGCTCCACGACCTGGACTCGAACCAGGGACCCAATGATTAACAGTCATTTGCTCTACCAACTGAGCTATCGCGGAACTATGCATTTCAGACGTAACTTCTACAACTACAGCGCTGAATTAACTGCTTATTTCAGCCTCAATGACCCGTTTGCATCGCTACGTTCGCGTCTCTGAGGCGCGCTATTCTACAATTTTAAAAAAGACTGTCAACCCTTAAAACTGCATTTAAGACAATGATTTGCGATTTTTTTAGGATCGCCGCGCTTACACCTGATATCTCGGTTTCTTGCCCCTTATGCCGCGCTGATAAAAAGACCCTCACGAGGAGGGTCCTTCTATATAGAGGTAATGAACGAATCAGCCGAAAGTAATCTCGTCGCCAACCACAGTACCGGTCACGGTGGCGCCAGGCAGGAAGCGCCCGGACAGAATCAACTGCGCCAACGGGTTTTCGATCCAGCGCTGTATTGCACGCTTCAGAGGCCGTGCGCCGTACACCGGGTCGTAACCCACCGCGATCAGTTTATCCAGTGCCTCGGCGCTCAACTCCAGCTTCAGCTCGCGCTCAGCCAGACGACCACGCAAACGGCCGAGCTGAATGTTGGCGATGCCAGCAATCTGATCGCGCGCCAATGGCTCGAACACCACGACTTCATCGATACGGTTGATGAACTCTGGACGGAAGTGCGAACTGACCGCGTCCATCACCGCCGCACGCTGTGCCTCGCGATCACCGACCAACTCCTGGATCTGCACCGAGCCCAGGTTGGAAGTCATCACGATCACGGTATTGCGGAAATCCACCGTGCGCCCGTGACTGTCGGTCAGACGACCATCCTCAAGCACCTGCAGCAGCACGTTGAACACGTCCGGGTGAGCCTTTTCCACTTCATCCAGCAAGATCACTGAATAAGGCTTCCGTCGCACAGCTTCGGTAAGGTAACCGCCCTCTTCATAACCCACGTAGCCCGGCGGCGCACCGATCAGGCGGGCCACGGAGTGCTTCTCCATGAACTCGGACATGTCGATACGCACCATCGCCTCTTCGGTATCGAACAGGAACTCGGCCAGCGCCTTGCACAGCTCCGTCTTGCCGACACCGGTAGGGCCGAGAAACAGGAACGAACCGCTCGGACGATCCGGGTCGGACAACCCTGCACGCGAGCGCCGCACTGCGTTGGATACCGCGACCACGGCTTCGTCCTGGCCAATCACACGTTGGTGCAACAGGCTTTCCATCTTCAGCAGCTTGTCGCGTTCGCCTTCGAGCATTTTCGAGACCGGGATCCCGGTCCACTTGGACACGACTTCTGCAATCTCTTCTTCGGTCACTTTGCTGCGCAGCAACTGGTTTTCGCTTTTGCCGTGCTGATCGACCATCTGCAGGCTGCGTTCCAGATCAGGAATGATCCCGTACTGCAACTCTGCCATCCGATTCAGATCACCACGACGACGGGCCGCTTCCAACTCCTGACGCGACTGTTCGATTTTCTGCTGAATTTGCGCCGAACCTTGAACCTCGGCTTTTTCCGAGGTCCAGATCTCTTCGAGATCGGCGTACTCACGCTCAAGCCGGGCGATTTCCTCCTGAAGTTTCTCCAGACGCTTGATTGCGGCTTCGTCGTCTTCTTTTTTCAGGGCCTGGGATTCGACCTTGAGTTGAATCAGGCGCCGCTCAAGACGGTCGAGCACTTCCGGCTTGGAGTCGATTTCCATCCGAATGCGGCTGGCCGCTTCGTCGATCAAGTCGATGGCCTTGTCCGGCAATTGACGATCAGTGATATAGCGATGACTCAGCTTGGCCGCCGCAATGATCGCGCCGTCAGTAATAGCAACCTTGTGGTGAACCTCGTAGCGCTCTTTCAAGCCACGCAGGATCGCGATGGTGTCTTCTTCGCTTGGCTCATCCACCAGCACTTTCTGGAAGCGCCGTTCAAGGGCTGCGTCCTTCTCTATATATTGGCGGTATTCGTTGAGCGTGGTCGCGCCGACGCAGTGCAGCTCGCCGCGAGCCAGCGCAGGCTTGAGCATGTTGCCCGCATCCATCGCGCCTTCACCTTTACCGGCGCCGACCATAGTGTGCAGTTCATCAATGAACAGGATGATCTGACCTTCCTGCTTCGACAGCTCGTTCAGCAGCGCTTTCAACCGCTCTTCGAATTCACCACGGAACTTGGCGCCGGCAATCAGCGCGCCCATGTCCAGCGACAGCACGCGCTTGCCTTTAAGGCCATCCGGCACTTCACCGTTGACGATCCGCTGGGCCAGGCCCTCGACAATCGCGGTTTTACCCACGCCAGGCTCACCGATCAGTACCGGGTTGTTCTTGGTCCGGCGCTGCAGTACCTGAATGGTTCGACGAATTTCGTCATCACGACCGATCACAGGGTCGAGCTTGCCTTCTTCGGCGCGCTTGGTGAGATCGATGGTGTATTTATCCAGCGCCTGACGCGACTCCTCGACGTTGGCATCATTGACCGCCGCACCGCCACGCAGATTGGTAATGGCATTTTCAAGGGCCTTTTTACTAACGCCCTGGCCCAGCAAGAGCTTGCCAAGCTTGTTGTTCTCGTCCATTGCCGCCAGCAGCACCAACTCGCTGGAGATGAACTGGTCGCCCTTCTGCTGCGCCAGGCGATCAGCCTGATTGAGCAGACGCGCCAAATCCTGCGACATATTCACGTCGCCGGTAGGATTCTGGATTTTCGGCAGTTGGTCGAGCTCTTTGCTCAACGCCTTACGCAGGCTGTTGATGTCAAAGCCGACCTGCATCAGCAGCGGCCTGATCGTACCGCCCTGCTGTTCAAGCAGCGCCTGCATCAAGTGCGCCGGCTCGATGCCCGAATGATCTAACCCCACAGCCAAGGACTGAGCATCAGATAAAGCCAACTGCAATTTGCTGGTTAACTGGTCTATACGCATTAGTTACCTTCCTTATTAAGCAGGCCGGAGCGATGGACACACCTATGAAGAAAACCTGCTGGATTGCCCATTAGATGCGGTCGATTTTGCAGGATTCAAGCGCTGTTTAATTGACGTAAGTCAGCAATTATGATGAGTGAGCGTAGTCGACTCAGTCAATCCAGACCAGAGAGGCGAAACGACCGGTGCGAGCGCTCCGGCGATAGGAATAAAAGCGTGGATCATTGACCGTGCAGAAGCCGCCGCCATACACCGCCGTCACACCACATGCCGCCAGACGCAGACGCGCCAGGGCATAGATGTCGGCCATAAAGCGACCGGCATTGAGGCTTGGCACAAATGCCTGGGCAGTTTCGGGATGAGTGCTTATAAAAGCTTCACGAACTTCCGGTCCGACTTCGAATGCTTGCGGACCAATGGCCGGGCCGAGCCAGACAAGAATATCGCTCGCTGGCACCGCCAAATGATCGACCGTCGCTTCCAGTACGCCAGCAGCCAACCCACGCCAACCGGCATGGGCCGCCGCGACACGACTGCCCGCACGATCACAAAACAGCGCTGGCAAGCAGTCCGCGGTCATGATGGTGCACGCGACACCTGGAGTCATCGTCCAACTGGCATCAGCTTCGACAACACAAAGAGGATCGGCTTGAGCAACGACGACACCGTGCACCTGGCGTAGCCAGGCAGGCTGGATATTCAGGCTGGATGTCAGATGCTGACGATTGGCAGCCACCGACTCAGGGCGATCATCAACGTGATCACCCAGATTGAAGCTGTCGAACGACGCCTGACTGACGCCGCCCACACGGGTGGTGACGCACGACTTGACCCCTGCCGGCGCAGGCCAGTCAGGGATCAGCCAATCCGTCACGAACGTGTTCACCCGATGAACGCCTCGCGATCCTGCTTCAGCAGCGACAACAGCCAGACAAAATCGTCTGGCAGCGGCGATTCCCACTTCATTCGCTTACCGGTCGTCGGATGATCCAGCTCCAGGAAACGCGCATGCAGCGCCTGACGCGGGAAATGTTTCAACGATTCGACCATGGTCACGCTGGCAGCAGGCGGAATACGGAAGCGACCACCGTAGGCGGGATCACCGACCAACGGGAAGTTGATGTGCGCCATGTGCACGCGAATCTGGTGAGTACGACCGGTTTCCAGCTTGACCCTTACATGGGTGTGGGAACGGAAACGCTCAAGCACCCGGTAATGACTCACCGCCTGCTTACCACCCTCCATGACCGCCATGCGCTGACGCTGCTGGCCGTGACGGCCGATCGGTGCGTCGATCTTGCCACCTGCGGTGACAACACCAATGACGATGCATTCATAGATCCGGCTGACGCTGCGATTCTGCAACTGCGTCACCAACTGAGTCTGCGCCTGGATTGTCTTGGCCACCACCATCAGACCAGTGGTGTCCTTGTCCAGACGGTGCACGATGCCAGCGCGCGGAACATTGACGATGTCCGGAAAGTGGTGCATTAGAGCGTTAAGCAGCGTGCCATCGGCATGACCCACTGCGGGGTGAACCACCAAACCGGAAGGTTTGTTGATCACCATGATTTGATCGTCCTCGTAGACGATATCGAGCTCAATATCCTGCGCCACCCATTCACCTTGGGCTTCCTGCTCTGCGGACAGTTGCAGAACAGCGCCGCCATGAACGATGTCACGTGGGCGCAAAACGCCTCCGTCCACAGTCAGGCAGCCGTCTTTTATCCAGGCGGAAAGGCGCGAGCGCGAGTGCTCAGCGAATAATTGTGCGGCGACTTGATCGAGGCGTTGACCGCCCAATTCGGACGGCACCTCTGCGCGGAGTTCTATATTCTCGGACATGCTCAGACTAGGCTGCGGCGTAGCCTTTGGTTTCGGCTGCGCGCTTGTGGTTAAATACGGCGTCTTTTGCCCCGGGGTTTCACGGGGTGCCCATCATAACAGGACGGCCCCGCCCAAGACAGCGGGCCGTCATAGGGACGCTAGCCGCCATGCAAGTGAAACACCTGCTGCTGATCGCCATCCTCGCACTCACCGCTGCTTGTTCATCGAAAGAAGTCATCGACGAAAATCTGAGCGAAGTCGAGCTGTACCAGCAGGCGCAGGCCGACCTGGACAACAACAACTACAACAGTGCAAGCAACAAGCTTAAGGCACTGGAGTCGCGTTATCCCTTTGGACGCTATGCCGATCAGGCACAGCTGGAGCTGATCTACGCCAACTATAAAAACGGTGAGCCGGAGGCTGCGAAGTCTGCCGCTGAACGTTTTATTCGTTTGCACCCACAGCACCCCAACGTCGACTACGCCTACTACCTGAAGGGTCTGACCTCCTTCGACCAGGACGTTGGCCTGCTGGCTCGCTTCCTGCCGCTGGACATGACCAAGCGTGACCCGGGCGCTGCCCGCGACTCCTACAACGAGTTCGCCCAGCTCACCAGCCGCTACCCCAACAGCCGTTATGCGCCGGATGCCAAGCAGCGCATGATCTACCTGCGCAACCTGCTGGCTGCCTACGAGATCCACGTCGCGGACTACTACCTGACCCGTCACGCTTACGTTGCAGCCGCCAACCGTGGTCGCTACGTGGTCGAGAACTTCCAGGAAACGCCGTCCGTCGGCGATGGCTTGGCAGTGATGATCGAGTCCTATCAGCATATGCACCTGGACGAACTGGCTGCCAGCAGCCTGGAAGTCCTCAAGCTGAACTACCCGAACCATCCAAGCCTGGTCGATGGTCAGTTCGTGCCGCAGATCGCCGACGAAGACAACCGCTCATGGCTGTCGAAGGTAACCCTAGGCCTGATCAACACCAATACGCCGTTGCCGCCAGGTGAAACTCGCGCCAACCAGGACGTGCTCAAACAGTACCAAGATGCCAAGGACGCTATTCCTTCGGAACTGCTGCCTGCCAATCAGGACGAGGTCGACGAGCAGAATCATCAAGCGGAAGGCAACAGCAAAGACCGCTCGTGGTTCAGCTACATGACGTTGGGTATTTTCGACTGATTCAGTCGTATTGAAAAAAGAGACCTTCGGGTCTCTTTTTTTATTGGGCATTTCTCCACTGTGCGCCCGACAGCTCCTTGGCTACACTGCCGAATCTTCAATCAGAAAGCTGGTAGACATGGGTATCTTCGTACGCTTAATTTTATTGATCGCCTTAATCGCGGCGGCGATGCACTTCTTCAAACGAATAGGTAAACACCCTGCGCCCTCCAAACAGGCAGAATCGCCTGAAATCGCAGCCGAGCCCATGGTCCGCTGCGCCCACTGCGGCGTCCATTTGCCCCGTGACCGTGCGTTGAGCCTGGAATCGAACGCGGGGAAACAGTGGTACTGCAGCCAGACACACCTGGAACAAGGCCCAGGCTCTCGTGACCGCTGAGACACTCTCACTGAGCGGCAATCAGGCCCAGCGTATCCTGCGGCTTTATCACCTTTATCGTTTGGTCATCGGCATCACGCTGGTCCTGATGATCTCCAGCAATCTGGATGATGACCTGCTGGAGCTGGCCAACCCGATCCTGTTCAGGACAGGTTGCTGGCTGTATCTGGTTTTCAATATCCTGGTCGTCGTGCTGCTGGACAGACCGAACAATGCTGTACAGACATTCAGCTTGGCGCTGGCCGATGTCGTGATGCTTTCGGCGTTGTTTTACGCAGGCGGTGGCGCACCCAGCGGCATCGGCAACCTGCTGATTGCATCGGTCGCCATCAGCAACATATTGCTGCGAGGGCGCACTGGGTTGTTGATTGCCGCGGTTGCAGCCATCGGCATCATTTACCTGACCTTCTATCTCAGCTTCAATCGACCGTCGGCGTACAACCACTATCTCCAGGCTGGCTCGCTGGGCGCCATGTGCTTTGCCGCCGCGTTATTGGTACAGGCATTGACCCATCGCCTGCACCTTAGCGAGTCGCTGGCAAAAGAACGCGCGGCAGATGTCGACAACCTCGAAGAACTCAACGCGTTGATCCTGCAACGCATGCGCACCGGCATTCTGGTGCTCGACGCCCAACGCAAGGTGCTGCTGGCCAATCACGGCGCCCTGACCCTGCTGGGCCAGGAACACCTGATCGGCAAAACCATCGACGACTATTGCCCACCGCTGGTCGACCGGCTGCAGCAATGGCAGATCAACCCGATGTTGCGTCCGCAGAGTGTGGCGACGTCCCTCGGCCCGGTGCTGCAACCAAGCTTCATCGCCCTCAATCGCGACGAACGGCGTCACACCCTGATCTTTCTCGAGGACCTGTCGCAGATATCCCAACAGGCCCAGCAACTCAAGCTCGTCGCATTAGGCCGCCTGACTGCCGGGATCGCCCACGAAATTCGTAATCCACTGGGCGCCATCAGCCATGCCGCCCAACTGCTCAAAGAATCAGAGGACCTGACGGCGCCTGACCTGCGCCTGGGTCAGATCATTCACGATCAATCCCGGCGGATGAATCTGGTGATTGAAAACGTTCTGCAACTGTCTCGCCGACGTCAGGCCGAACCGCAGCAGCTCGATGTCAAACGCTGGCTGGAGCCGTTCCTCAGCGATTTTCGCAGTGCCGCCACGACCAACCAGCAGTTGCACGTCGACATCGGTATTGGGACCCTGACGACGCGCATGGACCCCGAGCAACTGACGCAGGTGCTGACCAACTTGCTGCAGAACGCATTACGGTATAGCGCCAAGGTCAATGAACAGGCGCAGGTCTGGCTAAAACTGTGTCACGATCCGATCAGCGACTTGCCGATTCTGGAAGTACTCGATGACGGCCCCGGCGTGGCCAGCGAACATCTGACAAAGATTTTCGAACCCTTCTTCACCACGGAAAACAAAGGCACCGGGCTGGGCCTTTATATTTCCCGCGAGCTGTGTGAAAGCAATCAAGCACACTTGGATTACAGTCCCCGGGAAGGTGGCGGGAGCTGTTTCCGCATCACCTTCGCCCATCCGCTCAAACTGAGTTGAACATGAGCACACGGCAAAAAATCCTGATCGTCGACGATGAACCGGATATCCGCGAACTTCTGGAGATCACGCTGGGGCGGATGAAGCTCGACACCCGCAGCGCGCGCAACGTCAAAGAAGCGCGTGACTGGCTGCTGCGCGAGCCTTTCGACCTGTGCCTGACGGACATGCGCATGCCCGATGGCAATGGCCTGGAGTTGGTGCAGCACATCCAGCAACGTCACCCGCAGGTGCCAGTGGCGATGATTACAGCGTATGGCAGCCTCGACACCGCTATCAATGCACTAAAAGCCGGGGCCTTCGACTTTTTGACTAAACCGGTGGACCTCACCCTCCTCCGCGAACTGGTGACCAGCGCCCTGCGCCTGCACCCCCCGACCACAACTGACAGCAGCAGCATCGACAGCCGCTTGCTGGGCAACTCGCCGCCCATGCGTGCACTGCGCAACCAGATCAGCAAACTGGCCCGCAGTCAGGCTCCGATCTACATCAGTGGCGAATCGGGCAGCGGCAAAGAGCTAGTGGCACGCTTGATTCACGAGCAAGGTCCGCGCATCAGCCAACCCTTTATTCCGGTCAACTGCGGCGCCATTCCTTCTGAACTCATGGAAAGCGAGTTCTTCGGCCATCGTAAAGGTAGCTTCAGCGGTGCGGTCGAGGACAAGCCCGGATTGTTTCAGGCTGCCAACGGCGGGACGCTGTTCCTTGATGAAGTCGCAGACCTGCCGTTGGCCATGCAGGTCAAGTTACTGCGCGTGATCCAGGAAAAAGCCGTGCGCTGCGTGGGCGGACAGCAAGAGTTGGTGGTGGACGTGCGCATTCTCTGCGCGACCCACAAAGACCTGAGCGCCGAAGTCGCTGCCGGGCGTTTCCGCCAGGATTTGTATTACCGCCTGAACGTCATCGAGCTTCGCGTACCGTCCTTGCGCGAGCGCCGGGAAGACATCGGCCAACTCGCCGACAACGTCCTCCGACGCTTGGCCGACGGCTCGGGACAGCCCGCAGCAAAGCTCAACGCACACGCGCTGGAGACCCTGAAAAGCTATCGATTCCCCGGCAACGTGCGCGAGCTTGAAAACATACTCGAACGCGCCTACACCCTGTGCGACAACGACCAGATCGACGTCAGCGACCTGCGCCTGGCCGACTCACCCGGCGCCCACGACCCCGACGGCCCCAACCTGGCCGAGATCGACAACCTGGAAGATTACCTGGAAAGCGTCGAACGCAAACTCATCCTCCAGGCCCTGGAAGAAACCCGCTGGAACCGCACCGCCGCCGCCCAACGCCTGAACCTGACGTTTCGGTCCATGCGCTATCGGCTGAAAAAGTTGGGGCTGGATTGACGGATACCACGCGGTCACGGCGCAAACTGGGTCCCTGTAGGGGCTGCTGAGCCTCTCAGCCCACCAATCTTCCATCCGGCGCATACGGCGCGGCATCGATAATCGGCTTGCGCTCGGACAACAGGTCCGCCAGCAGTTGGCAAGACGCTGGCGCCAGCACCAGGCCGTTGCGGAAATGCCCGCAGTTCAGCCACAACCCGTCAAAGCCCGGCACGGCCCCGATATAGGGGATGCCTTCAGGCGAGCCAGGCCGCAGCCCGGCCCAATGCCCCACAACCTCGGCGTCCGCCAGCGCCGGGATCAGCTCAACGGCCGAGGCCTTCAGGCTCTCCAATGCGCTGTCCGTGGTGGTTTTGTCGAAGCCCTCATATTCCAGCGTGCTGCCGACCAGTATGTGCCCGTCACGTCGCGGAATCGCGTAGCGACCCTTGGCAAGGATCATCCGCGGCAGGAAGTCCGAGGCGCACTTGTACAGGATCATCTGGCCCTTGACCGGCTCGACCGGCAGCTCCAGGCCAAGGGTCTTCAGCAGTTCACCACTCCAGGCACCCGCCGCCAGCACCACGCGATCCCCGAGCACATCACCGGCCGCCGTGCGGACGCCAAGCACCTTGTCGCCCTCGCGGATAAAGCCACTGACTTCACACTGCTCATGAAGCGTGACGTTGGGCAGCGCCAGCAACGCCGCTTTCAGCGATTTCACCAAGCGGGGGTTACGCACATTGGCGACGTTAGCCATGTAGATAGCGCGAGAATATCCCTCGCCCAGTACCGGCACCGCAGCGTAAGCCGCCGAAATATCCACCGCACTCAACGGCCGGTTCTCCCGAACCGCCCACTCCAGCGCTTCTTTTTCATCATCCAGATCGAGCCAATACAGACCGGTCGTGTGCACCTCGGGATCGATGTCCGTGGCCGAAAACAAACGCTCGGCCAATTGCGGATAAAAATCCTGCGACCAATGCGCCAACGCGGTCACCGCCGGGCTATAGCGCCAAGGGTAAAGCGGCGAAACAATACCGCCACCGGCCCAAGACGATTCCTGACCGACATCGGCACGATCAAGCAAAACAACGCTTTCTACCTCGGCTGCCAGAGTAAACGCGGTCAACAGACCGATCACCCCACCGCCGACGATTACTACTTGCTGCTTGGACATCTTGGACTCGATGTAAAAAGGAAAAGGTTAACGGCTCCAGCACAGCAGGGTCGTAGCCCCACTCGTCAGGTTAAGATTGCTGCGCGCACCGGTATTGTTGATAACAAAACTGCCACATTTGTCGCCGTTCATCATCGCAGCTGCGACCGGGGCAGCGGTCAGCGTGAAATCTTGTGCGTTGCGGACAGCGGCAACAGTGTAATAAGTGTTGCCTGCGGAGATCACGAGGGCTGCTGCAGGCGGACCGGTGACATCGGAATATTGCCCATTACGCGAATAAAATCGCTCAAGATTCTGTGCCTGTTCGGAGAGCAATCCGGCGATTTCTGAGCGATGGGTTTTCTTCACGTACTCCGTGTAGCTGGGGTAGGCGATAGCCGCCAGAATGCCGACTATCGCCACGACGATCATGAGTTCTATCAGGGTGAAGCCCTTACTCTGCCTTCGCATAAAGCCTCTTGATTACTGAATTTGTCGCCACATGACGCGCCGATTGAAAACACCGCCAAGCTCCGTCTGTGGCGTTGGAAGCATCAGGTTTTGAGTGCCCGATGAGTTGCTGACAGCTCCCGACAGGTTAGGCACCCCCCCACTGAACATGATGCCACTGGTAATCGAGTCACTGCTATCAACCACTCGATCACCCGTGGTATCCAGCACAGCATAATTGAGCATGGCGCCACTGACTGCGTCGATATCCACGAATCGCCCTGAACCTGAGCTTGAACAGGGGTCCGCTGTATCGATGATCGCAGTGGTGAAGAACAACCTGCCAAAGCTTAATTGAGCCTGATAGAGCACCCGCTCACCGGCCAAAACACCACTCACCACCAACGGTAGGTAGAACCCTTTCTGGGTTGTGTAGTCCACCGGGGTCTGGCTGGTGGTGAAGTACTGACTGCCCGTCGCTGTGGCCCCTGTAAACGACTGGGCTTGAAGTTGGCTTTCGCCATAGCTGGCACTGGCACCATCGTTGTCCAGGACAGCGTAGAAAGCCTGACGAGCCGTGCTGGTTTTATCGGCGACCTCACTGAGCTTCCCGGTCCCGAAATACACAAGGTACCCAAGAGAAGGCAGGCTACCAATCACCGGCTGGGCTGTAATCGGCTGACTCGTGCCTCCCGGCGCGATGAACAACGGCGTATTGGAGAACGAGATCCCACTGGCAGGCGCACTACTGGTAAAGTCGAACTTCCACATTTGGCCTTTCAAGTCACCACCATAAGCGTACTGCACCACGCTCTGGGCATTGACCCGCAACTTCACCGAGCTCAGGCCATTACCGCCGGTGCTATCGACAATGATTTTCCTGATCAGCGAACCGTCGCGGATATCCACCACATATAACGCCGCTACGCCGGTGCTACTGCCATAGCCGTTACCAATGAACGCCGCCCAGCGTCCGTCTGCCAGCTGCGCAACTTCAGGCTTGGCATAGGCATAACCCAAGTCATTAAAAACATTGGCTGTATTGGCGATATCGGGAGCACGAATCTCCCACAATGCGCTGATCGAGTTGCCAGCAGTGCCATCGTATAGTTGAATCGCATAGAACGCCTTGCCGCCAGCCCCTACGCCGCCTATAGCGAGGGTTTTCCAGGCGGTACCGAGCCGAGCATCGACAATAGATATCTGGCCGTCGGCGAGGAACTTGTGGGTCACACCATTGATGTAGGCGGGGTCTGCGACATAATGCAAATTGTTCAGCACGCTAGACGGCATATAGGCGTAACGTCGAGTGCCGTTGCTGGGGTCGATCACATTGACCAAACCGTCGTTGGCATTGACCACCAGACTCGGGCTCATGCCTACAACTTTCTTATCCAGGAAAGCCGAATAACTGGTATCACCGGTGCTGTCCGAGGCGGTGGCGTCGCTCGGAGACGCATACATAAGCCGTGAGTTGACAATGTCGCCCAACAGCACCGTACGCACTTTGAAGCCACTCTTGTTAGTGCCTTTGCTCCACTCGATCAAGTCGCTGCCGTTAGTCCCCGTCGGTAAATTGAGGGTGGCTTGCTGGGCAATAGAGAAGTTGCTGTAGGCCAAGGTAATTGCGGCATTGGAGGTGGTATTCCACGACTGATAGGTCGGACTGATGCCTGGGACAATCGTCGTGTCGGTCGTCCAGCTAGGCGTTGTACTGACCGAACCATCGGTGTTGAAGTTGAATGCCTTGATCGTGCCACGCCAATCAGCGGAGTCATAAACCGACGTGTAGGTCTGGGAGGTGCTGGACAAGTTCGACGAACTGACTGCCCCGCCGCCACCCGAGCCCGCCTTGGAGGTGATGTCGTTCAACGCTGAAGAAAGCGCCGCGTTCAAACCTGCGCTGTCAGTGGCTTGATAGTAAGTGCCATGTCCATAACGCGCCGCATCAGACAGCATTTGGTTTGCTGCCGTAAAACCTACCGTGTAGGTAGACAGGTTCTGCGTGGGGTAATCCACCGAATCCCAGCTCTTCCCGGCAGCATCATTGCCGGTGGAGCGCAGGTCAATGTCATACGCGAACTTGGCAATGTCATCCAGGTACAGCGTGTCACCTTCATTATCGCCACTCAGATTAGCGCCGTCATTCGCACTATTACCGTCCCAGTTGGGCAGCCTGCTTCCGCCCAACGGATCGTTGGTTGGAAACGTGCGGTCATAGGTCGGTAGGCCGTCGGTGATTACCACTCCGTAGTTTTTCTGGCAGCGATATTGAATGGGGCTGGTATAGGTACTCGGTGTCGAATTGTAATAGGGCGTCATGCCACGGAAGTAACGAGTGATCTCGTAGTAGGTTTCGGCCAATGGCGTGTTGGCGATAGCACCCAAGCCTTTGATCGCGGAGATCAGTGCATTGTAGTTGGTATCTGCCTGGGTTTGAGTGACAGAGCCGGTGACCACCGACAAGTCACTGATTGACCGGGAGATATTACCGCCTGGGCCCGAATCACTATAGTTGGGTGGATTGAAGGTAGCCAGACCAATACGCAAGTTGCGGTTGCTGGTGACGAGCGCAGAGGACACGTTACGTGCAACGTTGATCCGGTAGTCATTGGGGATCGAACCGTCTGTGTAGTCTTTCGTCAAGGTGGTCATCAACCCAATCAGATAGGCAATGTACCGTGTTGAAATACGAGTGTTACCACTGCCCACTGGGTCCGGCAGCTTGAGGCAGTACACGCTGGCGCTACCGCTAATCGATAGTTTAAATCCGTCATAACCCGTCGTGCAGGTACCCTGATTCAAGGTACTGAGGAATTGGTTTTCACTGGTCATGTCCAGCGCGACGAGGCTGCTGCAGTTGCTGTTCGAACTGCAGTTATAGACTTGTGTTTGAGTCGCAGTCTGATCAAAGCCTGTCGCCCGAATCAGGTTATTCATACTTCCTGAGTTATCCACTAACAGAATCACGTTTGGCGCCACTGCCCCCGCGCTCAGCAGCGGCGAGTCCGAGGGGCTGAACGCATAGGCGGGAGTGGCCAGGAACAGACCTAAAAACACGCCAGTAAGAAAATAACCGAATCGCGACCGAGACACGTTAAGCCCCACTTCTTTTCTTGACATAAATACTCTCAAGTACGGTCCGCGAATTGCCTTGAATGCCCACGCCGGTTAGCCGGAAAAAGGTCCAATGAGTATTAACGTCCAAGCCCCCCGTGTAGATGTTGGCTGGCGCTCCTACCGTCGTCCCCACTGATTGTATTGAGTAAAAGCCATGGCCCGTCGCCACCCAGGTCACCCCTGAAACGCTGCTTGCTCCCGCTGCCACAACAGTATTCGAGTCCGAGGGTGGTACACACAAGGGGGGGACGCATACGGCTTTGGCGTAAGTACTGACTTGCACCAGCGTTTCGGCCATGCGCAAGGCAGACTCGGCGAACTGGAATGATTCGTTGCGCAGCTTCACGCTCCCGGACATTTTTTCTTGCAGGGTGGCATTCTGCATTGACGAGATACCAATCAGGGTCAATAGCAGCAAAAACACCAAACTGACCACCAGCGCCATGCCCTGCTCCCCCCCATTGAGTCGGACAGGGATGCGATCAAAATTTTTCATATTGAACCCCTTACCTGAGCCTGTTACGCAAGGCAGCCACTACGTTGAACGTCTGATTCCTGACCTTGTTGGTCGGGTCGGTCAGTGTCATGGTCAGTCGCACACTGCGGATCAATGCGGGATTGCTCGGGTTGGTGGAGTAACTGGTCGCTACTGTGTCCGATGCCGAATTGGCGATACCGAAAGAAACGCTGAAGGCACTGACATTGTTCACCAGTGCCGATTGATTACTGGTCGGACCGAGAAATATCTGGTTGTTCTTGTAGGTGTAAACCAGCTTCCTGATTGGTATTGCTATCTGGCCACTAACCGGAGCTTTAACGCCAGTGTAGGCGGTGGAAGAGGTCAGGCAATCCGAGACAATGCTCCAGGTTGGAGCGCCGCCATTTGAGCCAACGTCAGCCGTGACCAAAGTCAAAATCTGATTGGCATTGTCCCAGCTGATCGGGGTCAAGGATGCAGCTGCAAAATCATTGGCGGTACTTGAGTCCTTTATCGTCGACGACGACAAACAGCCGAACATGCCTACCATACGAATTTCCTGGAGCATTTTGCTGAAGACGAAACGCGCATCCTCCTGCATGCCGGCTGAGACAGTCTGATTTACAAAAGTGGTTTTGGTCGACAGGAATATTTGCGTGATACCCAGCACAACGATCAACCCGAGAGTCAGGGCCACCATAATTTCAATCAGGCCAAAGCCCTTGGACAGTCTCTTCATAACCCGCTCCACACGGTCGAGGCAGCACTGACCAAGGTGAATGTTTGCAGGGTACCGACAACATTGGCCGCCCGTGAGTCATTCCAAGTGATGGTGATGGTGACTACACCGGCCGCTACGGAAATAGACCCGTCCGCCCCAGTGCCAGCGAAGTTTTTCACATTGGTAGCAAAGTCGAACCAGTCCTGGTTTCGTATTGCGCCACTGGTGAACGACGTCGGGGCCGAGGCCAGAGACGCTAGCGCATAGTCCGCTGCGGGATTCGAACAGGGGTTTTGCAGAGCGTTCGAACATGGATTGGCACGAATCCGATCCATCATGTCGTATGCAATGAAACTCGCCTGACTGCTCATCGTCGAACTGTCGGTATATTTCAAAGAATTGAGTTGCAGTGCCGCGGCTCCGAGCAGTCCGATAGCCAGAATTAGCACCGAGACCAGCACTTCAATCAGGCCGATCCCGGTCTGGGTGCGCCTATTCCCATAAACCATTAACAACTTCCGCCCAAAACGATTCGTCCATTCAAGCAAACATTCACTGTTTTGCTGATCGTACCTAACAAGTAGGCAATTGCCAGATTAGCCCCTGGCGCAGCCTGACCGCCCAAGTTATTGAAATCGATAACGGCAGGGCTGTTAGGGACAGTCAGCGTCGCGCCGCTAGTCATGGCCGGCACGATACGCAAGGCTTTGGTGGTGTCCGAAACGAGGAAGACACTCAACTCGGTATTCCATGCAGAGCCTGAGACACTCGGCGTGATGCGAGTACTTACCCCACGATTGATCGCCTCCAGCCGCGCATAGTTGAGTGCGCGCTGCAAGTCGCTGACCTCGGTATCGGCCTTTGAACTCTGGATCGAACTCTGAAAGCTCGGCACAGCAATCGCCGCCAGTATCCCGATGAGCGACACAGTGACTAACAATTCAATCAGGCTAAAGCCCTTGGAGCGGTGGCGCATTAGGTGTCTCCTTGAGGACCTGACTATAAGGCAGCACTGCGACGCGAAAATCTACAGCTAGATGTAAGGTTATTTAACAGGGATGAATGCCCGGATGACGCTCGACACCCCATTTCCAGGAAGGAAGCCCCACATGAAGCAAACCGGTTTTAGCCTCGTCCAACTACTGACAGGGATCACGCTGATCGCGATTGTCGCCCAGTTTGCCGTTCCGGGGTTTGCTCAGTTGATTGAAGCCCAGCGTCGTGATGACGCAGCCCGGCAGTTGGCCAGCGGAATGCGTTCAGCGCGCACCGAAGCGATCATGCGCAATCAAGTGGTGTTGATCCACGCGATAGACGATGACTGGAGTCTGGGCTGGCGGATTATTGTCGACCACAACGGTGCCGGCGCGGGAGACGACAGTAACCCGGTGCTGGTGGAGCGGGCGAGCAGTGGAAAAATCCCGATTGTCGGCAATGCCCCGGTGAAGCGTTTCGTGCGGTTCAACGGCTTGGGGGCACCGCTGCATGCCAGTGGCGGCTTTTTGGCCGGGACGCTTCATGTTTGCGACGCGAAACAATCCACCAGTGACTACCAGGTGGTGCTATCGAAAACCGGGCGGGTCAGTCTCAGAAACAACAAAACCGAAAACAAGCTTTGCCGCCCGGTATAAGCCTCAAAGCAACGACTTCACCCGCAGTTCCTTGGGCATTGAGAACGTGACGTTCTCTTCGCGGCCAACCAGCTCATCAGCGCCGGTTGCACCCCAGGCGTGTAGCTGCTGAATCACGCCGCGCACCAGCACTTCCGGGGCCGAGGCGCCAGCGGTGATGCCGATCCGCGCTACCCCGTCAAACCAGCTGCGTTGCAGGTCTTCCGCGCCGTCGATCAGGTAGGCCGGAGTGGACATGCGTTCCGCCAGCTCGCGCAGGCGGTTGGAGTTGGAGCTGTTCGGGCTACCGACCACTAACACCACGTCGCATTCATCGGCCAGTTGCTTGACCGCGTCCTGGCGGTTTTGCGTGGCGTAGCAGATGTCGTCCTTGCGTGGACCGCCAATGCTCGGGAAGCGCGTGCGCAGGGCATCGATGACGCGACTAGTGTCGTCCATGGACAGCGTCGTCTGGGTCACGAACGCCAGGCTTTCCGGGTTGCGCACCTGCAGGTTGACGACGTCTTCTTCGTCTTCGACCAGGTAGATCATCCCGCCATTGCTGACGTCGTATTGGCCCATGGTGCCTTCGACTTCAGGGTGTCCGGCATGGCCGATCAGAATGCACTCGCGACCGTCACGGCTGTAGCGTGCAACTTCGATGTGCACTTTGGTCACCAGCGGGCACGTGGCGTCGAACACTTTCAAGCCACGACCAGAGGCCTCGGTGCGCACGGCCTGGGACACGCCGTGGGCGCTGAAAATCACGATGACGTCGTCCGGCACCTGATCCAGCTCTTCGACGAAGATCGCGCCACGTGCGCGCAGGTCTTCGACGACGAATTTGTTGTGAACCACTTCATGGCGCACGTAAATCGGCGGGCCAAACACTTCAAGGGCGCGATTGACGATTTCGATCGCACGGTCAACACCCGCGCAGAAGCCGCGTGGGTTGGCGAGTTTGATTTGCATGCGGTGCCTCGTGTCTACGCGCAGGAAAACAGGACGTCCAACCCCGCCCGACCGAAGCCATGCACGGGGTTGGGCTCTAGAAGATCAGAGCGCTTTGACCTCGAAGATTTCCACTTCGAAACTCAGCGTCTTGCCAGCCAACGGGTGATTGAAGTCGATGGTCACTTGAGCATCGTCGAACGCTTTGACCACGCCTGGCAGCTCAGTATTGGCCGCGTCGTTGAAGATCACCAGCAGGCCTTCGGACAGCTCCATGTTCTGGAACTGCGAACGCGGGATGATCTGCACGTTTTGCGGATTAGGCTGACCGAAAGCGTTTTCCGGCAACACTTCGACGGTGCGTTTGTCACCCGCCTTGAAGCCGAACAATGCTATTTCAAAACCCGGCAACAGGTTACCGTCGCCGACCTTGAAGGTCGCAGGAGCCTTGTCGAAGGTACTGTCGACGGTGTCGCCGTTCTCCAGGCGCAGGGCGAAATGCAAGGTGACTTCCGTGTTCTGGCCGATGCGTTGCTCAACCAATAACTGCTCAGTCATGAACGGGTTCTCCGGACTTTTTACTTTTGAACATATCCAGCGCCAACATGACCGCGCCGACGGTAATCGCGCTATCGGCAATGTTGAACGCCGGGAAATACCAGCGATTCTGCCAATGCACCAGAATGAAATCGATCACATGCCCCAACACAATGCGGTCATAGAGGTTGCCAAGTGCGCCCCCCAATACCAGCGCCAGCGCCACGGCCAACCAGGTTTCACTTGAACCCAGGCGTTTGAGCCAGACCACCAGCACCGAACTGACCACTACCGCGATCAACGCGAACAACCAACGCTGCCAGCCGGAGCTGTCAGCGAGGAAGCTGAACGCAGCGCCAGTGTTGTAGGCCAGGGTCCAGCTGAAGTAATCAGGGATCACGACAATTTGCTGATACAAGGTCAGCCCATGCTCGAAATAGAACTTGCTGGCCTGGTCAATGACCAGTACCAGCACGCTCAACCAGAGCCAGCTCAGACGGCCGATACGGCTCGCCGTGCCCGCATTAGGCATAGTGACGCACCTCGCCCTTGCCGCTGATATTGTCTACACAACGACCGCAGATTTCCGGATGCTCTGGATCGACACCCACGTCTTCGCGGTGGTGCCAGCAACGGGCGCACTTCGCGTGCCCGGACTTGACCACTTTGAGCTTCAGACCGCTGACTTCGGTGACTACGGCATCGGCCGGAGCATCGAGCAGAGGGGCGACAGTGGCCGTGGAGGTAATCAGCACGAAGCGCAATTCATTGCTCAGCTTAGACAGGTCGGCGACCAGCGAGTCTTCAGCGTACAAGATGACTTCAGCCTGCAGGTTGCCACCAATCGCTTTGGCTGCACGCAGGTTTTCCATCTCTTTGTTGACCGCGACTTTGACCGCCATGATCCGCTCCCAGTAGGCGCGGTCCAGCTCGAAACCTTCTGGCAACTCGCTGAGGCCTTCGTACCAAGTGTTGAGCATCACAGACTCGTTGCGCTCGCCCGGCAGGTACTGCCACAGCTCGTCGGCGGTGAAGGCCAGGATCGGAGCGATCCAGCGCACCAGCGCTTCAGAGATGTGGAACAGCGCGGTCTGGCAAGAGCGACGCGCAGTGCTGTCGGCCGCCGTGGTGTATTGACGATCCTTGATGATGTCCAGGTAGAAACCGCCCAGCTCCTGCACGCAGAAATTGTGCACCTTGGAGTAGACGTTCCAGAACCGGTATTCGCCGTAATGCTCTTGCAGCTCGCGTTGCAGCAGCGCGGCACGGTCAACCGCCCAACGATCCAGCGCCAGCATTTCTTCGGCCGGCAGGATGTCGGTGGCCGGGTTGAAGCCGGTCAGGTTGGAAAGCAGGAAGCGCGCAGTGTTACGGATACGCCGGTAGGCGTCCGCGCTGCGTTGCAGGATCTGGTCGGAAACCGCCATTTCGCCCGAGTAGTCGGTGGCTGACACCCATAGACGCATGATATCGGCGCCCAGGGAGTCGTTGACCTTCTGCGGCGCGACGACGTTATTCAGCGACTTGGACATCTTGCGACCGTTCTCGTCGACGACGAAACCGTGGGTCAACAATTCGCGGTACGGCGCGTGGTTGTCGATGGCGCAACCGGTCAACAGCGACGAGTGGAACCAGCCACGGTGTTGATCCGAACCTTCCAGGTACAGATCAGCGCGCGGACCGGTTTCGTGGCCCATCGGATGCGAGCCACGCAGGACGTGCCAGTGCGTGGTGCCGGAGTCGAACCAGACGTCCAGGGTGTCGGAGATCTTGTCGTACTTCGACGCTTCGTCACCGAGCAGCTCGGACGCGTCCATTTTGAACCAGGCTTCAATGCCTTCCTGTTCGACGCGCTGGGCAACTTCTTCCATCAGCTCGACGGTACGCGGGTGCAGCTCGCCGCTTTCCTTGTTCAGGAAGAACGGGATCGGCACGCCCCAGTTACGTTGACGCGAGATACACCAGTCCGGGCGGTTGGCGATCATCGAATGCAGACGCGCCTGACCCCAGGCCGGGATGAACGCGGTCTCTTCAATGGCTTTGACGGCACGCTCACGCAAGGTAGCGCCCGTGACCGGCTGCTTGTCCATGCCCACGAACCACTGCGCCGTCGCGCGGTAGATCAGCGGCGTCTTGTGGCGCCAGCAGTGCATGTAGCTGTGAGAGATGGTTTCGGTATGCAGCAAGCTGCCGACTTCCGCCAGCTTGTCGACGATGTTCTGGTTGGCCTTGAAGATGAACTGGCCACCGAAAAACTCCAGCGAGTCGACATACACACCGTTGCTCTGCACCGGGCTGATGATGTCGTCGTTGGTCATGCCGTAACTTTTGCTGATCACAAAGTCGTCGACGCCATAGGCGGGCGAGCAGTGAACCACACCGGTACCGGCGCTCAGTTCGACGTAGTCAGCCAGGTACACCGGCGACAGGCGATCGTAGAACGGGTGACGGAAGTTGATCAGCTCCAGCGCCTGGCCTTGAGCGGTGGCGATCACTGAACCTTGCAGGTTGTAGCGTGCAAGGCAGGACTCGACCAGTTCTTCGGCCAGCACCAGCAGTTTGTCGCCGACATCGACCAGCGCGTAGGTGAACTCCGGGTGGACGTTCAGCGCTTGGTTGGCCGGGATGGTCCACGGCGTAGTGGTCCAGATCACGACGGAGGTCGGTTTGCTCAGCGCAGTCAGACCGAAAGCCGCCGCCAGCTTTGCTTCATCAGCAATCGGGAATGCGACGTCGATGGTCGCGGATTTTTTGTCGGCGTATTCGACTTCAGCTTCAGCCAGTGCCGAGCCACAGTCAAAACACCAGTTGACCGGTTTCAAGCCCTTGAACACGAAACCGCCCTTGACCATTTCAGCCAGCGCGCGGATTTCCCCGGCTTCGTTGGCAAAGTCCATGGTGCGGTAAGGGTTACTCCAGTCGCCCAACACGCCAAGCCGGATGAATTCGGCTTTTTGCCCTTCAATCTGCTCGGCAGCGTAGGCACGGCACAGCTCACGCGTCTTGTCCGCAGGCAAGTTCTTGCCGTGGGTGACTTCGACTTTGTGCTCGATTGGCAGACCGTGGCAGTCCCAACCCGGAACATAAGGCGCGTCGAAACCCGAAAGGGTTTTCGAGCGGATGATCATGTCCTTGAGAATCTTGTTGACGGCGTGACCGATGTGAATATTGCCGTTGGCATAGGGAGGACCGTCGTGCAGAACGAACTTTGGACGATCCTTGCCAATTTCGCGCAGCTTCTGGTACAGGCCAATGCTGTCCCAGCGCTGCAGAGTTTGCGGCTCGCGCTGGGGCAGGCCGGCCTTCATTGGGAAGGCGGTGTCCGGAAGGTTTAGCGTGGCTTTATAGTCGGTCATTTAAGGCTCTTAATTAGCGATTAGCGCTACTTATGTTACTGGCGCCAATGGGCACGGGCGGCGGCGACATCCGCATTGATCGCCGTCTTCAGCGCCTCCAGAGAGGCGAAACGCTGCTCATCACGCAGCTTTTGGTGGAAAGCCACCGTCAAACGCCGGCCATAGAGATCACCGGTAAAATCCAGAATATGTATTTCCAGGTGGGCACTGCCATCACCTGACACGGTCGGACGTACGCCAATATTGGCGACACCCGGCCATGTTTTGCCATCAATTTCCGTGCTGACCAGATAAACCCCGGTCAACGGCACACGACGACGTTTGAGCTGTACGTTGGCGGTGGGCGTACCCAACTGCCGAGCCAGTTTCTGGCCGTGCAAGACCCGCCCGGCAATCTGAAACGGGCGCCCCAGCAAACGTTCGGCCTGGACGAAATCCGCCGCAGCCAAGGCATCACGAACCTTGGTGCTGCTGACCCGAACCCCGTCTATTTCAACAGTCTGCGCCGCTTCTACGGTGAACCCTTGGGCCGCGCCCGCTTGCTGCAGAAAATCGAAATCGCCGAGCCGATCACACCCGAAACGGAAATCGTCGCCGACTTCCAGATGCTGTACGCCCAGGCCGCCGACCAGAATCGTATCGACGAACTCGGCGGCACTGAGTTTCCTCAGGCGCTGATTGAACGCCAGGCATAACACCAGGTCGACACCCTCACCTGCCAACAACTCGAGTTTGTCACGCAAACGTGTCAGGCGCGCTGGCGCAGTGTCGGGGGCAAAAAATTCACGCGGTTGCGGTTCAAAAATCACCACGCAGCTGGGCACGCCCAACTCGACCGCTCGCTCACGCAAGCGCGCCAGAATAGCCTGGTGGCCACGGTGAACACCGTCAAAGTTGCCAATAGTGGCGACACAGCCCCGATGCTGGGGGCGCAGATTGTGGAGGCCTCGAACCAGCTGCATAACACGCTTCTTGCTCATAAAGTGGCCGATTATAACCACACACAGCCCTGGACGACAGGCAACAGTCCGAGGCAAAACGCAAGCAGTCGGCCTTCAGCCCGAAAAACCGACGATTGCCCCTCCTCTCACCCCCTACATAATCGCCTTGCGAGCGAAGTCCTTCAGGCGAAAACCTAGCAACAGCAACGCACCGAAATAGACCGCGACACCCGCCGTCACCAACGCCCCCAGACGAATAAGGCGCTCAAGCATGTGCCCTTCGTCCCACGCCGGCATGACGTGCATCAGGCCGAGCAACACGCCGGACATCAACAACACCGCGACGACCAGCTTGAATAGAAATTTCGTCCAGCCTGGCTGCGGCTGAAACAGCGCCTGCTTGCGCAACTGCCAAAACAGCAGCCCGGCATTGATGCAGGCGCCCACGCTGATCGCCAGTGCCAGCCCGGCGTGCTGCAGCGGGCCAATGAACGCGAGGTTGAGCAGTTGAGTGACGATAAGCGTGAAGATCGCGATTTTCACCGGGGTGCGAATATTTTGTTGCGCATAAAACCCCGGCGCCAGGACCTTGATCACAATGATGCCCAGCAGCCCCACCGAATAGGCGATCAAGGCACGCTGAGTCATGACGGCGTCCAGCGCATCGAATTTGCCGTACTGAAACAGCGAAACCGTGAGCGGCTCGGCCAGAATCCCCAGCGCCAGGGTGCACGGCAAGACCAGCACGAAGCACAGGCGCAGGCCCCAATCGAGTATCCGCGAATACTCTTGACGGTCTTTGCTGGCGTAGGTTTTCGACAGGACCGGCAGCAGGATGGTACCCAGCGCCACGCCGAGGACGCCGGAAGGCAACTCCATCAGGCGGTCGGCGTAATACATCCAGGACACAGAGCCGGCAACCAGAAACGAGGCAAAAATCGTGTTGATGATCAGGGATATCTGACTGACGGAAACACCCAGAATCGCTGGCAACATCTGCTTCATAACGCGCCAGACACCGCTGTCGCGCAGGTTCAGACGCGGCAGGACCAACATGCCGATTTTTTTCAGGTGTGGCAGCTGATACAGCAATTGCAGAAGCCCGCCGGCCAGCACTGCCCACCCCAACACCATGACCGGCGGATCGAAATACGGCGTCAGGAACAGCGCAAACCCGATCATAGCGACGTTAAGCAGGGTTGGAACGAAGGCCGGTACTGCAAAGCGGTTCCATGTATTGAGGATCGCTCCCGCGAGCGATGACAGGGAAATGAGCAATATATAAGGAAAGGTCACTCGCAACAGGTCAGTGGTGAGCGCGAATTTTTCCGGCGTATCGGCGAAGCCGGGGGCGGTTACCCAGATCACCCAAGGTGCCGCGACGATCCCCAGCAGCGTAACCAGCGCCAGCACCAGGGTCAGCAAGCCACTGACGTAGGCAACCAGCGTGCGCGCCGCCTCCTCGCCTCGCTGGCTTTTATATTCGGCCAGAATCGGCACGAAGGCTTGAGAGAAAGCGCCTTCGGCGAAGATCCGGCGCAACAGGTTGGGCAGCTTGAAGGCGATAAAAAAGGCATCCGTCGCCATTCCAGCACCGAAAGCACGCGCAATAATCGTGTCCCGCACAAAGCCCAATACGCGGGAAAGCATCGTAATAGAGCTGACGGCGGCTAATGATCGAAGTAGGTTCATTGAAAGAGTTGTGCGCCTTGACTAAAGGACGGGCCCTTAAGCTGCCCGTTTATGCGATACTCCGCGCCGCAGCAGCACAGAGCCAAAGTCCGCGAGTTTACAGGTCGTACGCTGGAAATAAATAACCCGGCGATATACCAGGACCACTCAGCGGAGCGCATCATCTGCCCTTGACAAGACATCAACTCGTCGGCATGATTCGCGGCCTTATTTGTTTGCTATTTCACAAGTCTTTCGAGGAGCTCGACGGTGGCCAACACACCTTCCGCCAAAAAACGTGCAAAACAGGCTGAGAAGCGTCGCAGCCACAACGCCAGCATGCGTTCCATGGTTCGTACCTACATCAAGAATGTAGTTAAAGCCATTGACGCAAAAGACGCTGAAAAAGCGCAAGCTGCTTATGTTCTGGCTGTGCCAATCATCGACCGTATGGCCGATAAAGGCATCATCCACAAGAACAAAGCTGCTCGTCATAAGAGTCGCCTGAACGGCCACGTCAAGGCTCTGAACCTTGCTGTAGCTGCGTAAGCGATAAGCTTGTTAAAAAACCGACCCCAGGGTCGGTTTTTTATTGTCTGCGATTTGATCAGCACACCGAACATTTGCAGGCGTGACCGGAACGCGCAGACTAGCCTTCGCAGACAAAACTACACGCCTCGATCCCTCTTACAGGACGAACGCCAGGCGCACCCTCAAGGCGCGCTGTGTGTCCACGGCAGGATCGGAATAGCTGTCACCGCATTCTGCGGACTGCCTTCGATAATTCGGTCGCTATAGACCAAGTACACCAGCGTATTGCGCTTTTTGTCGAAGAAGCGAACGACCTGCATGGTTTTGAAAACCAGCGAGGTGCGCTCTTTGAAAACCTCTTCGCCATCCTTCAACGGCTCCTGGAAACGAATCGCCCCCACCTGACGGCACGCAATGGAGGCTTCGGCGCGATCTTCTGCCAGACCCAGACCACCTTTCAACCCACCGGTCTTGGCGCGGGACAGGTAGCACGTCACACCTTCGACTTTCGGATCGTCGAATGCCTCGACCACGATTCGATCATTGGGCCCGACAAACTTGAACACCGTCGACACCTGACCGATCTCTTCGGCCGAAGCCATCAAGGGCAACGCCAACAGCACGCCCAACACACCTTTTAAAACTCGCATCACACCTTCCTGCTTCTTAATAGGGGCCGGATCGCAACCGTTCACACCAGAATCAGGTTATCCCGATGCACCAACTCCGGCTCAGCCATATAGCCCAATACACGGACGATGGCCTCGGATGATTGGCCGATGATTTTTTGAGCCTCCAGCGCACTGTAGTTGCTCAAGCCTCGGGCAATCTCACGACCGTCCGGCGCCACGCACACCACCATTTCACCGCGACGGAAGCTGCCCTGCACCAACTTGACGCCCACCGGCAGCAAGCTTTTATTGCCTTGCGCCAAAGCGACCACCGCACCTGCATCGAGCACCAGGGTGCCGCGCGTTTGCAGATGCCCGGCCAGCCACTGTTTACGCGCTGCCAGCATTTCCCGCTCAGGTGACAGCAGTGTGCCCAGCCGCTCGCCCGCTTTAAGCCTCGCCAGCACGCGCTCGATACGCCCACCAACGATAACGGTGTGCGCCCCGGAACGCGCAGCCAGACGCGCCGCGCGCAGTTTGGTCTGCATGCCACCACGACCCAACGCGCCGCCGGTACTGCCCGCAACAGCGTCCAGTGCCGGATCATCGGCACGCGCTTCGTGAATCAGTTTCGCATCAGGATTGTTGCGCGGATCAGCATCGAACATGCCGTCGCGATCAGTGAGGATCACCAACAGATCAGCTTCAACCAGGTTCGCCACGAGCGCCGCCAGCGTGTCGTTGTCACCGAAACGGATCTCGTCAGTGACCACCGTGTCGTTTTCGTTGATCACCGGGACCACGCCCAGCTCGACCAAGGTGCGCAACGTGCTGCGTGCATTCAGATAGCGTTTACGGTCAGACAGGTCGTCGTGAGTCAACAGGATCTGCGCGGTATGGCGACCATGCTCGGCGAAACTCGACTCCCACGCCTGCACCAGGCCCATCTGACCGATGGCCGCAGCGGCTTGCAACTCGTGCATGGCCGTAGGTCGCGCCGTCCAGCCCAAACGACTCATGCCTGCCGCGACAGCACCGGAAGAAACCAGTACCAGTTCGACGCCCGCCTCGTGCAACGCCACCATTTGCTCGACCCAGACACCCATTGCCGCCCGATCCAGGCCCTTGCCATCAGCGGTCAGCAAGGCACTGCCGATTTTCACGACCCAGCGCTGGGCACCCGTCACTTTGCTGCGCATCATCTTCCAACCTTAGCCAGAGAATTTTGGTTAATACAAATCCGAGATACTAAAACGCCGCTATTAAGCGGCGTTTAGTTTACTGCACCCGATCAGTCACGGACGTAAATGATTTCCGGACCATCTTCATCGTCCTCTTCATCATCGCCCCAAACATCTTCTTCGGCATCATGCACGCTCTTCACGCCGCTACGGCGCAGAGCACGCTGATCGTCCAGCGCTTGCAGCTGCGCACGCGCCTCGTCTTCGATGTTCTGATCCAGCTCGGCCAGCTCACGGGCGAACGCCGGATCTTCAGCGATACGCAGGTTACGCTCTTCGAGGTAACGCATGATGTCGCGGCTAAGCTGCTCGGTGCCTTGCTTGGAGATCGCTGAAATGACGTAGACCGGACCGGTCCACTCCAAACGATCCACGATTTCCTTGACCCGCTCTTCGTGCTCCTCTTCGAGGATCTGGTCGCACTTGTTGAGTACCAGCCAGCGATCACGCTCAGCCAGTGACGGGCTGAACTTGATCAGCTCGTTGACGATGACTTCAGCCGCGTCCGGTGCACTGGTGTCATCCAGCGGCGCCATGTCGACGAGGTGCAGCAGCAAACGCGTACGCGCCAAATGCTTGAGAAAACGAATCCCCAGACCGGCACCGTCGGAAGCACCTTCGATCAAGCCTGGAATATCGGCTACCACGAAGCTCTTCCAGCGATCGACGCTGACCACACCCAGGTTCGGAATCAACGTGGTAAACGGATAATCCGCCACTTTCGGTTTGGCCGCAGACACAGAACGAATAAAGGTACTTTTGCCCGCGTTTGGCAGGCCCAGCAGACCGACGTCCGCCAACACTTTCAATTCCAGCTTGAGATCACGCTGATCGCCGAACTTGCCTGGCGTGGTCTGACGTGGCGCACGGTTGGTGCTGGATTTGAAACGGGTGTTGCCCAGGCCGTGCCAGCCACCGCTGGCCACCAGCAAGCGCTGACCAGCCTTGGTCAGGTCACCAATGATTTCCTGAGTAGCCGCATCGATCACCGTGGTGCCGACCGGCACACGCAGCACCATCTCTTCGCCTTTCTTACCGGTGCAGTCAGCACTGCCGCCGTTGGAACCGCGCTCAGCATCGAAGTGCCGGGTGTAACGGTAGTCGACCAAGGTGTTCAGGTTTTCGTCGGCGATCATGTAGATCGAGCCGCCATCACCGCCGTCGCCGCCGTTAGGGCCGCCGTTCTCGATGAACTTTTCCCGACGGAAGCTCATGCAACCGTTGCCGCCATCACCTGCTTTTACTCGAATCGAAACTTCATCTACAAACTTCATAACGCACGCCTCCCGCCACAGGGACGAGCTGAAAAACACAAAGACATAAGACTCTTGCAAAAATGAGCGTTGCGATACCGATCAGAAACCAGCAGCCCCAGGGGCCCACATCACAACAGCCCGCACAAACAGTTTTGCGAGAGACTCACCTACATCTACAAACAAAAAAGCCCCGTCGCTAGACAGGGCTTTTCCAGCAACTACGTGATTATGCCGCGACGACTACAGTCTTCGGGACAATGCTCACATAACGGCGACCGAAGGCGCCTTTAACCTGGAACTTGATCACGCCTTCCACTTTCGCGAACAGGGTGTGATCTTTGCCCATACCAACGCCGTAGCCAGCGTGGAATTGGGTGCCGCGCTGACGCACGATGATGTTGCCCGGAATGATTGCCTGGCCGCCATACATCTTGACGCCAAGACGCTTGGCTTCTGAGTCGCGACCGTTACGGGTACTACCACCAGCTTTTTTGTGTGCCATGAGTTCAATACTCCAAATAGTGGATTAGGCTGAATTAAGCCTGAATACCGGTGATTTTGATCTCGGTGTACCACTGGCGGTGGCCCATACGCTTCATGTGGTGCTTACGACGACGGAACTTGATGATGCGGACTTTATCGTGACGACCTTGGGAGATCACTTCAGCCACAACGGTAGCGCCAGGAACAACTGGAGCGCCGATGTTCACGTCATCGCCATTGGCGACCAACAGAACGCGATCAAAAGTAACGGATTCGCCGGTAGCGATTTCCAGTTTTTCGATCTTCAGGTATTCACCTGGGGCGACCTTGTATTGCTTGCCACCAGTAACAATTACTGCATACGACATGGTATTTCTCCGATAATCCTGCTCACCCAGCGCTTTATAAGAAGAGGTATTGGCTGGCATGGCTGCATGGGATGGACGTCCCGAATGCAATTGCGTAAGGCAGGTGCTGCCCAGGAAGTTCAGGGTGCGCGATTGTACGCAAGGCGTTGACGCGTTGCAAGAGGCTGTCTATCGCGCCTTGACACTGCGGGGTCAGGGTCCTAGCATGCCGCGCAACCCTTCTGGAGCGACTGTCGCTGATGCAACCCCAAGCTTTCTACCGCGCGGTCGCGGACGATTTTAGCGCCGTCGACGGCATCATCAAGCAGCAGCTGACGTCTAAAGTGCCGCTGGTCTCCAAAATTGGCGACTACATTACGTCGGCGGGCGGTAAGCGCCTGCGTCCTTTATTAGTGTTGCTGTGCGGCAAGGCCCTGGGCCGCGAAGGCGATGACCTGCGCCTGCTGGCCGCCACTATCGAATTCCTGCACACCGCGACCCTGCTGCATGACGACGTGGTCGACATGTCCGGCATGCGCCGTGGTCGCGAGACCGCCAACGCCATGTGGGGCAACGCCCCGAGCGTGCTGGTCGGCGACTTCCTGTATTCGCGCTCGTTCGAAATGATGGTCGAACTGGGCTCGATGCAGGTGATGAAGATTCTTTCCCAGGCCACGCGCATCATCGCCGAAGGCGAAGTGCTGCAGTTGTCGAAGGTGCGTGACGCCAGCACCACCGAAGAAACCTACATGGAAGTGATTCGCGGCAAAACCGCGATGCTCTTCGAAGCCTCGACCCACAGCGCCGCTGCCCTATGCGAAGCCACGGCCGAACAGGCCGAAGCCCTGCGCACCTTTGGCGATCACTTGGGCGTGGCGTTCCAACTGGTAGATGACCTGCTCGACTACCGTGGCGACGCCGAAACCCTGGGCAAGAACGTCGGTGACGACCTGGCCGAAGGCAAGCCAACCTTGCCGCTGATCTACACCATGCGCGAAGGCACGCCGGAACAAGCGGCCCTGGTGCGCAAGGCGATCCAGAAAGGCGGGATCGAAGACCTGGAAAGCATCCGCGCTGCCGTGGAAGCCTCCGGCTCCCTGGACTACACCGCACAACTGGCGCGTGACTACGTGGCCCGTGCGATCAAATGCCTGGACGCCCTCCCCGCCAGCGAATACCGGGACGCCCTGGTTGAGCTGAGTGAATTCGCGGTCGCGCGCACGCACTAGAAATACCAAATGTGGGAGGGGCTTGCCCCCGATAGCGGAGTATCAGTCGCCAACTGTATCGACTGGAATACCGCCATCGGGGGCAAGCCCCCTCCCACATTTAGTTTGTATTACCAATCCAAGACCGCGCCCTGCCTCCCTACAATTCCCTATATAATGTGCGACTTTAGCCATCCTGACCTTTAAGGAGCTTTAGTGAGCACTTTGCCACCCTGCCCGAAATGCAATTCCGAATTCACCTACGAAGACGGCGCCCAACTGATCTGCCCGGAATGCGCCCATGAGTGGTCCGCCACTGGCGAGGCCGAAGTGGCCGGCGATGAAACCGTGAAGAAAGACTCTGTGGGCAACGTCCTGCAGGACGGCGACACCATCACCGTGATCAAAGACCTCAAGGTCAAGGGCACCTCCCTGGTGGTCAAGGTCGGCACCAAGGTCAAGAACATCCGCCTGTGCGACGGCGATCACGATATCGACTGCAAGATCGACGGTATCGGCCCGATGAAACTCAAGTCCGAGTTCGTCCGCAAGGTCTGATCCTGCGGCTTCCATCCCGCGCCCGCCGTGGGATGGCGTTTCGCCCTCGCTGTTGATCGCGCGCAATACCCACACAGAAAAAACCAGAAACCGCCAATAGGCACTTGCTATTCTACGAATAAGAATTATTCTCATTGAAACTTATCAAGGAGAACGACCATGACTTATTTGATAGATGCCTGGCTGGACCGCCCACACCCTTACCTACGGATCCTTCATCGGGAAACCGGGGAAGTCTGTGCGGTGCTGGAGGAAGAAGCGCTCAATGAACTGCAGGACCAGGGCGACTTGGACGTGAATGGCCTGAGTTCCAGTGAACCCGGTGTACTGAAGGAAGTGGTGCGCAATCTGTTTCTGTTCTGCTATGCCCGAGCGTTGCGCCCGGTGACGGAGCCCAATGGCAAGTTTCACCCATGAGCAACCGCGCAAAACCCTGTTGGGGCGAGCAGGCTCTTCCCAACAGGTAATCAGCAGGTCTTACAGAACGTCGAGCAGCTCGACGTCAAACACCAGAACGCTGTGCGGCGGAATGCTGCCAACGCCTTGAGCGCCGTAAGCCAGTTCGCTCGGCACGTACAGGCGCCATTTGCTGCCGGCATTCATCAGTTGCAGGGCTTCGGTCCAGCCAGCGATCACGCCGCCAACCGGGAATTCTGCAGGCTGGCCGCGCTCGTAGGAGCTGTCGAACACCGTGCCGTCGATCAGGGTGCCGTGGTAGTGAGTGCGCACTTGGTCTTCACGGGTCGGCTTGGCGCCTTCACCGGCAGTCAGCACTTCGAATTGCAGGCCGGAAGCCAGAGTGGTGATGCCATCACGCTTGGCGTTTTCCGCCAGGAACGCAAGGCCCTCGCCTGCTGCGGCTTCAGCCTTGGCAGCCGCTTCGGCTTGCATGATTTCGCGGATGACCTTGAAGCTGGCAGCCATTTGTTCTTGATCAACACGGCTTGGCTTGCCGGCGAACGCGTCGGTCAGGCCAGCCAGGATCGCGTCCAGGCTTACGCCCGGTGGTGGGTTGTCGCGCAGTTGGTCGCCCAACTGACGGCCGATACCGTAGCTGACGCGGGTTTCGTCGGTGGACAGATTAACGTCGGACATGAAGAGGCTCCGCTGTAGAGCAGCGCTGAAAACACTGTTTTCCCGCACCGCCCAGAACTAAAAGGGCCAGCAGACTAGCACAGAATGTGAGTACGGGATGAGCGCCCGCCACGTCATGCCTGCCTGGCGTCGGTGATCGGTGATGCCGGGCCCCGTACATCGCAATAACTAATTAAACGTTTCAGTTTCCCGTGCGCCCGCCGATACCGCCTAAACACCTTGGCTGGCTCAAACAACAATACCGTCCAGCAGACAAACATCATTTTTGCGGAGCACTCGATGAACAGCTGGTTCGGTAACATCAGCGTCAACCTCAAACTAGGCCTGGGCTTCGGCCTGGTGCTTGTCCTCACCTCGATCCTCGCGCTGACCGGCTGGACCAGCCTGGGCAGCCTGATCGACCGCAGCAACTGGATGAGCGACATCACCCAACTCAATGCCGCCCTGACCAAGCTGCGCATCGTGCGCCTGCAATACATGCTCGCCAACGGCGATGAGAGCGTGGCCCAGAACGTACAGACCAGCCTGGATGCCTTCACCGCCCAGCAGCAAAAACTCCTGGACAGCTTCAAGAGCCCGGAAAACCGCAAGCTGCTCAACGACCAGAAAGCCGTCATCACGGCTTATCAGCAATCGCTGAACAAAATGCGTGAGGCCTACCGTAACGGCAATGCTGCGCGCCAGGTCATGGGTGATAAGGCCGACATCGCCAACGCCCAGATCGACGCGCTGGACAGCAGTGTGCAGCAGGTGCCCGACAGCCCCGAGCGCTTCACCCAGTACCAGGCCGTGACCCATGCCAAGCAAGAGTTCCAGTTGGCCCGCTACGAAGTGCGCGGCTACACCGGCAATGTCAACGCCGACACCGAAGCCCGCGCCGCCGCACAAATCGAAAAAGCCATCAACGGCCTGAAAGGCCTCGGCGCTGTGTTCGGCAGCAGCCAACAGGCCGCGCTCAGCGCACTGGAAAGCGCCCTCGGCGCCTACCGCAGTGCGGTGCAGAACTACAAAGCGGCTAACGCCAATATCGTCTCAGCACGCGCCGAAATGACCACCCAAGGTGCCGACATCGTCACCATCAGCGACAAGCTCTACGACATCCAACTCGCACGTCGCGACGCCGAAAGCGCCCAGGCCCGCAGCCTGCAATTGATCAGCACCTTGCTGGCGTTGCTGGTCGGCATCATCGCGGCGCTCGTCATCACCCGCCAGATCACGCGCCCGATCCAGGAAACCCTGGCCGTGGTGGAACGCATTGCCTCCGGCGACCTGAGCCACAATATCCAGGTCACCCGTCGTGATGAACTGGGCGTGCTGCAACAAGGCATCCAGCGCATGGGCACGACCCTGCGCGAATTGATCAGCGGTATTCGCGACGGCGTGACCCAAATCGCCAGCGCCGCCGAAGAGTTGTCGGCCGTGACCGAGCAGACCAGCGCCGGTGTGAACAGCCAGAAGATCGAGACCGATCAAGTCGCCACCGCCATGCACGAAATGACCGCCACCGTGCAGGAAGTCGCGCGCAACGCCGAGCAGGCCTCCCGGGCCGCGGCCGATGCCGATGGCCAAGCCCGCGCAGGCGACAAAGTGGTGGCTGAAGCCATCGCCCAGATCGAACGCCTGGCCGCCGAAGTGGCGCGTTCGACCGACGCCATGAGCCATCTGCAACAAGAGAGCAACAAGATCGGCAGCGTAATGGACGTGATCAAGGCCGTAGCCGAACAGACCAACCTGCTGGCGCTCAATGCCGCGATTGAAGCCGCGCGTGCCGGTGAAGCCGGACGTGGCTTTGCCGTCGTCGCCGACGAAGTGCGTGGCCTGGCCCAACGCACGCAGAAATCCACCGAAGAAATCGAAGGCCTGGTGGCCGGCTTGCAGAACGGCACCCAGCAGGTGGCCGCGGTGATGAACAACAGCCGCAGCCTCACCGACAGCAGTGTCGAGCTGACGCGCAAGGCCGGCGTATCCCTGGAAAACATCACCCGCACGGTGTCGAATATCCAGTCGATGAACCAGCAGATTGCAGCGGCAGCCGAAGAGCAAAGCGCCGTGGCCGAAGAAATCAGCCGCAGCATCATCAACGTGCGTGACGTGTCGGAACAGACCGCCACCGCGAGCGACGAGACGGCCAAGTCGAGCGTGGAACTGGCACGGCTGGGTAGCCAGTTGCAGCAGATGGTCAGCCACTTCCGGGTGTAAAGCGCAATCATTGTGGCGAGGGAGCTTGCTCCCGTTGGGCTGCGCAGCAGCCCAAACCGTTACCTGAATCAACTTGAGTAGGGGCCGCTTTGAACCACCGGGAGCAAGCTCCCTCGCCACAGGCATTCACGACGAGGTTCCACGTATGTCGTGCAAACTTAGACATACTCGGCCCTCCATGAGTTGGGCCTTACCTCCAGCGCACTTACCGGAACATGTGAGCCTTTGGATGCGGGTCAACGCTTCCTGTTAGAACGCAACCCCAGTCACTCACTGGGCTTGCACAAAAAAACCGCCCTACTAAGGCGGTTTTTTATTGCCTGCGCTTTACCCCTCAGCCCTCGCCCTCCTCGACAAACACCAGCCGATTGCCAAACGGATCGTGGATGCTCATCTCCCGCGAACCCCAGGGCATTTCTTCAACGCCTGGCTTGGCAAAACGATAGTCCTTACCCTGCAATTGCTGCTGATAGGCGTCGATGCCCTGCGCCTGAATCCGCACCGCCGCACCCGGCGAAGCATCGCCATGGTGTTCGGACAAATGCAGCACGCACTCACCCAACGACACCTGCAGGTACAACGGAAAATTCGCCTCGAAGCGGTGCTGCCAATCGACCGTGAACCCCAAAAAGTCGACATAGAACGCCAACGCCTTGGCCTCGTCGAAAATCCGCAGGATGGGGGTGACTTTTCCTAAGTGCATGGCAACCGCTCCGTGTGTAAGAGCGCCCACTATAGAGTCGAAAACCCACCCCGCAAATCCCCACTGCGTGCCAGGAACCGCCCCGGCCGCTGGCCATTCGGCTGTCCGTCGCAATAACTCAACACGCCGTTGACCCACACGCCATCAATCCCTTGCGCGGCCTGCTGCGGCGCCTCGAAATCCGCCACATCACGCACGCGCAGCGGATCGAACAGCACCAGATCGGCCCAGTGCCCTACACGAATTTCGCCCCGCTCGGACAAGCCGAATCGCGCCGCCGACAAGCCGGTCATCTTATGCACCGCCGTGTGCAGCGGAAACAGCCCAACGTCCCGACTGAAATGCCCCAACACCCGTGGAAACGCGCCCCACAAGCGCGGATGCGGGAACGGATCTTCGGGCAAGCCATCCGATCCGACCATCGACAGCGGATGCGCGAGGATACGGCGCACATCCGCCTCGTCCATGCCGTAATACACCGCCCCCGCCGGTTGCAGGCGGCGGGCGGCGTCCATCAGCGAAACGTCCCACTCGGCCGCGATCGCCTGCAAGTCGCGTCCGCCCATTTCCGGGTGCGGTGTCGACCAGGTGATGGTGATGCGAAACGCGTCGGTGACCTGCTTGAGATCCAGGGTCGAAGAACTCGCCGCATAGGGATAACAATCACACCCCACCGGATGGGTTTTCGCCGCCTGCTCCAGCGCCGCCAACAGCTGCGGACTACGCCCCCAGTTACCCGCACCTGCACACTTTAGGTGGGAAATGATCACCGGCACCTGGGCATGCCGACCGATCAGAAACGCTTCGTCCATGGCCTCCAGCACCGGTTCGAACTCACTGCGCAGATGGGTGGTGTACACCGCCCCATAGGCCGTCAGTTCTTCACTCAGTTGCAGCACCTCATCGGTCTCGGCATTAAACGCGCTGGCGTAGGCCAGGCCGGTGGATAACCCGAGGGCACCGTCTTCCAGGCTGTCGCGCAACTGCACGCGCATCGCGGCGATTTCATCCGGCGTGGCGCTGCGGTGCAGGTCGTCCATATGGTTGCTGCGCAGCGCCGTGTGGCCGATCAGCGCCGCGACGTTGACCGCCGGGTGGGCGCTTTCCACGGCGGCGCGGTAATCGGCAAATCGTGGATAGGTGAACGCCTCACGCCGGCCCAGCAGGTTCATCGGGTCCGGCGGCTCACCGCGCAAACGCACGGGCGACGCGCTGATGCCGCAGTTACCGACAATCACCGTGGTCACACCCTGGCTGAGCTTGGGCAGCATCTGCGGCTGACGGATCACCACCGTGTCATCGTGGGTGTGTACATCGATAAACCCCGGCGCCAACACCCGGCCTCGGGCGTCGATCGCCTGCTCGGCCAGCGCAGCCGACAAGTCGCCGATCGCCTCGATACGCCCGTCGCGCAGCCCCACATCGGCGACATACCCAGGCGTGTTGCGGCCATCCATGATCAGCGCCTGGCGAATCAGCGTGTCGTACTGCATATCAGTCTCCAAGCGGCAGGCTGTCAGGGCCGCCGCGATAGTCGTCGAGGGCCAGCTTGATGCGGCGCAGGCGTTCCTGGTTGTCGTCCGGCATCGCCAGCGCGAGTTCGGTGGCAAGCAGGTCGATGGCCAGCAGCATGCCGTAGCGCGCCGCCGTGGGTTTGTAGATGAAGCTGGTTTCGGCCGGTTGCAGCGCCAGTACGACATCCGCCAGCGCGGCCAGGGGGGAGCCGGCCAGGGTGATGGCGACGATGGGCGTGTCGTAGTTGCGTGCCAGGGCCACCACGTCCAGCAACTCCGGGGTGAGACCGCTGAGCGAACAGACGATCAACGCATGCTCCGGCCCCAGCGTCGCCGCCGTGACGCGCATCATCACCGGGTCATGGCAGGCGGCAATCGGGTAGCCCAGGCGCACCAGGCGCACTTGCAACTCATCGCTGCACAGGCTCGACGGGCCGCCCATGCCAAACGCGTGGATCATCCGCGCCTTGCCCAGCAGGCTGACCGCATCGACAAAGCCGGCCTGATCGAACCCCGACAGGTGCTGGCGCAACGTCGCCTCGATATCGCCGAGAATCTGCCGATGAAACCCCGACTGCTCAGGCTTGCCCGCCGGGTCCAGGAAGCGGCTGCCCACGCCACTGGCCTGGGCCAATTGCAGGCGCAAGTCGCGCAAATCCCGGCAACCGACGCTGCGCGCAAACCGCGACAACGTGGCGGTGCTGACCTCGGCGCGTTGGGACAACTCTTCCAGGCTGGCC
>ERZ1463038.25-NODE-25-length-36593-cov-36.531611_pt1 | contig 36593 bp, 24 predicted proteins | sample MGYA00564479_ERZ1463038 | MGnify/ENA primary metagenome ERZ1463038 (study PRJEB39244, sample SAMEA3635134) | Helicobacter pylori | study: EMG produced TPA metagenomics assembly of PRJEB11511 data set (Assembly of a 5300-year-old Helicobacter pylori...
GATGACGCAGGACAAAGACGGTGATGAATCCCGCGAACATGAAGGTGATGGTGGCCGCGATAGAGCGCGGGGAACGCCGGGAAATTCCACACACCCCGTGCCCACTGGTGCAGCCCGAACCGTAGCGGGTGCCGACGCCCACCAGCAAACCGGCCACTGCCAGGCCAAACCAACCGCTTTTGAACGCTATTAGCGGCAAGGCAGCAAACAGTCCCCACACCAGTGGCGCAATCAATAGGCCGAGCAGGAAAAGTGCCTTTTCGCTACGGCCTTCGCTGTCGGGCTGTAGAAGGCTGCCGAGCAGACCGCTGATCCCGGACACCCGTCCATTGGCCAGAACAAACAGGCTGGCGGCCAGCCCGATCAGCGCGCCTCCGGCCAACGAAGTCCAGGGTGTGAAATTTAACCAGTCGATCATCGTTGCGTCCCTCCGGTGCAGCAGGTTGTGTTCGTTCATTTTTCCGCCTGAGCCCATATTCAAATCGCGTTAAGCGGAATTTTCAGATAGCGGACGCCGTTGTCTTCGGGCTCCGGCAGAAGACCGCCGCGCATATTGATCTGCACCGATGGCAAGATGAGGACGGGCATTTCCAGGGTAGCGTCGCGTGCTTCGCGCATCTTGACGAAGGCGTCTTCATCGATGCCGTCGTGTATGTGGATATTGCTGGCGCGTTGTTCCGCGACGGTTGTCAGGTACTTGAGTTCGCGGCCATTGGGCAAGTAGTCGTGGCACATGAACAGATGGGTCTGTGGAGGCAGACTCAGGATCTTTTTTATCGAGCGATACATCGTTCGCGCATCGGCACCAGGAAAATCACACCGCGCAGTGCCGTAGTCCGGCATGAACAGGGTGTCACCTACGAAAGCGATGGTTTCGCCCTCGACTTCGACAACATAGGTCATGCACGCAGGTGTATGCCCCGGCGTGTGCATCGCCCTGGCCCGCAGCGAGCCAATGCTGAAGTGCGCGCAATCATCGAGCAGTACATCGAACTGACTTCCATCACGGGCAAAATCGCTGCCGGCATTGAAGAGCTTGCCGAACACGTCCTGCACAACGGTTATCAGGCTACCAATGGCGATTTTTCCGCCGAGCGTTTTCTTCAGGTAGGCCGCAGCGGAAATATGATCGGCGTGCACATGGGTTTCCAGTATCCACTCTACCGATGCGCCCAACTCACGAACCCGCGCGATCAATTGGTCGGCCGAATCGGTATGGGTACGTCCTGACTTGGGGTCGTAATCCAGCACGCTGTCGATCAGCGCACATTGCTTCGTCGCACGGTCCAGCACCAGATAACTGACCGTCCACGTATGGCTGTCGAAGAACGCTTCTACCTGCAGTTGGTCACCGATGATCACAGCTGCTCTCCTGATAGTTGGGTGACACGCGACTGGCGACCTGTATTCATCTTAATCAGCATGCCAATCTTCTATTATCTGAACAAACTTACAACCAACTGTTTTTATTGAGTTTTCATACGCCAACCCAAGGACAGCACGAGTGGGTGTCGTATCTCGAACACGAAAAACAGTCGACCATCATTCTGGATACCGACTACAACATCATAGCTGCCAACGTGGCTTATCAGCGTTAGTTCGGTACCCAATACTGTCGTGTATCACACCCGTTCTCGGTTCCCTACGATCAGGCCGACGAGCATTGCCCGGTGCGGACAGCTCATGCGTCTCGCGGCCTGGGTGTGACGTTCCGTCACTCCCGTTGCAGTTGAAAATATTGATCCAGATCAATATTAGCCACCGTCGCCGTCAGGACAATTCCGCCATCCCTGCGAGTACCCGTCATGCCAGGCCCCTTCGATTTTCTAAAAAAACCATTAATGAAGGAAATTGGCCTGATATTGCTTATCAAGCTCGTCTTGTTGTTGGGGATCCGAAGCATCTGGTTCAGCGCTCCGGTTGAGGTCATGGATGACGGCGTCAAAGTAGGCCAACACATGCTTGGCCCCCCTCCCGCACTTCCTGAGAAGAACCCCCAATGATCTCGGAATCAGTCGTCGACTTATCTCGACTGCAATTCGCTATGACGGCGCTGTATCACTTTCTGTTCGTCCCTCTGACCCTGGGCTTGACCTTCCTCCTGGCCATCATGGAGTCGGTTTATGTGATGACCGGCAAGCAGGTCTACAAGGACATGACCCGGTTCTGGGGCAAGCTGTTCGGCATCAACTTCGCCTTGGGTGTCACCACCGGCCTGACCATGGAGTTCCAGTTCGGGACTAACTGGGCGTACTACAGCCATTACGTCGGCGACATTTTCGGCGCCCCGTTGGCAATTGAAGGCTTGATGGCGTTCTTTCTGGAATCGACCTTCATCGGCCTGTTCTTTTTTGGCTGGGATCGTCTGACCAAAGTCCAGCATCTGGGGGTTACCTGGCTGGTGGCCATCGGTTCGAACATGTCGGCATTGTGGATCTTGATCGCCAACGGCTGGATGCAAAACCCGGTCGGCGCAGAGTTCAACTTCACCACTATGCGGATGGAACTGACCAGTTTCAGCGCCTTGCTGTTCAACCCCGTGGCACAGGTCAAGTTCGTCCACACCGTTGCGTCCGGTTACGTGACCGGCGCGATTTTTGTCTTGGCTATTTCAAGCTGGTACCTGCTCAAGGGCCGCGATATAGGGTTCGCGCGGCGCTCCTTTGCCATTGCATCGGCTTTCGGCATGGCGTCGATTTTTTCGGTGATCATTCTGGGCGACGAGTCCGGGTATGAAATCGGCGATGTTCAAAAAACCAAGCTCGCGGCAATCGAGGCCGAGTGGGATACCGAGTCCGCACCTGCAGCCTTTACCCTGTTCGGGCTGCCGAATCAGGCCGAGCAACGTACCGACTACGCGGTAAAAATCCCTTATGTCATGGGGATTATTGCCACGCGCTCGCTGGACACGAAGGTGACAGGCATCAAGGACCTGGTTGCCCAGCATCAGGTACGGATTCGCAATGGCATGGTTGCTTATGATCTGCTTCAGCAACTGCGCGCCGGGGATAAAAGCGAACAGACGGTCTCTGCCTTCAATGCGGTGAAAAAGGACCTGGGCTACGGTCTGCTGCTCAAGAAATACACGAACAAGGTGGTCGATGCCAGCGACCAACAAGTCAAGCAGGCCGCGCTGGACTCTATCCCGGGCGTGGCTTCGATTTTCTGGACCTTTCGCCTGATGGTGCTCAGCGGTTTCCTGATGCTGGCCCTGTTCGTCTGTGCGTTCTGGGCGTCTACCCGCAAGAACGAAATGAGCAAACCCTGGCTGCTCAGGTGGGCCCTGTTCAGCCTGCCACTGCCGTGGGTTGCCACGCAGACCGGCTGGTTTGTCGCGGAGCACGGTCGTCAGCCTTGGTCCGTCGGTGAAATACTCCCGACCCATCTGTCTGCTTCAAGCGTGTCGACCGGTGATGTCTGGGGTTCTCTGCTGGCGCTGATCGCGTTCTATAGCGTGCTGTTGGTGATCGAGATGTACCTGATGATCAAGTTCGCCCGACTCGGGCCGAGCAGTCTGCACACCGGTCGTTATCACCTGGAACGCGAGGCAACACCCGCCAACGCCACACAGCCGACCTTGGTCTGAGGAGCAAATGATGTTCGACTATGAAAGCCTCAAACTGATTTGGTGGGTACTGGTTGGCGTCTTGCTGATCGGCTTCGCCTTGACTGATGGTTTCGACCTCGGAGCCGCCGCGCTGATGCCCTTCGTCGGCCGCAACGATAACGAACGACGCGTGGTGATCAACACCATCGCGCCGCATTGGGATGGCAACCAGGTTTGGCTGATTACCGCCGGCGGGGCGTTGTTCGCCGCCTGGCCATTGGTGTATGCCGCCGCGTTTTCGGGCTTCTACTGGGCCCTGCTGCTGGTACTGTTCGCCTTATTCGTTCGCCCCGTAGGCTTCGATTATCGGAGCAAACTGAGCAACACCCGCTGGCGGCAAAGCTGGGACTGGGGCCTGTTCGTTGGCGGCGTGGTGCCTTCGCTGGTATTCGGTGTGGCGTTCGGCAACCTGCTCCTGGGCGTGCCCTTCCAGTTTGACGATACCCTGCGCTCCAGCTACCACGGCAGCTTCTGGCAACTGCTCAGCCCATTCGGGCTGCTCGCTGGCGTCGTCAGCTTGAGCATGCTCTGCCTGCACGGCGGCACATGGTTGATGATGCGTACAGAGGGTGACATCGCCCGGCGTTCTCGCAGCGCTGCTCAACTGTTCGCGGCGGTTTATCTGCTCACCTTCATCGGTGCCGGAGTCTGGCTCTTGCTGGGCGGCATTGAAGGTCAAACCATCACCTCAGCCTTCGATCCCGGCATAGCCTTGAATCCGCTGAGCAAAACCGTGGCCGCGAGTAATCCGGGCTGGATGGTGAACTACGGGAAATACCCACTAACCATCATTGCGCCGGTCTTGGGGATAGTCGGCGCGCTGCTGGCCCTGCTCTCGGCCAGCGGAGGTCACAGTCGCTGCGCGTTCCTGGGCAGCAGCCTGGCCATCGTTGGCACCCTCTGCACAGCCGGTTTCGCCCTGTTCCCGTTTGTCATGCCGTCGAGTATCGACCCTGCCTCCAGCCTGACCGTGTGGGATGCTGTTTCCAGCCGCATGACACTCAATATCATGCTGGTTGCGGCAGCGATTTTCGTGCCACTGATCCTCTGCTATACCCTTTGGTGCTACGCCAAAATGTGGGGCAAAGTGACCACCAAACACATCGACGCCAACACTCACAGCCTTTACTGAGGAGCACACACTATGTGGTATTTCGCCTGGATCCTCGGTGTCTTATTGGCCTGTAGCTTCGGCATCATCAACGTCATGTGGCTCGAGGCCACCGACACGCTGGACAAGGAGCCAGCGGGTGACCTCTGAAGCAACACCGCGGTTGCGACGCGCCAGCAGCAGGGTCTTGTCCCTGCTGCTGGCCGTTCCGTTGAGCCTGATTCTACTGATCCACCCCATCACCATCCTCAACGCCCAAGGGCACTACAACCACAACCTGCTGATGCTGGTCATGTGGGGCGTGGCTGCGGGGTACGTGCACGGCGTGGGCTTCGACCCGCATGCACGCGTGTGGCAAGTGGTGTTTCATCCGCTGGTAGCCTGGGGTCTGATGACCTTGGGCTATGCAGTGATGTGGGTGCATTAGGGCATGTCTGAAGCCCGTACCGGGCTTATTCGCAGACAAGTCAGCTCCCACAGATGATGTTCTATTTCAGAGGGTTATTGGTAGGCGCAAGAAGACGTAATCCAACACTGAAAACTCACCCCCCAAGCACCCGCGCATAAACCTGCCGATCAATATTCGCCCCACTCAAAATCACCGCCACTTTGGCACCTTGTTGGCGCTCACGCTCTTTGATCAGCGCCGCCAGGCCCGCAGCTCCGGCGCCTTCGGCGGTGTTGTGGGTGTCTTCGTGGAAGATCCGGATCGCGCTGGCGATTTCGTCGTCATTAACCCGGACGATTCGCGCTGCGCCTCGGCGGATGATGTCGAATGCTTGCGGCAATGGCAGGCGACAGGCCATGCCGTCGGCGAAGGTGTTGGCGGTTTCGGTGGTGATGATTCGGCCTTGTTCGACGCTCTGCGCAAAGGCGTCGGCGTGTTCGGATACGACACCGACGATTTCGGTTTTCAGGCCCAGTAAGTTGCGAGTCTGGATCAGGCCGCATATGCCGGAACCCATACCGATGGGGACGTAGACCGTCTGCAGACCCTGCACCGCCTCCAGCAATTCCAGCGCGTAGGTCGCGACACCTAAAATAAGGTCAGGATGAAACGCCGGGACACTCTCGTAGCCCTGCATTTCGGCTTGGCGCGCGGCTTCTATCCGCGCCTCGTCGAAGTCTTGCCCGTACTCGATAAGTTGCGCGCCCATGGCCCGCATCGCGGCATTTTTTTCCTGCGAATTGCCGAGGGGCACAACGATGATAATCGGCAGCCCTGCGTTGCGTGCGGCCGTTGCAAGGCTCTGCCCATGATTGCCTCGGGTGGCAGTCACCAGCCCGGTAACGTCAGGTTTGCGCTTGAGCAATCCCTGTACGTACAGCAGGCCACCACGAATTTTGAAGGCGCCGGTCGGTGCGTGGTTTTCGTGTTTGACCCAGACCTCACAACCCAGACGCTCGGCCAAGCGCGGCCATGCGTATTGGGGGGTAGGCGGAACCAGTGGGCGAATGGTTTGCGCGGCGTGGCGTAACGAGGCGAGGTCAAACATCAGGTCACCGGGTTGTGGGTGGGTTTGACCTGATCTTAGGGCCGGGGCATTGTATGGGTTAAACCTTATATTGCATGAGCAACAATAAATGTGGACGCCGACGCTCAACGACAGTGCGCAGCCGAAGTACCTGGCCTTGGTTGAAGCGATCACGCGCGCGATAGAAAGCGGCGAGTTAAAAGTCGGCGAGCGGCTGCCACCGCAACGACGTCTCGCCTGGAACCTGGGCCTGAACCCAAGTACGACGATGCAGGCCTATCGTGAGGCCGCGCGGCGGCATTTGGTTTCGGGTGAAGTGGGGCGCGGCACTTACGTATTGGCCGGGAGCAAAGAGGCGACGTTGTTCCGGCTCAAGCAACCAAGCGAACGCCCTGCCCTGATTGATCTTTGCACCAATGTGCCGGTGACCGATGAGGACAGTCAGGACGAAGTCTTGGCGCTCTCTACGCTGATCAATAACGGACAAGCACAGCGCCTGCAACGCTACCTCACGGCTGACGACCTGGCAGTTGGCCGGGCTCAGGGTGCCGCCTGGCTGCAAGCCCGGGGCCTGAACGTGCCCACAGAAAACATCATGCTGTGCAACGGCGCCCAGCAGGGGTTGTTCACGGCGTTGCTGTCGCTGTGTCAGCCCGGCGAGCCGGTCATCGTGGAAGCCTTCACTGCGCCAGGAATCAAAGCGGCCTGCCGCCAATTGCGCTTGCCCATGCATGGCGTTGCGCTTGATCGATGCGGCATCCTCCCTGACGAACTCGACCGGATGGCGCGGGCCACCGGGGCAAAAATCGTCGTGCTGACGCCCACGCTACAGAACCCGACGTCAACGATCATGTCGCCCCAGCGGCAATTCGAGATCGCGGAAGTCGCAAGACAGCATGACCTGCTGATTATCGAAGATGATGTCTATGGCGCGCTGACCTCCTCACCTCCACTGACGCGACTGTTGGGCAAGCATGGCCTGTTGGTGACAAGTCTGTCGAAAACGGTCGCGCCCGGTTTACGGGTTGGCTGGATCACGGCCGAACCGTCCGTGCTTGAACGTATCGACCCCCACGCGCAGGCCACGCACTGGGGCGTTTCACCGCTCTGCCTGAGTATCGCCTGCCAATGGATCAACGATGGAACCGCACAACGTCGTCTGGCGTGGCAGACCGAAGAAACCACCCAGCGCTGGCGCTTGGCAAAAAAGACACTCGGCGCGGCGTTGTATCAGGCACAAAGCCCGTCTCCTCACATTTGGGTCACCAGCTCACTGCCCTCCATGAAGCTGGCCGAGGCCTGCCGTGCAGCACAGGTCGACGTGGTGCCTGCTGAGGTTTTCGCAGTCAAGGAACACGATACCCATGCCGTACGCATCAGCCTGTGTGCAGCCAGCAATCGAGCACAATTGAAGATCGCATTGGAGCGGGTGGCGCAGATTGTTGGGACCAACGGTACGTTGCAAATTGAGCAAGACGGATCTACTTTTAATAGATAAATCCGTCTTGTTTTTACTCCTGTACCGCAATCACTGCGAAGGAGATTTACCGATGGTTACTCACTACAGGCTCGCCGGGCACATCGCCTGCGGCCGCCACGGCGACAACATCATCTCCACCACTGAGCTTGGACGTGTGAAGTGTCGCAACTGCCGTAACACCGATGCCTTCAAAGAGGCGAGGAAAACCGTGCGAAACGCAGCACGCAGAGCTGCGAGGAAAGCGAGGACTGCTCATGCATCGAGCGACTGGCGTGCCTCTTGGCAACAGCGGCTCACGGATATGCCCGGACCGCAGCGACTCCCTCGAGGGTTTCATGGTCAGCCCTTCGTCTAACCCTATGGAATGGCATACATCGGAGCGCTGATCTCGTCGGCATCGCTGACAGTAAACATGCAGAAAAAGGGCGAGTTTATTTTCGATAAATAAACTCGCCCCTCTTTGCTGACTCGGTGACTTACTGATCCGTTGTGCTCAGCCCGCCAAGTCTGCTCGTCACCATGCTGAAGAACTGCTGCACGGTCATTTTCTGGCCGTTGAAGTCAACGATGTCGTTGGCATAGTGAAGGTCCGAGACAACGTTCTCGCCCTCGACCTTGGCCAACTGGGTCATCACCGCCATGCCGCTGACCATGTCGCTCGCGCCCTGCGCCTGTTCAGCGATCGCTTTGGGGTCGGTCAGACCGTTGAGGCTCGCTTGCAGACTGGCGACATCCTTGATCATGGGTTGAGACAGCAGCAATTTGGCGTTCAGTTCGCCGATCATTTTTCTGCCCACTTCTGCAGGCGGTTGATCGAGCGGCCCGGGATTTTTCAGGTCCACCGCAAGGCTGAAGTGGCTTTCGCCGTTGGCGGTCTTGAGCGATATTTTTTCCAGTTCGATGTGCGGCTTGGCGTTCAGCAGTTTCGCCAGGTCGGCATTCATTTTTGCCTGATCGGCATCGCTCAGCTTCAACTTGAACGGTATACCGGCCTGCGCGGCAGCCTGTTGTTGAGGCTGGACTTTCTCCTGGAAGAAATGGAGCAGTGCTTGTGTAGACGCTACGTCGAAGTTGCCGAACTTCCACAGCATCTGCGAGGCGCCAATGTCCTTGCCGTTGTAGTTGATCATGCCGATGTCGTAGGTCACTTGAGCCGACAGGTTACTGTCTGCCTCTTGCATCAAGCTGGTGTTCACAAAGTCTTTGAACAGCACCGGAGGCTTGTCCCCGATCTGGAACAACGCGCTGGCCACTTTGAGGTTGCTATGCCCAAGATAGAAACCCGAGGCGCCTTTGGTGCCACCGGTGTCGAAGGTCACGCCGTGGAGTTCAACACTCACAGGGCCCTGTTCCGAGGCTACGTTGAGTTGCAGGTTGTCCATATTCCCGGTGATCTTGAGCTTCTCTGCATCGGCACTGGCCGCCACAGCGAGGTCGAGGCCGGAGAACTTGAACATGCCGTCTTTGTCATTGATATCCAATGGCAGCAATTGCAGGGTGCCTTCGGTAGCGCGGTCGTAGCCGATGCTCGCACTGCCTTTGAGCGGCGCGGCACCATTAGTCATGGCAAACCACTTTTCGGAAAAAGCGTTTTTCTCGATTTCATAATTGCTGGAAGCCATGACCGGCAGCAGCTTCAACGACCTCAGTCGCGAAAAAGGCAACGGGCCGTGCTCAATGTTATCCACGAACAACAGCTCGATCTTTTCGTTGTTTTTGCCCAGGCTTTTGCTTTGAACATTCACACGATAGTGCGCCGTGCTGGTGAACAGATGGCGATCGAGCGACACCAGCTCGACGCTCATACTGTCGTCGGTTCCGCTAAAAGACGACTTGAACTGTCGGTTGGCGTTGTCGATCGAATCGCGCAAAACACCATCCAGTTGAGTCCCGGTGTACCACGCCCCAGCGGTGCCCAGTGCCGCCACCGCAATGACGACGCCTACTGCAACGTTTGCTGATTTGCTCATCTTCCGCCCCACTTCGCTGTCCATAATCGACCGAGATTATCATCCGCCGCTAGCCACGGTCTTCCCTCAGACGGTAGGCTGATGTTCGAATTTGAAAACGGGATCAAACGAGATGAGTGAGCAACGCACCGTTTTTGGCCCGATCAAGGCCGTTATTTTCGATATGGATGGCTTGTTGTTGGATACCGAGGGTATCTACACCGAAGTCACTCATATTATTGCCAGTCGTTACGGTCGGACGTTTGACTGGACGATCAAGCAGAACACCATCGGCCGTGGGGCGCGGGATTTCGCCGGTTACGTGATCGGCGCGCTGGAGTTGCCGCTGTCCATCGATGAGTTTCTGACCACTCGCGAACCCATGCTGGATGAGCGCTTCCCACGTTCACCCGCAATGCCAGGCGCCGAGGCATTGGTCCGGCATTTGGCCGCGCACAATATCCCCATCGCCGTGGGCACCAGCTCGTCGATCCACTACTTCAAGGCCAAAACCACCCTGCATCGGGCATGGTTCGAGCTGTTCGACACCGTGGTAACGGCTGACGACTCGGAAGTGGGCGCCGCCAAACCCGCACCGGATATCTTCCTGGTCGCCGCCCGCCGCCTGGGCGTTGCCCCAAAGGACTGCCTGGTGTTCGAAGACTCGCCCTTCGGCGTGACGGCCGCCAAGGCTGCGGGCATGTCCGCCGTGGCCGTGCCGGACGCCCATATGCCAATCGAGCAATACGTTCACGCCGATCTGCGCCTTGAGTCGCTGTTGGATTTCCCGCTTGAAGCATGGGGGTTGCCGGCGTTCTGATGCGCAGCCCCTTGCGTCTGCGAGCGTCTGCGGCCACCCCTCGAACGTGTTTCTGGCAGGCATCGATTGCGGGGCAACTTCGTTGCCCCGGCTTCAATGAAAGTGGTCGCCGACTGTTTTATTGACATCGAAATGCTACTACTATCCCCCGACATTTTGTAACACCCGTCAAAGCACGCACTCTCGGATGCGACGCCAGCCTGATTAACCGTCGGGCCGCCCACTCTGGCATGGTGGCGTTCGTTGTGTAATGACACGGGATAGCAACGCGTTTTGCGTGATATGGCACACCGACAAGTCTGTCAGGTGCCAAGGACAAAAAAGGAATCAGCAAGGGATGTTGAACTCAAGGAATGTGCGCCCGACAGCACTGGCTATGGCCATTGCTCTCGGTGTAACCGGTTGCGCCAGCGTCGATAACCAATTGGGCGGAATGGATAAGACCTCAGCATGCGTGGCTGGCGGCATGTTGGGTGCCGTGCTGGGCGCGGGTGTGGCGGTTGCCCTGGGCAAGAACGCTGCGGGCGGTGCGATTGCCGGTGCCGCTGTCGGATGCGGTGCAACGTTGGCGTATCAGGCACGCGTCAAGCGTCTGCAGGCGATTGCCACCGAGGAAGGCATGAGCATGCAGATCAAGGAGCTTGCAACGGCCCAGGCTCCCACTGCAGGTAAAAGCGCCCCCCAATTGCAACCCGTGGGCATAGAGGCGCAGGTGCAGGACAGTGCAATGTTTGCCACCGGCTCTGCCGTGCTGACCGCCAATGGGGAACGTCAGTTGCGCAAGATGGCTGCGGTACTTGCGGAAGGCCAGAGCGGAACACAAACGGCGCCGAAGAAAATCCTGGTAGTGGGCCATACCGACTCCACCGGCAACGCCGAGCTCAACCAGCGGCTCTCGGAACAACGTGCCCGCGCCGTGAGCACAATCCTCGCCCAGGCCGGTTTGCAGCCCGCAGACATCTATTACCAGGGTGCCGGTGCCTCGCGACCTGTGGCGGCCAACATCACGACCGAAGGTCGGGCGCAAAACCGTCGAGTGGAATTGACCCAGGTCGATAACCAGCAACTGTTGGTTGCCCGCGTACGCGCCGAGCGCAACAACCCCAAATACCTGGAACACGGCACCCGGACCAGCCCGGCGGCAACAGCTGCCAGTGCACCGGTCAAAACACCGACCCTGAGCAAAGCCGACAAAGCCGAGTCCTCGCCCGCGACAGCCCAACCTGCGCCTTCCACAGGCATTCCGGTTCAGGGCAAAGGTGGTATCGATTTTGGCGGCCATCAGGTCGTCAGTATGGAGTCGGCACTGGCGCGCGGTATCGAGCCCAAGAAATCGGTATTCAGCGTTATCTCTCCGGCCTACGCCTCGGCTCCGGTAGGTTCCTGCGTCGCCGATATGCCACGTATGGCGGGCGAAGTAAAAAACCTGGCCACTGATCGAGCGCTGGTGGATATCGCCACCACTGACTACCTGCCTGGGATGAACGGTCGCCCTTGGGGCCAGGCCATCAACGGGCATGTCGCCTTGGTCGGGCCAGTCGCCATTCTCAAAGAAGATGCGACGGTGGCAGTACAGCCGTTCATGCAATTCATCCCTGACTACAAGACTTCAAAAAAGCAGTCGGAAAAGATTCAGTCGATTGCCAATACCTTCGACGGTGAAACCAAGGTGCTGTACCGGGTTTTCGCAGTCGATGCATCGAAGTCGCCGGTGTCCTGCATGGACATCGTGTTCGACAAAAGAACAGGCGCCGCGACAGCCGGGGAACTGTTCTATCCAAAACAAGGCGAGGCTTTCGTCGCTGAATTCGAGCCGGTTCGTCGCTAACCAGATGAAATAGGGAAATAACATGCTGCAGACAATTCAGGCGTTCTTCATCGCCTACTGGTACATCGTTGTGCCTCTCCTGGCGACGCTCTTTCTCATGATTCCGGTGGTCATCTACTGGAACAAAGTGCGTTACGGCTTAATGCTGGCCCGGCACAACGTCCCGCTGTTCGGGAAGATCAAACATTGGGTCAATCATCCGGGCGAACAGAACCCGAAAACCCACTTCCTCGACGCCGAAACCCAGCTGTGCAGCGCCTACTACCACTACTACGAGGGCCATGTAAAAAACGGTCAGTTCTTTCAGAAGTGCGAAGACTATCTGATGAAAGTCAGCGAGGATCACCGCATCGAAAAAAGCATGTGGCTGTGGATGCTGGTGATCATGCTGATGGTGATCGAAGCCTCTGCGTTCGGTTACGCGTTGTCGCCATACGCCATGACACTCGCCACGCCCAACACCGCGCTGGCGGGTGCGTTTGGTATTGGTCTGGTCATTTCGATCATCGCCTTGCTGCTGTCTGAGCTGACCGGTCGCCAGTTGTACCTGAACCACATGGTCGGCCAGATCATGGCCTACGCCACCATGCGCAAGAAAGGTGAGGAAGGCGACTTCATCAAAAAAGACCGGCTTAATATCGACAAGACCTACGATGATAATGACCGCCCGGCGTACCAGCAGATGCTCAACCGCATCAAGGTCAACTACAGCAAGCAAACGCCAGCCAAGTCCTTCGGCATCACTGTCGCCTATGGCGTTTTCATCCTGATTCTGGCGGTTGCAGCCTTCTGGGTGCGGGCTGAAACTCTGCAGGCCCAAGAGGCCGAGTTGATCGCCAACCCTCCGGCCATCAGTGCTTCGGCCGATGACTTCCCGTCCTCGAATGACTTCCCGATCACCGACGACATGAAGTCGCTGGGCAACGATTCGAAAACCAAAAGCGCTCAGGACCAGATTGATTCGATGCACCGCGCGTCGATGATCACTTTCGGCGTGCTCAGCGCACTGTTCGTGTTCATTCAGTTCACCAGCACTTACCTGGCGTACTCCCGAGGTTTTGTTGGCAGCAAATCGAAAGAGGCCTGGGAGCAGACCGTCGGTTTTGCCAACGCCGATGAATATGTGGCCTATCACCGCCGCCTCGCAAGCTCCATTGCGGTTGACGCACAACAGGCACTGAGCACGCTGCAAGCGCTGCTGTCGGCCCAGTTCCATATCTCTGGCACTGATCACAGCGAGAAGGAATCGAACAAACACGCGCGGACCTTTGAGCGCTTCATCGAAAACAAAAGGTCCGAAAATCTGTCGGCCATCCCTGACCCCATCGCGGCCGAAACACGGCAAGCCGCTGTGGTGACCTCCGCGGTCGATGTCACGCCAGAACCCATTGCACACGTCTCCACCAAGACGGCCGGTTTCGACCCGCACGCCTGGGGCAAGCTGACCGGCTATGAGGAGGAAGACCTAGCCTATGTCGCGGGCAAAAAAGGCGTGGACGAAACGCTGATCCGCCGTGCTTACAAACTCCAGATGCTGGACGAGCAGGAAAGCTGATGATGATCAAAACACTGATCGCTGTGCTGGCCTTTGTCCCGCTAATAGCATGGGGCGCTGAGCGCAACGACGTGCCCAGCTGCTATGAGCAAAGCAAGTTGACCGAGTTCAAGGCGCCCTCTTCGGGGCGCTTGTTGACGGTTATCATCGACCAGACCACGCCGCTGACCAAGGAGCTGCAGCAAACCGCCTGGAGCCACATCAAGCGGTTCATTCAGCCTGGGGACAAGCTGCGGCTTTACAGCTTCAGCGCCTACCTGGAAGGGCACTACACCCGACTGCAATTCTCCGGAACCCTGGAAAATCCGTTGCAAGACAGTGTCATTGGCGATGTGCCGATGATGCCTGCGCGCAAACTGGGCAACTGTCTGAAAGCTCAACCGCAGGTGCTCTGGCAGAACTTCGGCAAGGCATTCGCAGCGACCATGGGCACCTCCAGCACGGACATTCCGCGCAGTGAGATCCTGTTCAGCTTGCGGGAAATTTCCGCCGATTTGCGCAACGCCAAAGACGCCAACGAACAGGTCATTTTCTTGATGTCCGACATGCTCGAATACAGCGACTTCGGCAGTTTCTATGCGGCTAATCGGATACGCGATATCAACCCCGCAGCCGAGTTGGCCAAGGTCGAAAAGCAGAATTTGTTTGCCGACTTCGCGGGAGCCCGCGTCTATGTTCACGGTGCTGCGTTCGTCCCTCAAGACAACAAGAACGGCTACCGCTCCGGCAAACTGATCCAGAACTTGCAAAGCTTCTGGACGGGTTACTTCGAGCGCTCGCATGCCGAACTCAAAGGCTTCGGTACACCCGAGCTGACTGCGGTCGTGGAATAGTTACAACAGGCTGCAACGGCTAATGATGAATGGCCGTTGCGCCGACCTTGTTGCACTTTCCTGCCCCGATTTCGGTCAAAAATAGAACGCTGCGAGCATCGAAAAAACCACACCCCTCGCACTACTCCTTCGCATCGCCCGGAAAAAAATCGCTAATCCTATGATCAGTATGATTTTTCCGGACTATCAATATCAGCGATGACCACGTCGGTACAAACCGTGTGAGCTAACACCTTATGCAGGTTCTTTCAGCCCGGCTTTTGCCGGGCTTAATTTTGGGCGATGGAAAAGCGCAGCGTTCAAACGCGCCGACAGAGCGCCTGTCAGGCGACGTCGAACGCATCCCACTCATGGCGTCGAGATCTTACCCTGCGCCCAGCCGTCTTCACGCGTAGCCAACGCGCTGGCAATGGATTTTATTTCCGTCGATTCCAACGTCACTGGCAGCGGATCAAGGCCGGCACTGGCGAAGATTTGCCCATAGGCATTGCGCAAGTCAGCGTAGGACAAGTCACGGCGCAAATCGGCTTGCAGAGTATTGAGTTCACCCTGAATCAAATCGAGTTCGCCAATGCTGTTGGCCTTATAGCGATTGCGCAGTTGGCCGACAATCTGCCCGTCGAGTTTCGACAATTGCTGGCTGGTCTTGAACTGACGCAGGGCCTCTTGGTAATTGGCGTTGGCAACATACAACTGCGCCAGAATCGCAATCGACATGGCCTGCCGACGAGCTGAAGCCACGGATTCCCCTGCCTTGGCAACGTTGATGGCGGCGGGCGCCGAAATCACGTTGAACAGGTTCCAGGTCACCTTGACGCCGTAATCAGCCCAGCTCTGGTTGACCAGAAAGGAGTTGCTGTCGTAATGCCCGCCAGCAGAGAACTCAAGCCCCGGCAACATGCGCAGCATGGCTTTACGGGTTTCTGCAGCGCTGATGCGCGTCTGATAATCCTGTTCGCGCAGTTCAGGACGGCTGGCCAAGGCCTCGTCCTCCAAACGAGAAAGGCCCACTTTCAGCACGGGGACCTCGTAATCACTTTGCGCTGCCAGCTTCAGATCGGAACCCAATGGCAGATTGATCAGGGTTGCGAGCTCGGTTTTGGCCAAGGATAAAGCGCGGCGCTGGTCTTCCAGTTGCCGGGTCGCTTCGATCAGGGCGCGCTGATAACTCAGGGCCTGAACCGGGTCACCCACGCGCTGGTCGCTCATGGCCTCGCTGTTGGTCTGGGCCTTTTCGACGCGCGCCATCAGACTGTCGATTTGCGTGAGCAACCGTTCAGCAGCCAGAGCACGCCAGTAAGCAGAACGCACGTCCTGGACGATAGTGTTAACCACCTTGCGCCGACGCTCCTGCACGATCAGGCGCTGATCGCCCTGTTGCTTGGCACTGATGTAGCTGACACCAAAATCGAGCACGTTCCAGACCATGGTCAAGTCGGCAACCCGGCGGTCGCGGTCCTGGGAGGTCGAGGGTTCCAACGACTGGGTTCCGGTCTGGATACTTTGGCTGCTGGAGGCTCCGACGTTATTACGCCCGGCGTAACCGGCACTCATCGCCATGCGTGGCAGCATGTCAAAGCTGGCCAGATCGACCTGACGCTGAGCCATGGCCTCTTCCATGACTTTAAGGCGGGCTTCGAGGTTATATTTCACCGCGCGAGCCATCGCCTCATGCAAGGTCAGCGGACCATTGAGCGGCTCCTGATCCTTGTACATATCGACCAGATCACTCTTGGCGCGCTGCTCGCTTTCACTTCGATCGATCGGCTTACTGGTGACCGCACAACCACTCACAATCAACGCCAGCAAGCTGACGCTGAACAACTTCTGAGCCTTATTCATCCCTAACCCCTAGTACGGCAAACAGCTTCTTTATAGTCAGGCCTGCGCTTCACTCGCGCCGATCTGCACAAGCGCCAACGTCAATTCGCGAATCTGGCGTTGCTCGTTTTCTTTGAGTTGATGCAATTGCTGGCTCAGTGTCGGCGCGCCAAAAATTCCGCGCACCCCTTCGCCTGCATTTTTGCTACTGCTGTTCCATTGCTTACCGTCGAACACGTTCAGCGGCGAAACATCAGGCACCGAGTCCCGACCAAATACCCCGGAAATCGTGCTAGTACCGAACACTCCACCGTCGCCCCCGCCAGCACCATGAAAGCCACTGGTTACGCTGCCCGTGCTGTCGCTGCTACCGAAAACCTGGGCAATATAACTTGGCGCCAGCGCCTGATTATTGATGAAGATGTTGCCTAGGGCCGGTACATCGCTGCCCAGGGTCGGCGACTGAAACAGCGAGTTGAAGGCCAACGGTGAGCCGAGATTGCCGGGCGGCGCAGCGAACACGTTCGGTTGCAGCGCCACGTTGGACACGCCCGGAAGCGCAGCTGGCGTAATACTGGTGCGGAATTCCGGGTCACCGGTCATGGAAATACTGTTGATGCCAAAGCTATTGGAGTTTGTACTGCCGGTGCCAGCATTGCCTGCCAGGTCCGTCACGCCGAGGGTGTTCAGGCTGACCAGATTGCTGGCGACGTTGATATTGGCCGTCGGCGTCAGGGTGGCAGTCCAGGTCTGGCCGCCATCGTGGCTGGACAAGTTCGACAGCGTGCCATTAGTGGCGCTCAGGTCGGACAGATCGAAACCACTCACGGCCTCGCTGAAGGTGATGGTCACCTGCGACGTCTGTCCTGCGGTCAACGCCGAACTGGCGACCACAACACTGGCGGTAGGCCGCTGGGTGTCGACGGCGTAGTTGTTCGAGTCGGTACTGCCCACTCCGGCGTTGCCTGCCAGGTCACTGACGCCGCTATTGTTCAGGGTGATCCGGTTACTGGCGCCGGTGATGTTACCGGTCGGGGTGAACGCTGCGGTCCAAGTCATGCCACCATCGCGGCTGCTGACGTTGCTCAGGGAACCGTTAGCTACCGTGAGATCACTGTTGTCGAACCCGCTGACCGCCTCGCTGAAGGTGATGGTCACCAGCGAGGTTTCGCCGATGTTCAGGGCGTTGTCCGCCACCACGATGGTTGCGGTCGGGCGCACCGTATCGATGGTGAAGTTGTTCGAGTCGGTCACGCCGACCCCACTGTTGCCCGACGCGTTGGTCACACCCCGATTGTCCAGGCTGATCAGGTTGGTACTGTCCGTCACGTCAACCGTTGGTATGAAGGTCGCGGTCCAGGTAATGCCGCCGTCGCTGCTGCTGACGTTGCTCAAGGAGCCATTGGCAATGGTCAGATTGGCGTTGGTGAAACCGCTCACCGCTTCGCTGAAGGTGATGGTCACCCCTGAGGTTTCGCCGGCCTTAAGGGCGTTATCTGCCACCACGATGGTCGCGGTCGGAACCTGGGTTTCCACCACATAGTTGGCGGAGTCGGTGGTGCCCACACCCGCATTGCCAGCCAGGTCTGAGACGCCAGTGTTATTCAGGGTGATGACGTTGGTGGTATCAGTCAGGCCCATGGTCGGGGTGAACGTAGCGGTCCAGGTGATGCCGCCGTCGCTGCTGTTCACCGCACTTAAAGTGCCGTTGGCGATGGTCAGATCACTGTTGTCGAAGCCGCTCACCGCCTCGCTGAAGGTGATGGTTGCCAGCGAGGTTTCCCCTGCTCTCAGGAGCGTATCGCTCAACACAATAGTCGCTGTCGGGCGTTGGCTGTCGACGGCGTAATTGTTGGAGTCGGTGGTGCCGCTGCCCATATTGCCGGACAGATCCTGAACGCCGGCATTGCCCAGCCGGACGATGTTGCTGGTGTCGGTGATGCCGGCTAACGGCGTCAATGTGGCGGACCAGGTAATGCCGCCATCGCTGCTGGTGACATTGCTCAGGGTGGCGTTATCGATGGTCAGGTCGCTGTTATCGAACCCGCTCACCGCCTCACTGAAGGTGATAGTGACCTGCGTGGTCTGGCCGACGCCCAAGGCCGGGTCGGTCACCACGATGGTCGCGGTTGGACGCGCCGTATCGATGGCAAAGTTGTTGGAGTCGGTGGTGCCACTGCCGGTATTGCCCGAGGCGTTCTGCACACCGCTGTTGTCCAGGCTGATCAGGTTGCTGCTGTCGGTGATGGCGTTGGTTGGCGTGAACGTCGCCATCCAGGTGATACCACCGTCGCTGCTGGTCACGGCGGTCAATGTGCCGTTGCTGATCGTCAGGTCGGCGTTGCTGAAGCCGGTCACGGCTTCGCTGAAGGTGATGGTCACCCCTGAGGTTTCGCCGATGTTCAGGGCGTTGTCCGCCACCACGATGGTTGCGGTCGGGCGCACCGTATCGATGGTGAAGTTGCCCGAATTGGTGATGCCGGTGCCGGCGTTATTGGTCAGGTCCGTATAGCCCGCGTTGTTCAGGCTGATCAGGTTGGTGGTGTCGTGAACGTTGCTGGTCGGGGTGAAAGTCCCGGTCCAGGTGATGCCGCCGTCGCTGCTGCTCACCGCGCTCAGGGTACCATTGGGCACGCTCAGATCGCTGTTGTCGAACCCGGTCACCGCCTCGCTGAAGGTGATGGTCACCAGCGCGGTCTGCCCGGCCGCCAGGGTCGGGTTGGCGACCACGATGGTCGCCGTCGGGCGCACGCTGTCGACGTCGTAAGTGTTCGAGTTGGTGGTGCCAGAGCCGGCGTTGCCAGCACCATCGGCCACGCCACTGTTGTCCAGGACAATGTGATTGTTGCCCTGGGTGATACCCGCCGCTGGCGTCAGGGTCGCGGTATAGGTGATGTTGTCGCTGGTGCTCAGGCTGCTCACGGTACCGTTGTCGATCGTCAGGTCGGCCAGGCTGAAACCGGTCACCGCCTCGCTGAAGGTGATGGTCACCAGGGATGTACCGCCGATGCCCAGATGATCGGTCGCGACCACGACAGTGGCCGTCGGACGCTGGGTGTCGATGACATAGTTGTTGGAAACGCTGCTGCCGCTGCCGACATTGCCCGAAACGGCCGCCTGAACCCCAGTGTTGTCCAGGGTGATCTGGTTGGTGGCATCGGTGATGCTCGCCGACGGGGTGAACGTGGCGGTCCAGGTAATGCCGCCGTCGCTGCTGCTCACCGCGCCCAGGGTGCCGTTGGTAATCGACAGATCGGCATTGCTGAACCTGGTCACCGCCTCGTTGAAGGTAATGGTCACCAGCGAGGTGTCGCCGATTTTCAGAGACGGGTTCGCCATCACGATGGTCGCCGAGGGCAACACGGTGTCGATGCTGAAGTTCGCCGAGTTAGAGGTGCCCGCGCCAGCGTTGCCAGCGATGTCAGCGATACCGGTATTGGTCAGGGTGATGGCGTTGGTCGCGCTGCTGGTATTGGTGCCCGGAGTGAAAGTCGCGGTCCAGGTGATACCGCCATCGCCGGTGCTCAAGCCACTCAGGCTACCGTGACTCACACTCAGGTCGGCCAGGGTGAAGCCGGTCACCGCTTCGCTGAAGGTGATGGTCACCAACGAGGTTTCGCCGGCCGTGAGCGCAGGATCGGCGACAACAATGGTCGCGGTCGGACGCTGGGTATCGATGGCGTAGTTGTTGGAGTTGGTGCTGCCGGTCCCGGCGTTGCCGCTGGTGTCGCTATAGCCGGTATTGTCCAGGGTGATGACGTTGCTGGCGTTGGTGATGCTCGCCGTCGGGGTGAAGTTCGCGGTCCATGTGATGCCACCGTCGCTGCTGCTCACCGCGCTCAAGGTGCCGTTGGCGATCGTCAGGTCGGCGTTGCTGAAACCGACCACGGCTTCCGAGAAGGTAATGGTCACCAGCGAGGTCTGGCCAATGATCAGGGAGTGGTTCGCAACCACCACAGTCGCGGTCGGACGCACGCCGTCGATGACCACGTTGTTCGACGTGGTAGTGCCGCTGCCGGCGTTGCCCGCCGTATCCTGGACCCCAGTGTTGTCCAGGGTGATGTGGTTGCTCGCGCTGACGATACTCGCTGTCGGGGTGAAGGTCGCGGTCCAGGTGATGCCGCCGTCGCTGCTGCTCACCGCGCTCAGGGTGCCATTGGAGACCGTCAGGTCGGCGTTGGTAAAACCGACCACAGCTTCGCTGAAGGTGATGGTCACCAGCGACGTCTGGCCGACGCCCAGGTTGGTGTTGGCGAACACGACGGTCGCGTTCGGCCGCTGGGTATCGACGGCATAGGTGTTGGAGTGGGTGGTGCCACTGCCGGCATTGCCTGCCGCATCGCTGACCCCCGTGTTATCCAGGGTGATGACATCGCCGGTTTGGGTCACGCTGGCGGTCGGCGTCAGGGTCGCGGTCCAGGTGGTACCGCCGTCGCTGCTGCTCAAGCCGCTCAAGGTCCCACCGCCGACCGTCAGGTCGGCGGTAGTGAAGCCGGTCACCGCCTCGCTGAAGGTGATGGTCACCAGCGAGGTTCCACCGATGTTCAGCGCAGTATTGGCCACCACGATGGTCGCGGTCGGCCGCACGGTATCGACCGCATAGGTGTTGGACGTGGTCGTGCCAGTACCGACGTTGGTCGCGGTATCGGTATAGAGGGTGTTATCCAGAGTAATGACATTGCCGCTGCTGTTGCTGCTGGCGGTCGGTGTCAGGGTCGCGGTCCAGTGGATATTGTCGCTGGTGCTCAGGTTGCTCAGGGTGCCGTTGGAGGCCGACATGTCAGCCAGGCTGAAACTGCTCACCGCTTCGCTGAAGGTAATGTTCACCGTCGAGTTGACCGTGGTGCTCAACGTCGGCGCGACCACCGTGACGGTCGCGGTCGGGCGCACGGTATCGATGGCGTAGTTGTTGGACGCGGTGGTGCCGCTGCCCACCGTGCCTGCCGACACGCTGCTGACCCCGGTATTGTCGAGGACGATGTGGTTGGTGGCGCTGGTGACGCTGGCACTTGGAGTGAAGGTCGCCGTATAGGTGATGTTGTCGCTGGTAGTCAGGGTGCCCAGGGTACCGTTGGAAATCGTCAGGTCGGCGTTGGTGAACCCCGCCACCGTCTGGTTGAAGGTGAAGGTCACCAGCGAGGTGCTCCCGATGTGCTGGGAGGTGTTGGAGACCACGATGGTCGCGGTCGGTGCCGGGGCATAGGCGGTGTTCAGTGTGCCGCCGTCATTGAAGATATTGTTCACGGACGCCACGCTGGCGCCGGTGCTGCCGCCGCCCAGCGCCGAACCGCCGGAGCCGCTGCCGCCGGCGTTGCCGGTCATCGCCGCAAAGTTGGCGGCGGTCACCAACAACGTGCCTTTGTTCCAGATCGCGCCGACACCTTTACCGGCCGCGCCACCGGGGTCGGCAGAGCCGCCCAAGCCACCGCCACCGCCACCGCCACCGCCGGCAGCGATGTTATTGGAAATCACCGAGGTGCCGACGACGGTCAGGGTACCCGTACTCGCGTTGTAGATACCGCCGCTGGCCGAGGCGCCGGCCCGGCCCGGCTTGTCCCAACCGGAGCCGCCACCGCCGCCGCCAATGGAGATAGTGCCATTGTTCGCCGTGCCGCCAACCCCGCCGTTACTGTAGTTGGAGGCGCCTAAGCCACCCGAGCCGCCGGCGCCGGTGCTGCTGCCACCGCGACCGCCCATGTAGTTGGGGTCGTAGCTACCGCCGTTACCGCCTTGGTTGGCAGAACCTGCGGTACCAGCATAGACCCCGGTACCGAAGCCTGCGGTACCGCCGTGACCACCGATTTTCCCGCCAAGGGCACCGCCACCGCCACCGCCACCGCCGACTGCACCGCCGACGTAAGGCGCAGTAACCCCGCCACCGCCACCGCCACCCGAGGCCGCGTTGCTGGTCACCGTGACGTTGTTCAGGGTCAGGTTACCGGCGTTGACGATACCGCCACCCATGACCGAGGTGCCGTCGACCCCGGCATTCGCGCCATTGCCGGCCGCCAGGCCCTTGGTAATGATCAGACCGTCCAGGGTCGCGGTGACCCCGGAATTGACCCTGAGCACCTGGGTCTGGTACTGCCCGTTAAGGGTCACATCGGCAACGCCGTCGTGGTTCAGGTCGCCTTCGACGGTGAGGTTCTTGGTGATGGTCAGTTGCGAGACCAGGTTGACCGTCATGCCGGCGGCGTTGAAGGTGACAATATCGCCCGTCACCGCATTATTCAGGGCCGCACGCAGCGTACCGACGCCGCTGTCAGCGGCATTGGTCACAGTAATGGTCGCCAGACCGTACTGATAGGCAGCCACGGCATCGGCCGACAGCACATTGTGGCTTTCGATGGTGCCGGTGGCTATTTCCAGGGTCCAGTCGCCGCCCAGGCCGGTGCGGTTGGTCGACGCCGCGATATCGCGCCCGGTGTATTGCGCCAGGGAGTCGACAAAGCCGATACCCTTGTCGCCCGCGGCGGTGTTGCAGGCGTAGAGCAGGATATCGCCGCCGACATTCATGTCATTGCCGATGCGCGCCAATACGTCGGCCCGTGCCGCGACGTTATCGGCCGAGAGGTAGGTGCTGCCCAACCACAGGTCGCCCGAGTTGCCGTGGGCAATAAGTTCAACGGTGCTCACGCCGTGGTGGGTGTCGAGGTAGTCGGCAATTTGCTGCAAGCCGTCCTTGCCGGCCTGTAATTCGACCACTTGGGTACCGGCCGCGACACCTTTAAGCAGGCTTTCGGAATCCTTGACCCGCGAGTCGACGAACACCACGGTCTGCCCTGGGACTGCAGGCGGTGTCGGTGTCGGCGTCGCGGCCGTATCGGTCTGGGGATGGCTATCGTTGCTGGCAGCATGATCGGTCGCCGCCGCTGGCTTGGCGGCGTCCGTGGTGGCATGGCTGTCGGCGTGAGCGGTGTCCGCAACTGTCGCGGCGACCGCACCGTCGAACAGCATTCGCGGCTCAAGCGACATGATCAATGGCGCAGCCAAAGCTTTCGCCCGTGGCGCTACCTGTCTTGCACTCGACGACTTAGCTTTATTCCACCACATGAGGCTCACCTGCGCTCGAAACTCAGACTCTCAAACGAATGACCGCTATCAGTTGATAGCGGTTTCAGTTTTTTATACGGATGACGTTGGCGGCACTGGACCGACCATCGTTCCAAAAGGACAACTCTGCGTACTTCTCGAAAATATCTGGCGGCAGGATCGTGCGCCGCTGTGTCATCTCGACCTTGCGTCTTACTTTGTGCAGGCCACTCATGCCGAGACCTTGATCGAACTCCGGCGCGTCATAGACCAGGTTCTCGAAGTCATGCTCGAACCAGGGCTCGCCGATAAAGTCGTAGACCAGGCGCATGACCAACTCGGGTGCCTGACTCAGCAGCTCGTAGTCGACGATCAACAACGAGTCAGCTTGCTCACCGTAATAGGCTTCTTTAAGCGCTGACCAGGCGAACCCCACCAGGCGGTTGCGTTGGGCCAGGGTTTCGACGCGGCTCTCAACGGTATTGCGCTCGTTCGCGTCGGAAAACAACTTGGTGTTCTCGAACGGATTTGCGCGGTACAACCGCTCAATGCTGTCCATCACCCAGGCAACGTTACGCACACAGGCAATGGTCTTGGCCTGGGGGAACAGTTCCTTGAGGGCAGGTAAACGTGCACACCATTGGCGATTGGTGTCGAAGATAACGGGCTTGTCGGCTTTGTCGGCGTAGTAGGAATCGAACAACCCACGCAGCAGGCGCTGGCGCATGCCGGTGTCGATAACCGCACCGAACTCACTGCCCGCACTGCATTGTTCGAGCACGCCAGAAAACAACGAACCCAGCGGGCTGGTCATGCCGGCGTGGAATTTTGGGTTTTGCAGAAGGATAGCGGAGAGCAGGGTAGACCCGGAACGCGGCAAGCCTGAAATAAAATGAAAACTTGCCAATCCCTTCACCCACTGCGGAAGTCCATTTGTAGGACAAGATTACCGGATCGTGGAATATACGCCTAGTATTGTTTTGATATCACCTGGCACTTTTTCGGGATGAACCCCCCCGTAAATACAGGCCTCTTCGGCAGTTTTCTGGCGACGAAAAAACACTTGAGCCGTCCCTCGGTAACGGCCTGAAAAAATAACGTTTTATAACAGTATGCCGATGAGCACTTGCCAGCCCAGTGCGCTCGTTATTCTTAGAAACCGCTTTCCCGCACGCCCAACGCCGCCAATCGACGCCAGGCATTGCCCAGCAGCGACTCACTGCGCCCCTGCAACACCACCAAACCACGCAGGGGCTGATTTGGGGTAGGCGTGGGTTGCAGAATGCTCAAGCGTGCGCCGTATTGCGCTTGCACAGGTTCGGCGCGGTGGCTTTCATCGCGGCGAACGGCAATTGGCCCATGGTGATCGGAGGCCAGGGCTTCCAGATCCAGATAGTTCACGCCGTTGGCGTCCACCTCCAGGAGCGCCACAGGGATAGCCTGGCGCATCGGGTCATCAGGAATAAAACGTCCCTCCGCGCCCGACGCAACACGCCACAATGCTTCCTCAGCCAGATAGCCTCGCAGCCGGACACCGTCCTCCACCACGCGCGCCAATGGCAGCTTGGTCGATACCCAACGCCCGACGCTCAGTTCTGGTAACAGATCACGCACCTGTCCGGCCTGCGGCGCACGCACCAGCAGACGCTCACGCTGCGCCACCAGTCCACGGTATTGAGCCACCGCTTCAGCCAGCCGCTGCTCCAAGATGCCCACATCGGCCACCGTTTCACTACGTCCGGCCTGACGCCGTAATTGCAGCTGCAGAATATCTATCTCCCGACGCACGATGGTCTGGCGCGAGTCCAGATCCGGCGACTCCAGCTCGATCAAAACCGCCCCTGCCTCGATGCGCTGCCCGTCCTGCACGTTCACTCGTTTGACCCGCGCCGCGATAGGCGTGTGCAGCGCACTGACACGTCCGGCTTCAAGCATCGCCGGCAACTCGACACTGCTGCGCCATGGCAATACCAGTACGGCAATAACTGCCAGCAAACCCAGCAAACTGAACAGGGCGCGAGCGTTATGGGCGTATTCGCGACTTTTCCACCAGATGCGCATTTCTTTCCAAATCGGCAGGAAGATGAACCACACCAACTCGACCATCATCAGGAAGATGCCGAGCAGCTTGAAGAACAGGTGATAGACCGCCAGCGCAATGCCAAAGAACAACGCTGCGCGCCACAGCCAGGAGAAATACCCCCACAACAACAGTCGACGTTGCATGGCGGGAGACCACGGCTCCGGTGCCGGTTGCTGATAACCGAACAGGACCTCACGCAAGCGCCAGCGGCACAGAGCGAAGGCGCGACCTTGCAGGTTGTCCACCTGCCACAAATCACTGAGCAGAAAATAACCATCAAAGCGCATGAATGGGTTGAGGTTCACCGCCAGCGTGGTCAGCCAGGTCGCACTGGCCAGCATGAACGCAGCGGTACGCGCCGGGCCGTCGGGCAGCAGTGACCAGACCAGCAAGGCGATGCAGGCCAAGACCAACTCAGCCAGCACGCCACCCGCGCCAATGAGCAGCCGTGAACGGCGATCATTGACCCGCCAGGCATCGCTGACATCGGTATAAAACAACGGCAGCATAACCATGAATGCCACGCCCATGCTTTGTACCCGGCAACCGGCACGCTTGGCCATGAATGCATGACCGAATTCGTGACACAGTTTGGCGAAAAATAACGCGATGCCGAACGCCATCGCGCCGCCGAGACTGAACAAATGCGGAAACGTCGACAGAAAACGGTCCCAATCACGCGCCACCAGAAACACGCCAGTTCCCAGGGTGAGGGGTAAGCCATAGCGCAGCAGACGCGAGCCATAACGTTCGAGCCACGGCCAGACGCGATTGAGGAAAGCATCGGGGCGCCACAGCGGGATTCGGAAAAACAGGTATTGATGCAGCAGCATCTGCCAAACGCCCTGACGCTGGGCGGCCGCCTTGCGCATATAACTGTCGCGCTGCTCCTGATCCAGTGCGGCAATCAGGTCATGGGCGCGCAGAAAGCTCAGCAGCTCGTCAAGCTCATGCCCGACCAATGGAAGACCAGGTTCCTGATTGGCAGCAGCCAAAACTTTGCTGGCATCACCCAGCGACCAATGGCGCAGCAAGCGAATTGCCGCCGCACCGAGCTTGAAGTAACGCCCACGCACCGGGTCAGCCAGGGTCCAGCGTGGCGAACCGTCCAGCGCCGGGGCAGCCGCCGACAGCTGCAAATCCGCTCGCAGCGCGGGCACGTTCATTTAAAGGCCTACGCTCTGACGCAACGCTGCCAGAGGACGACGCAGCAGATAGAGCCCCACTGGCGCGCGCTCACCGAAGAGTTTGGCGGTGCCACGCAAACCAATTCGCGGCGGCGCTTCGCTGAAGCTCGCGTCCAGCCGGTAGGCCAATTGCCCCGCAGCGGTAGGTTGTGCCTCGTAAGCCGCACGTTCCAGAGTTGCCTCATAGCGGTGCAAAGGATCGCTGTCGAGAAAGAGTGCCACCTTTGCACCAGGCTCAAGCTCAATGGCATCGCCAACCGCCAGTTCGATACGCAGCTCCGCTTGGGTCGGGTCGGCAATATCCAGGAGGCGCTCGCCCGTCTGCACCGGTTTTCCGGTCCAGCGCTCTGCGTCAGCAAATACCGCGATGCCGTCACGTTCGGCCCGCACTTCACTGCGTTTGAGCAACTCACGCGCGTAATCACGCTCGGCGCGCTTTTGTTCGGCGCGCGCCGCCAGCAGGTCGATGCGCGAGCTGGATTCGGCATCAGCGAAGGCCCGCTGTGCGTTGGCCTTGAGCTCCGCTTCGGCCACACCCAAGGTCCGCTCAGCAACATCTGCCTGCGCTTTGAGCGTGGTACTTTCGAAGCGCAGCAACAGGTCGCCAGTTTTTACCGGCTGGTTGGGCTTGACCAAGAACTCGGCGATCACTCCGTCCAGCGGTGCCGCCACCACGCGGCCACCCAATGGCACCACTTCGGCGGGTGCGAGCACCGATTGACGCACAGGTATCAACAGACACAGCAACAACACCCCGACCAACGCCAGCTGCTTTTTCCCGGACCAATGCAAACGCCACGGCTTGCGCGGTTGCAACGCCAGCCAGGCGTGACTGTAGGTGTCGCCCAACCGCGCCAGAAGCATTTGCTCAGGCTGTGTCCAGGCTTGTTCGCGGGCCAACCACAACCCACCAAATACCAGGCCTTTGCGATCAAGCAAGGGGAGCCAGAACACTTGGGTCGCCGACAGCGCCTGCACCTCCGCCTGGTCCTGCCCACCCAGCTGTTCGATGGCGACAGAACCCGGCTGGTTTAACTGATTTTTTTTGAACAGGTCTGCCACAGCGTGCTCGACGAAGGCGACAAAGGGCGCATTGGGTTCAACCATGCTGACGCCCGTCACTGCGCGCACCTTGCCAGCGATCAACAGCGCTGCGTGACGAAAACTGAACAGGGCCTGACCGTCATTGACCAGGCTGTAGGCCAGTTGATCGATATCTTTGGCGGCGCGGGTCTGACGCTCCAGATCGAGAAATTGCGCGAAAACCCGTTCGGCTATGCCTGGCGCCGCAGCGTTCACTTGGCGGACGCCAGATGCGCGGTACCACTCATGCCCGCCAGCAGGCCCTTGACGTCAGTCAGCGAGGCGACCAGCAACAGCGTTTGGCTACCCTCATCGATGCGCGCACCCAATCGCTTGACCGTTGCGGTCAGTGGCTGACCAGTTTCATCGGGGGTAAAGCTGAAGGTTTGCCCAGGCTTGAGTCGTGACATCCAGCGCGACGGCACCAACAGGTGAATTTCCAGGGTGCGGTTGTCGACAATTTCCATCAGCGGCGCGCCAGCCGAAACGCTTTCATAGCGCTGCGCCTTGCGTAGCACTACTTGACCATCATATGGCGCGACCACGCTACAGCGCTTGACCTGAACCTGATAGACCTGCGCTTGAGCCTGCACTTCAGCCAGTTTGGCTTCGGCTCGCGCCACTTCGAAACGGCCAACGGAGTTGAGCGAGGCCAGTTGTTTGTTGTGCGCCAACTCTTCACTGGCGCCGCGAATGCCTGCCTGGGCGGCATTGAGCTGGGCCTGATAAGCGGCACAGTCGAAGCGCGCCAGGGTATCGCCCTTGTTGAAGGCCTCGCCTTCGCTGAACGGCATGTCGACGATTCGCCCGGACAATTCGCTGGCAAGCACCGCCTGATCACGAGCCCGCAAGACGCCACGGGCTTCGCCGGTGGTCACGGTCTGCGCGCTGGGGGGAGCACTGTCCAACAATGGATCATTCGATTGGGAAGTGTCTGCCTGTGCCAAGCCAGCAAGACAGGCAAATCCGTAAGCCCAACAACGCAAGTGGCGCATAGCCTTTACTCCCGACTAAAGGCGGCAGTCTACGGTAGCGGTGCTGGCCGTCAAGGGTGTCGAATGGCCCAGAGCCATTCATAAATACCCTGCATTTGTAATGGACCGCGACGTGGCGAGGTTCTATGTTTGGAAACATTCTGTTTTTCCCTTCCACTCATTGAAAAGGATATCGAGCATGACTTATCGCATTCTTGGCCAATCCGGCCTGCGGGTTTCTACGTTGACTCTCGGCTCCATGATGTTCGGCGAGCAGACCAGTACTGAAGAGTCCCTGCGCATCATCGACAAGGCCTGGGATCAGGGCGTCAATTTCATCGATACGGCGGATGTTTATGGCGGTGGGCGCTCCGAGGAAATAGTCGGGGAGGCCATCGCATCACGGCGCAATGACTGGGTAGTAGCGACCAAGGTGGGCTATGGTCCCGCCAAGGGTGCGCCCAACTCCAGCGGGCTGAGCCGCAAACATATTTTCAATGGCATCGAGGCCAGCCTGAACCGGCTGGGCACCGATTACGTGGACATTTATTACCTGCACCGCGAAGACCACGATACGCCGCTGGAGGTGACGGTGTCGGCCATCGGCGACCTGCTGCGCCAAGGCAAGATTCGCTATTGGGGCCTATCCAACTATCGCGGCTGGCGCATCGCAGAAGTCGTGAATATCGCCCAGCGCATGGGGGTGGACAAGCCCGTGATCAGTCAGCCGCTGTACAACATCACCAACCGAATGGCCGAGATTGAGCAAATCACCGCTGCGGCTTTTCATGGTTTGGGCGTGGTGCCTTACAGCCCTCTGGCGCGCGGTGTGCTCAGCGGCAAATACGCTCCAGACGTCACCCCCGACAGCAGCACCCGCGCAGGGCGCCAGGACAAACGCATCCTGGAAACCGAATGGCGGGTCGAGTCTCTGCGTATCGCGCAGAAAATTCAGGAGTACACCCAGGCCAAAGGCGTCGGCATCGTCGAGTTCGCCATCGCCTGGGTACTGAACAACCAGGCCGTCACTTCCGCGATTGTCGGGCCGCGTACCGAGCAACAGTGGGATGGCTACATCAAAGCCATGGACGTGAAAATCACTGCCGAAGACGAAGCATTCATTGATTCGCTGGTAACACCGGGGCACTCGTCTACACCGGGTTACAACGATATCGCGCATTTTGTTTCGGGCCGGGTGGTGCGTTGATGGGTTGATGTTTTTTCGGTGACTGACGCACGGCTACCGCTCGTGCATCGCTTCAGCGCGTGCTTTAAGCACGGGTTTTAGCAGGTAGCTGAGGATGCTTTTCTTGCCAGTGATGATGTCGACCGAAGCAATCATGCCGGGGATGATGAGCAACGGGTGCTCATCGGTCCCCAAGTGGCTGCGATCAGTGCGCAGTTTGATGACATAGAAGGTGTTCTTCTTCTCTTCATCCTGGATAGTGTCGGCGCCGATCTGTTCAAGCTTGCCTTTCATCCCACCATAGATGGTGTAGTCGTAGGCCGTGAATTTGATCATTGCCTCTTGACCCGGGTGCAGGAAGGCGATGTCTTGCGGGCGAATGCGCGCCTCAATCAGCAGGGTGTCGTCGAGCGGAACGATCTCGGCCAGATCGCTGCCTGGCTGGATGACGCCGCCCACGGTATTGACCAACATTTGCTTGACGATGCCACGAACCGGCGAGGTCACCATGGTGCGATTGACCCGGTCTTCCAGGCCTTTAGCCGTGGACTGGGCCTTGCTCAGGTCAGTGCGGGCCTCGTTCAGCTGGGTCAACGCTTCGCTACGGAACCTGCCACGGGTCTCGTCGATTTTGCGCTGCACCTCATTGATCGCCGCCTGTGCCCGAGGAATGGCCAGCGTGGTGCCATCGAGCTGACCACGGGTTTCCACTTCCGAACGCTTGAGGCGCAAGACTTCAACAGGCGAAACAGCGCCCTGTTTGACCAACGGTTCGGACATGCCGATCTCTTGGCGTAACAGGCTCAGGCTGTTGCGGTACTGCTCCTGCTTGGAACTGAACTCGCGCAACTCTTGCTGGCGCTGGATCAGTTGCTGCTGCAAACCGCCTATCTCGTCAGCCAGTTGCTGGCGACGGCTCAGGTACAGCGACTCTTCGTTGGCCGCCTGATTAGGTACTGCCTTGCGCGCTGCAGGCGTGATGTTCAACGGCCGGTCGTCCACTACCGCACTCAAGCGCTCTACGCGCAGCTCCATCGACACCCGATCAGCCTCGGTCTCGCCTACGTTAGAGGCAAAGCGCGTGTCGTCCAGACGCACCAACGGCGCGCCGGCTTCGACGATCTGGCCTTCGTGAACATAGATTTGAGCAACGATACCGCCCTCAAGGTTCTGGATTTTCTGGATCTTGGAGGATGGAATCGCCTTGCCTTCACCCTTGGTCACTTCATCAATGATCGCAAAGTGTGCCCATAAAAGAAGAAAGACGAAAAACGCGATGATCCCCCAAATGGTCAGCCGGACGATGCGCGGGGCATCGTCGATCAGGGCCTTTTCGACCTCTGGCATCGGTTGCCCGTCGAGGGAGTCAGACCCCTTGAAGTAACCAAAAATTGCGTCTTTGAAGCGGCCTGGACCGGACTTAAGCAACACTGATCTGCCCCTTCTTCAACGCTTCCATGACGGCGGCTTTAGGACCGTCGGCGAGAATCTGCCCGCGGTCGATTACCAGCAGGCGATCAACCAGGCTGAGCAGTGAGGCCCGGTGTGTGACAAGGATCACGGTCTTGTTCTCGATGACGGCTTGCAGGCGCTGCTTCAAGCGCTCCTCGCCGGTGTTGTCCATGGCGCTGGTCGGTTCGTCCAGCAATAGAATCGGCGGGCTGAGTAGCAATGCGCGAGCCAGCGCAACGTTCTGCCGCTGGCCACCGGAAAGGTTCTGGCCGCGCTCGCCGACTTGAAGTTCATAGCCTTGCGGGTGCAACCGGGCGAACTCATGCACACCGGCCAGCTCTGCTGCTTGCAGCACCATTTCGTCGTCAACGTAGCGAGCGCCCGATACCAGATTGTCGCGCAAGGTACCTGCCAACAACTGAATGTCCTGCGCCACATAACCAATGTTGTGGCGCAGCTCACTCACGTCAATCTGGCGAATGTCGACGCCGTCTACCATCAAGGCGCCAGAGTCAGGCTGGTACAACCCGACCAACAATTTTGCCAGTGAGCTTTTGCCCGAGCCGCTACGGCCAATGATGCCGATTTTTTCGCCGGGGCGAACCACTAGATTGATGCCCTGCAAGGCAAGCGTCTGCTGGTTGGGATACGTAAAGTTCAGGTTGCGAAACTCCAAGGCACCCTGCAAGACCTGACGGCTGAACGGGCGCTCGTCGAAATTGCGCTCTTGCGGCAGCTCCATCATCTGATCCACGGAAACCATGGTGACCTTGGCCTGCTGATAGCGGGTCAACAACCCCGACAGCTGCGCCAAGGGCCCCAATGCACGGCCACTGAGCATGTAGCAGGCCACCAGTCCGCCCATGCTGAGGTTGCCGGCAATAATTTCGTAAACACCGAAAATGATCATCGCCACGCCAGCGAGTTGCTGGATCAGCAAGGTGATGTTCATGGCCAGACCAGACAGAACCTTGACCCGCAGCTCAAGGCGGCTGAGGGTGCCGATAGTTTGCTCCCACTGATACTGGCGCTCACTTTCGGCGTTGTTGACCTTCACCGCATCCAGACCGGCGAGGGTCTCGATCAGGCTCGACTGGCGTTCGGCACCCAGCGCCATGGTGCGTTCCAGGGTTGCCGTTAACGGCTTCTGCAAAAAGTGACCGATACCCAACGCCAACGGAAACGCGACGATGGGAATCCACACAAGGTTTCCGCCCAGCAGAGCGATCACCAGCAGAATGATGAGTGTGAACGGCAGGTCGATCAGGCTGGTCAGGGTCAGCGAGGTCAGAAAGTCACGCATGCCCTGAAACTCGTGGATGTTCTGGGCAAAGCTGCCCACACGAGCAGGGCGAAACTTCATGGACATGCCGACAATGCGCTCGAACAGCGTTGCCGAAATGATCAGGTCAGTCTTCTTGCCTGCCAGGTCCAGGCACAGGCTGCGCAGCCCCTTAAGCAACAAGTCGAAAAGGTAAGCGCCGCAGATACCGGCGGCCAGCACCCATAAGGTCGTGGTTGCCTGATTGGGCACGACGCGGTCGTAGACGTTCATCACGAACAACGGCGCGGCCAACGCAATCAAGTTGATTACCAGGCTGGCGGCAATCGCGTCGGCGTACAGCCAGCGCGAGCGTTTGAGTGTGTCGCGAAACCAGGAGCGCGCCCGAGGAATGAGCGAGCCCTTGGTCACGTCGAATTTATGCTGCGGTTGGGCAAAGAACACCCGACCGCTGTAATCCTCAGTCAGCACATCACGGCCGACGTGTACCTCGCCACCGTCGCTTTCGCTCAGCAGCAGGCGCGCAGTATCACCCTCCCAACCCAACAAAACCGCGCAACGCGCGTCCTTGAGCAACAACATGGCGGGTAAGGCAATGGAAGGAATCTGCTCAAGACGACGCTGCAGCAGACGCCCCTGCAAACCGGCTCGCGCCGCCGCACGGGGCAGCAAGTCGGCACTCAACCGCTGCGACGGCAACGGCAGGCCGGTGGTCAACATCGCCCGGCTGGCTGGCTTGTGATGTAGAGAGCAAAGTGTCAGCAGGCCGTCCAGCAACGGGTCATCATGCTGGCTGCGAGGATCATGGCTGAGTTGAACTGCACTTAATTCCGAATCCACGCTGACACTCTCTTTTAAGCAATTGAATGACCTGACTCAGTCAAGAATCAGTTCATGCCTGGCAGGTTTACCGACGGTTTCATATCGTTTTGCACAACTGACGCCATCGGCGCTACGACACCCTGACTTTTAAGCAACTGACCCATGTCGGCCTTGATGCGGTACTGAGTGTAAAGCTGCTGGTTCTTGATTTGCACAAGACGCTGCTGAGCGGTGAACAATTCGTTCTCGCTGTCGAGCAAGTCAAGCAGGGTGCGCTCTCCCAAACTGAACTGCTGCTGGTAGGCAACACGCACACTGTTGCTGCGGTCAACGTATTGCTGGGCAATCGGCAATTGCGCGTTGGCGTTGTTGTAGGCGTTCCAGGCCAGGCCGACTTCTTCATTCAACTGGCGCAGTGCGTTGTTGCGGATGTCCAGCGCCTGATTGGCCTGGTAGGACTTGGATTCAAGGTCCGCTTTGTTGCTGCCACCCGAATACAGGTTAAACCGCATGCGCACCATCGCTTCCCAGCTATTGTTATGGCCTTGTTCGCCGCCAATATTATTGTCGGCAGTGCGGCCAAGCTCCGCATCGAAACGTGGGTAGAAATTCGACTTCGCGGCCTGATATTGCTTCTCGGCGGCGGCAATGTCTGACTCAGCAGAGCGCAGAACAGGACTGTTCTCGATCATCTGCTGGCGCGCTTCGTTCAAATTTGCCGGCATCAAGGCGATAAAGCCTTGTGGCGGGCTCAGTTGATCGGGCATTTCGCCGACGGCGCTGAGGTAGTTGGTCTGAGCATCAGCCAAGTTGGCCTGCTCGGTCAGTAAGTTGTTTCGTGCCTGAGCCAGTCGCGCTTCGGCCTGGTCCATGTCAGCCATTCTCCCGACGCCACGCGTTGTACGCAACCTGATCTGATCGAAGATCCGTTCGTGGCTTTTCAAGTTATCTTCAGCCAAACGCACCATCTCGCGGCGGGTCAGAACGTCCAGATAAACTTGTGCAACGGTCAGCGCTGTACGCTCAGACGTATTCAACAACGCATAGGCACGAGAGTTGACGGTGGCTTGCTGACGACCTACTTCACTGCTGGTGGCAAAGCCATCAAACAGCATCTGTTGCATACGTACGCTGGACTCCCCTCGGTTCATGGTGTCCCAGCCGTTAGTGTTAACACGTGAGCTCGGAGAGTCAGAACCTTCCCGCCCGTAACCGGCCAATACATCTACACGCGGCAAATAGCCACCCTTTGCAGCCCGTAAATTGTAGTCAGCAGCAAGGCGGCTATTAACTCCAGCCTGGACTTCTGGATGAACGTCCAAGGCCTTCTGCATGGCCTCTGGCAGACTTTGTGCCTGGACGAAACTGGCGGTCAGAGCGAAAGGAAGAGCCTTAAAGAAGTACGCACGCATGTAAATTATATCCCGAGGACTTTCTGGTTTCAAAACACAGCAAAAACCGACCGCTGCATCGGAAAAATGGCAATCAAATGGACCGTTGTCGGAATGTTCTGAATAGGAACTGGATCACACAACAGAAAGCCGCGTTGCCATTTAAATATCAATGTGACATTACGAAGCGGATTGTTTAGGATGGCGCCGAATAGGTCAATAGTTTGGCAGAAAGTTAATTTTTGCAACAGTGAGCGCTAGTAAATTGACGCCAAATATACACTAAACGTTATTGAACATAGTTAAACATAGTTGAACACTTCAGTGCTGTGTGTTGCGACGCGACATATAAAACATACGCTGATAATTTGACGCCAAATATGCGTCGAACATAGTTGGACAGTTCAGTATTGCAGGTTACAACGCAACGTAAAAACACACGCTAATAACTTGACGTCAAACATACACCAAACGCTATTGAATATAATTGAACACTTAAGTACTCCACGTTACGAAGCGGCATATAAAAAAGCCGGTCGGCATAATGGATACCCACTGACGGTAAAACCGGAGAGTCCCCCAAATGAGCAGTGTTGTTGCCATCGTCAAAAGCATTGTTGGCCAAGTAATCGCAGTTTCCCCTGAAGGGATTCGTCGTGTGCTCATCGAAGGGGATCGGCTGTTTGCCGGGGAGCAAGCACTGACGGGGCCTGAAGGTGCCGTGACGCTTGAACTCGCGGACGGCCGCAGCATTGATCTGGGCCGTGACACGCAGTGGAGTGCCGATGCACCGGACTCAGCCACCAACCTGGCGGAAGCTACCGCGCAAGCCGCGCCTTCGGTTGCAGAGTTGCAGCAGGCCATCGCCGCCGGTGCTGACCCGACGCAAGACTTTGAAGCGGCTGCCGCTGGCCCGACCCCGGCAGGCGCTGGTGGTGGTGCTGCCGGTGGCGGCCATAGTTTTGTCGTGCTGGATGCCACGGCGGGTGTGGTCAACCCTACAATCGGTTTTCCCACTGCAGGCATTGGCTTTTCTACCCTGTCGACCACCCAAAACGCTGGCGCCGTGGATACCAGCGCACCTCTGCGCGCCTCGACCTTGACCGTGACCGCCACCCCGACCTTGACCGAAGCTGGCGGTACGTTGGTATACACCGCGACCGTAACCCAGGCGCCACTGACCGACCTGACCATTACCTTGTCCAATGGCCAGACCATCGTGATCGCTGGCGGCCAGACCACGGGCAGTAGCTCCCTCCAGATCCAGGACCACAACACGCCTTACATAGATCCAAGCCAGATATCGACCACAGTGACCGGCACCACCGGCGGAGGGGGCCTGGTACTGACCATCGACCCGACGCCCGCAGTAACGCAGATCACCGACACCATCGACAAAACCGCCGTCACCTTGACGGCGTCCGACACCGTGGCCGAAGGCGGCAGCATCAGCTACACCGTCTCGGTGGCCAATGCACCGAAGACTGACCTGGTTCTGACCCTGTCCAACGGTGATAACGTCACCATCAAGGCCAACGCCACGTCAGCCAGTTTCACCGCTGCCGCGCCGGCAGACGACGTCTACAAGGACGCCGGCCCGACCACCCTGAAAGTCACCGGGA